>Ga0123355_10012862_pt1 | contig 12990 bp, 11 predicted proteins | sample TergutEmb28metaG_3_FD_89872 | JGI IMG/M metagenome (GOLD analysis project Ga0123355, IMG submission 89872) | Embiratermes neotenicus P1 segment gut microbial communities from Petit-Saut dam, French Guiana - Emb289 P1 | ecosystem: Host-associated > Arthropoda: Insects > Digestive system > Gut ... | reverse complement strand
TTTCTGGAAACATCTAATTTAGGCCAACCGGTAGATGGAGGGTACAATTTTTCACTTATATACCCACTATGGTGTAGATACAAAGTGTCCTGCTCAAAGCAGAGCCCGCTCATGGGGGGTACAACGGGGTTAGACTAAGAAAGAAAGAAAGAAAGAAAATAATTTTAACATGAATGTGTTCACGAGTAATCTGTTTCCATTCCGGTATTTCCTTGTTCAGAAGAAGAAAATGCTAAAGATAATGTTGTACATCAATTTCTCTTCCTAACTCTAACTGCAGTCAAACCTGTAACTAAAGAAGCGCAAGACAATGGACTCCTGCGTTGGTGATAAGATTATGTCCCTGCAGAATGACAGTGACCGAGTAGCGACATTTGCCTCCTGGGTTAAAATGGCCGGGTGTAATGCTGACCGCTTAATTCCATTTGGTAACTACGTCAAGAATGTGTGAAGCGCTACCCCTGCTTATACCTTCATTATACCTGATGCTTAAACGCTGGGATAATTCGACCTGTACATTTATTTGGTCATCATAACACGAGGGTATTAATTTTAAATAATGCATGACCGCGCAATGAGCTAATTGGGTATGGTAAAGGAAACAACAACTGCACATAAATGAATAAAAGTGTCTTAGATTATAAACATAGTATGCCTCCTACATGTTTCGGCCACTCTTGTCGCCCTAAACCTTCAGGGAGGTGTATTACGAAGGGTGGATGTATCGAGATATTACAAAAGATTGTGAACCAATGCACAGACGTAAAATGCTGAGTTTTAACAATATATGGCTTTGTTAGATTGTTTAAACGGCACATTTTATTAAACCAAATGGCTGCATCGGTTCTATGCAATTTCCCCTTAGTATTCTTATAGGCATATGTAGCTTTTGCTTGTTGGGCTTTAGTTAGTTTTAAATAATCCATGACCATGTATTGTTAAAACTTATTATTTTACATTTCTACATTGGTTTAAAAACTTTTGTACTATCTCAATATATCCACCCTTTGTAATGCACCGCCCTAAGGATGGCCACAAGAGTGGCCGAAACATGTAGAAGGCATACTATGTTTCTAATATAAATACTTTTATACAGTTATGTGCATCTGATGGTTTCATTATCTTATCTAATGAGCATATTAATTCACTGTTAATAAACTAACTCCACGGAACGCATCCCTTTTCAAAAGTCGAAAGATTGCTCAGCTAGCCAAGAGATTTCGCTCCTCTTTATCGAAACCGAAGTGTTTTTACCGCTTTCGAAACAGCCAGTCACTGGTCTGTGTCTTTTGCCAGATTAATCCATTATTTGTTTAGCATTAGCTTTAATATTATCCTCGTCTTCCAAGGCTTCCCTTCATTTCAAGTTTCCCGAATAAAATTTTGTATATATATATATATGCGTGTGTGTGTTTTCTTGTCTTCTTCTAAATGCGTGGTACATATCTCCCATCTCAATGCTGCAGGAAACTGAAGAATCTCTGTCCCTTTCGACAATCCAGTCCTCATTCCTCTGACGCACTTCCCGTAGCCTAGTCACTGTGCATCAGCTACCCCTCCTTCCACGATAAACGACCTAAAATATTGAATTAAATCAGACTCATCGCAAAACTTAATGAAAGTATGTGTCGGACGTAAAATGTCACATTTCTGTCTAAAGCGTTTGTTCGGAGTGTTTTTGACTCTGACAAGGAAGTTAGCTAGAGACAGTCGCAGAACACGTTACCCGATTTTAACGAAAATTATAATACGTCCATGTCTAGTGAAAGTGCTTAACATAAAATGTTCTGAAAATTCCTTCAGCTGTTCCCGAGTTGTTCTGCGAAGACGGACAGACAGACATAACAAAGTTAAGGTTTGGTTTTTCTAACATTTTTCTTTTGCGAATGGGCCGCAAAACTATCACGGAAGAAGAGACTGTACCACATTACGTATAAGCTGTTGCACCACTCGCATAGAACAACTTAAAAACTGTAAAATCTTCAATAGTCAGTGTACCGGTGGGGTTTTGAACCGGGCACCTGCCAAATACCTGTCTCAGCAGTAACTGTTTAAAAACACAGTAACCTTAAGAATTAACTTGCTCCTGGCCGGTATTATAGGCGGATAGTTTTCAAATTCGTTTCAGGCTAAAGACCACTAAATTCACACACGCTTTTCCAAGCAATTGGAGTCTTCATCCAGCTTCATTTCACTGAAATACCCTAATCGAAAGAATGTGGCCGAATGCGTTACTTCCCATTCCTCATCTACAAAACTTCGGATAAACGGCGCGACGAACATTGCAGTCAGAGATGACTGGCGCAGTGTGATAAACTACAGACGCTGCAAACTTCCTCTGTATACACAGTAACTTATCCTGTAGCTTGAACCTGAGGTCGAAGTACACACGACATAAATAAGATAGTGGTACACCCATAGCCCAGCACAAAGGCACTGAACTCTTTTGTTATTTTGTGTCAACTCGGCAGGCTAGTAATGCATTCATAAGTTGCGATGACCTGACATATCTTGTATCGATCTTTGGACACCGACGACGGTTAAGTGTGTGGTATTTAACGACACCGTCAGTAGCTGAGTTAAGACCTTCTAGGTCGGTGACAGACCGTATTTCTTGCTCAGAACGTTTGTCAAAAGGAGAACAGTGATGTTGTTTTTCGAGACAAAATTCAATGTCCACGCATTCCTTCTGGAGACACTGAAACTAGAACTATTATTATTTCTGATGACACTATCATTTGGAAACGAGCGTCCGTGTGTGTGTGTGTTTTTTTTTTCTAGGCGCTTTCTACGAGAAATGCCGTATGTAGCACTGTGTAGGTGAAGGACAATATTTTTCTAAAGCAAACCGAAGAGAAATATTACCATAGCGCCCATATGTCTTTCCTGTGCACGTAGGCGTAACTTGGCTAATAACACTGGGGGGTGGGAAGGGGGGGGGGGAGGGGGCAAAAATGGACAATGGATATTAGGAACTTAATTTACGAAAGAGTGAGGTTAGTAAAACAGGGAAGATTGGTTTGGTTTCTATTTTTAGAAACAAATATTGGAGAGGCATTTGCCCCCTTGCGCCTCGCAAGTTAGGCTTATGCTTGCGCAAATGCGTAAGAAGATTATAGACTTATCTATCTCCATTACAACGACACTATTAATTGTACTTTGGCTATTGTTTGACTTATAGAAAACGTTCGAAGAACATGGCGTTTCGGCGACTGGCTCTCTGTCCGTCCTCAGGTGAGAAAGGGCCAGAAACTTAACGAGTTGGGCCTATTAAGTAAAGGTAGTGTTCTTCAGTACGCATACAAACACCAGATGGATAAAAATTATAATAAATTTTCTCCTTTGCCAAAATCCGAAATGCTGGATTTTAGACAATGGAGGAAGTCCCGTTGGAGCCTACACTGAATTCAGCCGAAAGCGGAAGCCAGACACGAGTCAGTCTAATGAGCCCATCATGTGTCACAGACTGCCCAGTTTATCGTAGTGTGTACGGTCTGTTGCATAATTGCACTGATGTCATACAGATGAGTTTCATATGCTATGCGTAACACACGTGACCACACTTTCATCGTACATGAATACAGGCCTAAGTGAAGTACAACACAGAGGCTTGTGTTGTGACGTCAAATGTTGTGATCGTAAATATGAAATACAGTGTAAAGTAAAGGTAAAGGAGTCCCATTACAGGCCCGGAGGGTTCCAGGAAGTTAAGGTTCCCAGATTTCGTGACGACGGCACGGGATGGTAGTAGGTTGTCAGCCTTACGCAAAGGCCGCCTTTACCCCCAGGAAATAATACTGGTAATCATTTCTGTTAGAGGCTGAGTCGTCTGCAGGGCCATAGTGCGATCGGAAGGATTTTATGTCAATGAAAAAATCCAATGACACTAGTTGGGATCGAACCAGCGACCTTCCGATTTGTAACACAGGACTTTAACCACTGTGCTACCGCGGTCCGCCACAGTGGAATGTAGAGGCTTTTTGCTGTGCAAACCTATACAAGGTCGAAGTACTAAAAAAAAGTCATAGCAAATTTAAAAGACGGTTTCCTGGTGTTCTTGTTCCTTCGAAATCGACAATATATTGCCTGGTGAACATATTTAGAACAAAGGTTTCTTTTCGATAAATAAACGACATTAAACGCGACTTTTCATCCTGAAGAAACATAAGATGGTATGACAGCGCGATTATTAGCATCGAAACCAAAATTTTTAAGACGGTTGTCTCAGGAAGCCAGTGTGTGTCAAAGTCAAAGTGCAGGCAGCCACGAAGTTATTCCATTTGAAACCATACAAGTTTAGAGTTGTGCAAAAACTCTAGGACGCAGACTGTGTTGCGAGAAAACGCTTTCGAAACTTGTTCACCAGCTGAGTGTGTAGGACTGTAGTATATCATTTGCCAACTTATTTTAAGACGAAGCACGATTTCGATTAAATGTTCGCAGAACAACATTGAAAATAACACACCGGCCTCGTGGTCTAGTGACTACTAATCATGAGGTCCCGGGTTCGATTCCCGGCTGTACCGTGGGAATTTCCCCTGAAGGGGAGGATTCCCGCGGTGACCATGGTCTGGGTAGGTTGGTAGAATTTATGTTTAAGGGTCCTCCTGGCACTACATCCTCCTATATCACCACTCACATCTTCGGGACAACGTAAATGCGCCTCACGGGCGTCCCAACATCAGAAGTCGGTTACGATCCTGCCATGCCCAGGAGGGAGGACCACGAAGTCCACAAGGACATGTGGTGGCATTAAAAAAAATGATGATCGGTAGATTCCTAGAATCATGCACGAGGTGCCACTACGTAACACTAAAGTGGCGTCAGCAGTGCGGAAAGAATAACGATACCCAACTTCTTGTCGGACACAGCAGATTCAGAAAGGCCCGCTGGACAAATTCTCACCCCATTTTTTGCTGCAAATTTAAGCTATAGTAAGTTATGTATAAGAATGTGAGTTCTTCCAGAGAAACTGTGCAACCGCCCGTACAGTGGCTGCCTTACGTAATTTATCTGGGGGTCGAATAATTAGTCGTCGTTTGTCGACTGCTTTATTTGCTCATTCTGACGCCATTCGAATATTTTATGTTCGGTAGTATGACAGAGTCCGTTCCCGGCGGCCTCGCGGTCTAAGGTGTGGGTCTGCGGCTGCTTGCTTGCTGGGATTGCGGGTTCGAATCCCACCGGGGCATGGATATCTGCATCTTGTGAGTGTTGTGTATTGTCAGGTAGAGGTCTCTGCTTCGGACCATTCACTCATCTACACGAGTCCTGCCGAGTATGGTGTGTGTTAGTGAGTCTGATCGGATGCAACAGTAACCCTCTAATAATTCTTATCATCACTCTTATTATTATTATTGTTATTACAACCGTGTGAATCAATTTAAAAATAATCCTCCTCACCTACATTGAGGAGGCAGAAAGAGATCAGAATAAGAAAGAAAGGAAGACGTATAAGAACAATCCACACACACGCGGCGAACTTAAAGCATCAGGCATGCAGTGTTGATGATTTCTGAACACGAACTTCAAAGAGTTTTCAATAATTTGTTCACCAAGTGTCAACCATGCATGAGGATTGTAGTATGTCATTTCCACCACCTATTCTAACATGTGGTAAGATATATTGCATAACACAGATTGTTAATGTAAATTGTATGAGCTGGCATTCTTTCAGATAGACACTCATGCTATTCAAACGTCGCGTTTGTACTGCACCAGCGGAATCCTTTCTTAGCATTACGACTGTTATTGCCTTTCGTTACTGGGTCGGTATAGTATGAGGAAGTAAATCTGGAGAGCTCACCTAATATACGGAGGCTAGCTTGTGTCACAAATGCTGTACAAGAAAATCTCTTCGCTTTCAGCTGGACACCCCTGTAAGTCAAAGTGGCGTGAGTTTTGCCGCACCAGTTGTAACTCTTCTTAACAGTACTCCTATGATTGTATTTTGCCATAGCGTCGAAACTACGAGGAAGGAAACCCGGAGAACTTGAGTAGGCACGGAGGCTAGTGGCAATCATAAAATCTGCAACAGGTAGTCTTCCCGGGAATAACATGTACGTGAGATGCGCTGCGATTCTTGTGACATAGCAGTGGATCATACGCATATTGTGCGCACGCTGCGCCGTGTGTTTGTAATCCTTGATGCACGAATGATCTACCCACATGTTCGCTCAGTGGCTGATGGTGTGCTACCAACTGTTGTAAACTTAGAGCGGTAGTACCGAAGAGGACCGTTGCCAACGTTGTTGATTATGTGAGATGAATTTGAGTATGTTTTTGTTGCGGTGTTTGTGATGCGTAGCTGTCTAATACTGATATTCTCGTTCGATTGTATAAAGTAAGTAACAAGAGATGAAACAGCATGTGTCCTGCGTATAGTATCGGCATGAAAGTTACAAGAGTGTCACGAAGAACTAACCTATAACTAGACGAACGAACCAACCAGTTAGCCAGAAGATTAAGGGAGGAGACGTGGTTAACGTCCATTGACCCATTTAACAATCATTGCGTACGAAATGCTTCGTTGGGCTGTAGCAGGAATGCCTGTTGACTCTATTCAGTGGGTCTTGGGGGTTGCTTCCCGGGGGTTAAAGCGACCGGGGCCTGAGGCTGACCACTCGTTTCTATCTGGTCTGGAGATTATGAATGAGTGGAATACCTGCACTCTCCCTGTCTCCATGGCGTGTATAGTGACATCCTTCCACCTTACCTGATAACTCTAAGGGGCATTGTGTTAACTCATTTATTTATTTTCCATGTATCATATACAGGTATACACACCACAGATTTGGAAATAGTCATATGATAATAGTAAAAAGCATCTGTTATAGAAGACAGTATCTAAGAGTACATAGATAAAAATTTAAGCTAGTAATGATTAACAATAGCAACAAGAATTATAAGTTAAATGTAATAAATGATTTATGTAATAAACACGAAATAATATATCAGTTTTGTAATGTGTTTTCTTTATATTCATAATATTCCTCCATAGAGTAAAAAGGAATGATGATACAGAAATCTTTTAAAGAGGATCTGAAATGCTTTGGATTATGAACTAAAGCTTTTAAATATTGTGGGAGGTGGATGAATACTTTAATGCCTCATATATCTGGCCCCTTGTAGTATTTGTCAAATTTGCTAATGTGGGATGAAGATTGTTATTATTTCTAGGGTTATATTTGTGAATTTCGTTCTTAGCAGTAAATAAATGTTTGTTGTTAACTGTAAATAATAGTAATGAGTATATATACAGGGAATATAATGTCGTTATTTGCATGTTCTTGAAAGTTTTCCTACAAGAGTCCTTTGGTCTAGTATTTGTAATGATTCTGATGATTTTCTTTTGAAATATAAATACCTTTTTGGCATAAGAGGAGTTGCCCGGAAAGATTACACCGTAGCTTATAATACTGTGAATGTGAGCAAAATAGGTTATTTTTAGTGTTTCTATTGGTTTCTATTGGTACCTCAAGGCATAGCATGCTGTAGACATGTGTTTACCATGTATTTCCATGATACAGGTTCGTGTTGAGGGTAAGGAAATTTTCCCATGTGTAAACCATGAAGGCATATGGGGGTTGGAAGTGCAGCACTTTTAATGTCCTTGTATTAGTTTATTTTGCTTACTTTCATTTCAGCATGTCACATGGTGTAAGTTGTAAAGAAATTCAGCAAGCACCATGACAGTATTTTATAGGCAGAAGAAAACATAAAATTAATAGCAGGCACTGAAGGGAAAGTCTGTTGAAGGGGAATATGTAAGAAGTTTTATATTTTTCCACTTACCAGTGAATACGTATTCTCAGTGTTATCGTGTGTTATGAACACTTTTGACATTTCTTGAACTGCTGTTCTGTGGTCACTGAATGTACAGCTCAGGCTCAAATCCGTGCATTAAGATTTTTGGTAACAATTTCAAATGTGATTCTGAGTTTAGACTAGTGTGACTGACAGAAAATCAGTGCCATTTGAAGCCATTGGTTAGTCAGTTCTTGAAGGCTCGAAAGGAATCTTCAGAATGTGGATAAATTAGTATTTTATTATGAAAAGATGATTGTTGTTATAATACACAGAACAGTGAAGGACCAAAGGTACAGTAATGAGCAGTAAGCATCATAAATGTCATGGATCCAGTTCTAAAGTCATTATTATGAAACTGATGATTTACAGAGGACAATAGTCAATCAGGAATCCATATTGTTAGGCAGCATGAACATCAAAAACCTGAAAATGTATATGCCATAACTTTGTAGAGCACAGTGCTAATTCTGTGTTATGCCTATAAATATTACTGTACAACCAAAACCAAGATTAGTTTATGATATTCAGTGTTTTAATGGCAGGGAAAATTTAGATTGCAGTATTTTGTGTTAGAACAACTTGTAGTGTCTGTAGTTACCAATGTTTGGGAGGAGTCTGCTGCCTCGAATCTTTACGTTGGGTTGGCTGGTGAATATGTAATGTCAGCGTGATGCAAGGAATGCTTATAGCATTATTATGGAGCATTGTGATAAGATAATTTGATTCAACTAAAACCGATAATAGCAGTGTTGGTTTTAGTGCCATGGATTGAATTGGGTTGGATTGAGACATTGCTGCTGGGCTTAGGTCATAATATTCAAATCCTGTGGACTGAAAGCAGGAGAATTAGGTACAAAAGCCGAAACATGAAACACTCATACTACTTCTTGGTTTGATTGTAGTAAACGTAAAATTTACCTGTTTGCAGATTGTAAAATTTTCTATAAAATGAGGTTAACAGCAGTACTCTGTAAGCAGCATATTGGACGTATGTTCAAGAAGCATTGGAGGATTCAGAGAAAACGAGTTCCACTTGTCAGTAAAGCAGAAGGTACAATGGAGGCCTTAGGTATACCAGTTTATGATGCAAATGACATTATAGAAGAAAAGCGTGAGTTTGTACCGTAAGTAACAGGACAGTTTGAACTTTTTTGAATTTTGAGTTGAATACATTACCCATTATGATCTTGTACAGAAATTGGCCTAGTTTCAGTAAAAATATAAAAACAGAACATGTGCATGTATTGATGTAGGGTAATTTTTATTACTTCAGTTTTCGGTGTTTATTATGAGCATCACTGTTACTGATCTGTTTGATTCTGATGATGGTAAATCACATTTTGCACCTGTCAGTTTTTGGACTTTGTGCAACTTAAAGTGTTTAAAGTACAAAAATTAAATACAGAATTCCAGATCCAGGCTCTGTCTTCATCCTTAGATGAAAGTTAGGGGAGCAGCTACTTAGTTGGACATAATAGTTAAAATTATTCACATCCTCTGGACAGAAGTAATCCACAAGGAAGAAAATGTGGTTATTGGGAACCGGACGGAATCTGTTTTTGTTAGGACAATGAAACGGATTAACAGTAAGCCAAACCTAGCCATGAGCCCCACATGACTTCTCCTGCCACGTGATTGACAGTAACCAGATGTGTAATATATGTTCTGTTGAGATATTTTTCAAAATTTGTTGTTACAAATTTGTTCCTCTTGTGTACTTTCAGTGTCAGTGTTTGTCAGTGGATTTTCATGATGTTGTCAGACACTATAATACATGTATATTGAATCAAATTGCTGTTATTATAATAAGTGTGGTTATTCTTGCTGTTTGCATTGTCATCTTCATCATCATCATCTTTGTCATCTTCATCTTGATATTTGCTGCTGCTGCCACCAACAACACCACTGTCACTGGCGTTGTTTTTCTTGTTTCATTTTGTTTTTCAGGGTGAGTATAGTGGATCATGTTGTACCTAGACCATTACCACATGATCACACACATCCACTTTATCATGAAAAAATATGCCATATGTACCGAGATCACAGCGTTCTTTTGAAAGGCCTTGACCAAGGAAAGACTCTTACTAAGACAGTGGAAGTGAAAACTGGTTTACCCTTGGAGATAGAAAATCTAGTAGGAGCCCTGCATTTGCCAGAGCAAGACATGTTGGTTCAGAGGTGAGTGAATTATCCCTTTGGTGCAAGAATTAAATGCCTGGTGTGAGGTACAGGGGAGAAAAGAGTTTAAATGAGATTTGCTTAAGGAATGCCATTGAGTAACATCATCTGTACCTGACATTTTGCATTTTGAGCATTACCTTGTGCACGGGTACCTGATATTAGGTGCCAAAGGGTTATATACAGATTAACTAATATGACTGCACACATGTATTTTATATATGATGGTGTTTTCACGATCTTTTACCAACCAAGACCCTGATACACAGGTTTTCATTTTCCTAGAATATTTCTAGGTAAGTAATCTTTATTCATAAGAGTTTTATGCATTTGTACATAAAGGATGAGAAATGGGTGTATAAATTAGGAGATTGTAGCTGTTGATATGATTTACATTCTGTGCAACATCAGTGTTGGTATGATGAGCTATTTTTATAAAAATGTATGTACAGAAACATTTAAAAATAAGTGGTACAATGAGGAATGCAAATTTGCAATAGAAGAAATGAAGAAAGCAAGAGAAAAGTGGTTGATAAAAGGAAGAAGGGAGAAGGGAGAGCAGGAGTATCACCATAAAAGAAAAGATGCTCACAAAATAATTAGGAATAAGAAAAAGACACACATGAAAAATGTAATAGAATCAATAGAAGAAGATCAGAAGCATAATAACACAAGGAAAATGTATCAAACAGTAAACCAATTTAAGAAAGGACATCAACATAAATTTAGCATAATTAGGAACAAAAAAGGAGAATTTGTAATGAATACAAAGGAGAAAGCAGAAATATAGAAAGAATATATTGACAAATTACTGAACACAGAAGAACCAAGGGAGTTAATTAAAAAAGGAAATAAAGAAATTAGCGAAGTTGAAGTTGATGTAGAAAAACTCACTACAGAAGATGTAAGAGAGACAATAAGAAACTTAAAAAAAAAACAAGGTGACTGGAACTGATGGAATACATCTGGAGTTAATAAAATACGGAGGAAATAAACTACTGAATAGAATGAACTAGTAAGACATCTTGGAGGAGGAAAGGATACCTGAAGAATGGAAAGAAACAATAATAATTCCTACACACAAAAGAGGAGACAGAGATAGGTGTGAGAATTACAGGGGAATAGCACTGGGAAATGCATCTTTCAGAATTTTGTTGAACATAATATTGGAAAAAATTAAACCATATATTGAAAAACTTATGGGGGATTATCAGAATGGATTTAGAGATGGAAGATCTGTAATTGACATTATATTTGCATTGAAGATAATAATCGAGAAACTTTGGGAGTATAATCAGAGTGTATAATATTTATTTATTGATTTTCAAAAGGCATATGACTCTATACATACAGATACCCTATGGGAATGTATGAAAGAATTTAAAATTCCTAATAAATTAATAAATATGTGTAAAACATGTGTACAGAACACAATAAGTGTGGTTAGAATAGAAGGAACATTGTCATCTTTTTTTGAAAATAAAACAGGCTTGTAACAGGGTGACACTTTATCATGAATATTATTTGATTTGGCATTACAAAAAGTGATACGAAGTATAGAAATGGTTCCTAGTGGTATAAAGATTGGTAAAGAACAATTGAATGTATTAGCATATGCAGGTGACATTACATTAATTGGAAAAAATTAAATAGAAATAAGAAAACTTTTTGTAGAAATGGAGAACATTGCCACAAAGTTCGGACTACAGACAAACCAAGGAAAGACAAAATATATGATAGTGGAAAGGACAAACAGTTCAAAGAAAAATAAAATATGACATTTGAAAATAAAAAATTACAAACTTGAAAGAGTGGAAAATTTTAAATATTTAGGAGTTATACTTAATGAAGATAACAATAACCAAATAGACTTGGAAGAAAGAATAAAACATGCTAACAAAACATATTTTATGCTACAACAATTTTTTAAAAATAAAAACATATCAAAGAAACTAAAGTTAAGACTAAAGAACACAATAATAAACAAAACGTTAACATATACATCAGAAAGTTGGACACTAAAAAGAGAGATAGAAAGCAATGGAACATTTTTGAAAGGAAAGTGTATAGAAGAATACTAGGCCCAGTATATAACAATGAAAAAGAAAATTGGAGGATCTTAACCAATAAAGAAATTTATGCAAGTGTTAAAAAACCTACTATAATAGAGACAATAAGGTTAAATAGGTTATGTTGGGTTGGGCATGTACAGAGAATGGAAGAAAGTACATTTCCCAAAAGGGAATTTGGGAGCAACAAGATTGAGAGGTAGACCGAGAAATAGATGGCAAGATGAGGTGAGAGAGGATGGAAGAATAGTTGGTGGAGAAAGGTGGCAGGAAAAAGTACATAACAGAGAGGAATGGAAGAAGCTCCTGAGAATGGCATGGAATCGTTACATTCTGCACATGCCAATGGAATGAATGAATGTTACACTGGAATTTAATCTAAAGTCTGGGTTATGAAATCAAAAGTACTTATCAATTTTTGTTGCACAAGGTTGCACACATCTTAATTAAAATCATTCTGTGGATCAGTAGGTGAAGCATACTGATGTATTTATTCTCTGAATCTAAGGAATGGTAGTCATCTCTGGACTGATGTGGATGAAGATTTCTTACGTAAACTCGACATAATATAATTACAGCACACGTGATGTTTGTGTTTACAGATTGTTATTTTTAGTACTTAGCAAACACTGCAAATCATTTTATTATTTTTCGTAAGTGGTCTTGTTTTGAATTGCTTGTGATCCACAAAGTTCCAAACAGTATTCAGGGAGATGCATCAATATAGGGTATCAAGAACTCTGGCTAGTATTAGTTTATGGACTATATGAGATATAAATGGTTGATAATTTTTTTGAAGATTCTGTATACTTTAAATGACCGCCTCTGTGGTCTAGTGGTCAGAGTTTCTGGCTACAGATACAGAGGTCCCGGGTTCGATCCCCGGCGCTACCAGATTTTCTGAGTAGTAGTGGGTCTGGAACGGGGTCCACTC
>Ga0123355_10012860_pt1 | contig 12991 bp, 13 predicted proteins | sample TergutEmb28metaG_3_FD_89872 | JGI IMG/M metagenome (GOLD analysis project Ga0123355, IMG submission 89872) | Embiratermes neotenicus P1 segment gut microbial communities from Petit-Saut dam, French Guiana - Emb289 P1 | ecosystem: Host-associated > Arthropoda: Insects > Digestive system > Gut ... | reverse complement strand
GATGTTATCATCATATTTTATTGTAAAATTGATTACCGATACATTTTTATTTAAACAATTGACTATTTAAACTAAGTATATTTAAGAGGCAATGATATGAGGGATTGTCACCTCAATAGTTGGGATCGTCGGGTATCTATCCTATATTTTTCCTAGATTTGTCTCTAAATTTGCCTCGTATTTCTTAAACGATTCTTATGTACCCATTAGTTTAAACATCAATCTAAAACATAGGAGACCAAATTGAAATGCCAAAAATGTCTGGTGCACAAGCACTATTAGAATCTCTTGAACGCCAAAATGTTGATACAATATTTGGAATTTTAGGAGGTGCAATTCTTCCAGTATATGATGCCCTTTATGACAACAAAAAAATCCGCCACGTACTTGCTCGACATGAACAGTGCGCTGCACATGAAGCTGAAGGATACGCAAGAGCTAGTGGCCGCGTGGGTGTATGCATAGCAACCAGTGGTCCAGGCGCTACAAACTTGGTAACAGGTATAGCAAACGCTTACCTAGATTCTAGCCCAATAGTTGCTCTGACAGGACAAATTCCCACTTGTGGTGTTAACTCAAGTTACATGATTGGTAGAGATGCTTTTCAAGAAGCAGATATCATGGGCATAACAACTGCAATCACTAAATACAATTACCAACCACGCGCTGTCTCAGAGATTCCCCAAATGGTAACTAATGCTTTCCACATTGCAACAACTGGACGGCCTGGTCCCGTTTTAATCGATTTACCTAAAAATGTGCAAACAAACATTGATCAAGTTAAGTTTACAGACAAACATAACATTAGAAGCTACAAATTACCCCAACCACCTGACCACACTAAAATCAATCAAGCTGCTGCACTCTTAACAAAAGCTGAACGCCCCATATTATTAATTGGCGGAGGCGCCATATTAGCAGGAGCTTCTGATGAACTAATCAAAATGTCCGACTTACTAATGGCTCCAGTTGCAACCACTTTTATGGGAAAAGGAGCTTTTCCCGAAAACCATCCATTATCCTTAGGCAGTATAGGCATGCATGGCAACCCTGCAGCTAACAGACTAATCAGTGAAGCCGATGTCTTGTTAGCTGTTGGAACACGTTTCTCTGACCGCGCAACCACAAACTTGGACACCTTTGCAAAAGACGCACAAAAAATCCAAATCGACATTGACGCAGCAGAAATTAACAAAAACATACCGATAGACATAGTCATTATTGCCGACGCTAAAGTCTCTCTGAAAATGTTATTAACAGCCACTTCCGAAAAACTAAAGAAGGGTGAGGGCAAAGCTTGGACAAAACGTGTCAAAGAAGCTAAAGAGCAACTAAGTCCATTACTAAAAGAAAACCCTCACGATATGATACCAAAAGCGTTGTTATCCGAACTACGTAAACTATTACCTCAAAATGGCATAATTACAACAGAAGTCGGACAAAACCAAATGTGGTCTGCACTATATATGCAAGCATTGCAACCACGAACTTTCATCAGCTCAGGTGGACTCGGAACAATGGGCTTTGGTTTTCCTGCAGCAATAGGCGCAAAAGCCGCCTGCCCCGATCGTATAGTTATAGACATCGCAGGTGATGGCAGCTTTATAATGTCCGAACAAGAATTAGCTTGCAGCGTTATGGAAGATCTGCCTGTAATAGTAGTCGTGCTAAATAATAATGTATTGGGTATGGTTGCGCAATGGCAAAGAACCCTCTATGATAGACGTTATAACGCTATCAACTTGGGTAAAACACCTGATTTTGTTAAACTAGCTGAAGCATATGGAGCACAGGGTATTCGTGCAGATTCAATAGACAAATTCAAAAGCGCCATTAAAACTGCGATGAATAGTAAAGTTACAACAGTTATTGACGTGCCTATTAGCTCAGAAACAGATGTGGTGCCTTTTGTGCCTCCAGGTTATGGATTGCCCCAACAGAGAGGTGACTATTAATGGAATCTGGAAAAACAAAAGTAATATCTGTTCTGGTTGAAAACAAACCTGGTGTGCTACACTCTGTTGCTAACCTGTTTAGACGTCGAAATTTTAACATCGAAAGTATAACTGTCGGGGCTACACAACAACAAGACATTGCACGTATGACTATCACTGTGAATGCAGATGAAAAAACTCTTGAGCAAGTTGTCAAACAAGTCGCTAAACAAATCGACACCCTAACAGTTGAAGAATTAGAGCAAGGCAACTTTGTTATGCGTGAACTAGCCCTTATAAAAGTAAAAATTGCAAATTCTAAAGAACGCTCTGATGCAATTAACTTTGTCAACGTTTTTCGCGGCAGAATAATCGATGTTTCAACCGATAGCATAACTGTAGAAATTACTGGTGGACCTGACAAAATCGACGCTTTCTTAAACCTGATGAAAACCTTTGGTGTTCTAGAGCTCGCAAGAACAGGTATAACCGCATTAGCCCGAGGCGCTAAATCCATTCGTATAGACGAATAAAAAAAATTGTAGAATGGAAAAGTTTAACCCGCCTCTTTAACTTTGAGACACATCCATAGAGATTTAACCTCTAATAATATTTACCGAATGAAAAAACCGAACAAATAGAGAAGAAAAAAATATGAGCATTACAGAAAAAATCTTAGCTAAAGCGTCAAACAAAAAATTCGTTGCCCCAGGTGAACTAGTTGATGCAAACGTTGACGTATTGATGACCCATGATTTAACCGGTCCTTTAGCTGTAGAATCATTCAAAAAAATTGGTGCAGAAAAAGTTTGGAACAACCAAAAAATAGTTGCAATTCTAGACCACCAAATACCTGCTGAATCCATTAAGGCAGCAGAACTTCATAAAACAATGCGCCAATTTGCAAAAGAACAAAAAATACGCATATATGATGTAGGTCGTGGCGGTATCTGCCATCAAGTCATGCCTGAACAAGGACATGTAGTTCCAGGTGCAGTTATTGTTGGTTCTGATTCTCACACTTGTACTTACGGTGCCTTTGGTGCTTTTTCTACAGGTATTGGATCAACGGAAGCAGCTGCAGTTATGGCTACTGGAAAAATTTGGTTTAAAGTGCCTCAATCAATTAAAATAACAGTTAACGGAAAATTTAGCAAATATGTTACACCCAAGGATCTGATTTTACACACAATAGGTAGTTTGGGTGTTGATGGAGCAATATACAAAAGTGTAGAATTTGCTGGTTCTACTATACGTGAAATGAGTATGGCTGGTAGAATGACTTTATGTAACATGGCTGTTGAAATGGGTGCTAAAAATGGCATAATTGAGCCTGATATTAAAACAAAGGAGTATCTACAGCATCGTGTTAGTTCTCTAACTGATTTTGCTTCACTAAAAAGTGATAAAGATGCTCAGTATGAGCGAATAGCAGAGTTTGATGTTTCAAAATTGGAACCTCAAATTGCGTGTCCTTCATCTGTTGATAATGTTAAAACAATATCTGAAATTGGTGATATCTCAATTGATCAGGCCTTTATTGGCTCATGTACCAATGGGCGACTCGAAGATTTGCAGATAGCTGCTCAAATTATGAAGGGTAAAAAAATCCGGGAGGGTGTTCGCGTTTTGGTAATTCCTGCGTCACAAGAAATTTATAAACAAGCATTAACTGAAGGTTTAATTGAAATCTTTACTGAAGCAGGTGCAATCTTTTGCGGTTCTGCATGTGGTCCCTGTTTGGGTGGGCATATCGGGTTATTAGCAGCAGATGAAACATGTGTTAGCACAAGTAATCGTAACTTTATTGGTAGAATGGGTAGTACTCAAGCTAATGTGTATTTAGCCTCGCCGGCTGTTGTTGCTGCTTCAGCTATAACGGGTAAAATAACAAATCCTGTAACTTTGGAGGCAAAGCAATAATGGAATCCAAAATCAAAGCACCAACCATAAAATTCGGAAACAACATAGATACCGATGTTATTCTACCTGGAAAATATCTAATATTAGTTGATCCATACGAATTAGGCAAACATGCATTGGAAAGTTTAGACGTTGAATTTGTTAACAAAGCAAAAGATGGTATAGTGTTAATTGGTGGCAAAAATTTTGGTTGTGGCTCAAGTAGAGAGCAGGCTCCTTTAGCTTTAAAATATGCAGGTGTAAAGTGCGTTATAGCGGAAACTTTTGCGCGCATCTTTTATCGCAATGCTATTAACATAGGGTTGCCTGTTATTGAATGCACGGGAATTTCAGAGATTGCAGAAACTGGTGATATGGTTTTTGTTGATTTAGAAACAGGTAAAATCCAAAATTTGACCAATAATAAAACATTACATGGTACGATTTTGCCTCCATTTGTTATGGAAATTTTAACTGATGGCGGGTTAATTGAATATCTGCGTAAAAGGATGAAAAAGAAATGACTGAATACACAATAGCTCTAATGCCTGGTGATGGTATAGGTTCCGAGCTAACAGAGGCTACTCTGAAAATTTTGGGTGTGGTACAAGAAAATTTTGGTGTGAATCTTAACATAGAATATGCTGAAGCAGGTGATGCTGTACTTGAAAAAAGAGGTGTAGCCTTGCCAGAGGATACTCTAAAAATTATTCGTGATTCACATGCTTGTTTAAAAGGTCCTGTAGGTGAAACTGCCGCGGACGTTATAGTTAAGCTGCGTTTATTATTTGATTTATATGCTAATGTGCGTCCTCTAAAAGCGTTTCCAAATATACCTGTTGCTCGTCCAGATATAGATATGATTTTTGTGCGTGAAAACACTGAAGATGTCTATAAAGGCTTAGAGTACCGTATAGGCAACGACGTTACTGTATGTTTACGTGTGATCACTCGCAAAAATTGTGAAAGAATAGCAAAGCACGCTTTTGAAACTGCAAAACTGCGACCAAAAAAGAAAGTTACAGCAATACACAAAGCAAATGTTATGCGCGTAACTGATGGGCTATTCAAAAGTGTATGTCAAGAAACAGCTAAAAAATATCCTGATGTTCAATATAATGAAATGTACGTTGATGCTGCAACAATGCATCTAATTCGTTCTCCTCAAGATTTCGATGTTCTTTGTACCTGTAATATGTTTGGTGACATACTTTCTGATGAAGCCGCTCAATTGATCGGTGGTTTAGGTATGGCTCCTGGTGCAAATATTGGCGATAATTTTGCACTATTTGAACCTATACATGGCTCAGCTCCAGACATTGCTGGTAAACAAATAGCAAATCCTATATCTATGATTCTGTCCGCAAAAATGATGTTAAATTGGTTAAGTGAAAAATTCGGAGATTTAACATGTCTAAAAGCTGCTGAGGCTATAGAAAAAGCAATAATACAAACTCTACTTAATGGTATAACAGTCCCTGATTTGGGTGGAAAAGCATCTACACAACAAATGGCCCAGGCCATAGCTTTGGAATTGCGAAAAATGAATTAACTTCATGAAAACGTGAGAACAATGACTCAACATCCTAAGTATATTAAAATTTTAGATACAACTTTACGTGATGGGGAGCAAACTCCCGGTGTTTCTTTAACTTTAGACGATAAAATCGAAATTGCTCAGCAACTATGCAAGCTTGGAGTTGATGTTATCGAGGCAGGGTTTCCTAGTAGTTCTGAGGGTGAACGTAAAGTAGTAAAAGAAATAAAAAAGCTAGGTTTAAGTTCACAAATTTGTGCGTTATCCCGATGTACTAAAACAGATATAGACGCCGCTTTAGGTTGTGATGTAGATTTAATTCATATATTTATTCCCACTTCGCCAGTGCAGATGAAGCACGCCGTAAATATGACTCCTGATCAGGTTCTATCTTCTGCGGTTGAATCAATTCAATACATCAAACGGCATGGTGTTAAATGCGAATTTTCTCCTATGGATGCTACACGTACTGAAAAACCTTTTTTACATAAAATCTGTAAAGAAGCCCAAAACGCAGGGATAGACAGTTTAAATATTCCAGATACCGTTGGCTGCATGATTCCTAGAACAACTTTTGAATTATTTAAAGAACTAAAATCTTTTCTCAATATTCCTATAAGTGCTCATTGCCATAATGACTTTGGTTTAGCTGTTGCTAATAGTCTCGCAGCTGTCGAAGCAGGAGCAGAACAAATTCACGTTGCTGTTAACGGATTAGGCGAACGTGCCGGCAATGCGGCATTAGAGGAAATAGTTACTACTCTGCATGTTGTTTATGGTTACAAAACAAACATAAACACACGTCTGTTATATAGCACCAGTCGTATGGTTGCCTCTTTAAGCGGTGTTTCTGTACAAGTTAACAAAGCTATTGTTGGCGAAAACGCATTTGCGCATGAATCAGGTATTCACACTAGGGGTGTAACTGAACAGCCTCTAACGTTTGAACCTATCAGTCCTGAAATAGTTGGTCGCACTCGTAAATTAGTCGCCGGTAAACTGGCTGGAACACGTGGTATTCAAGCAGAATTAAATGCAATTGACATACATCCAAATGATGTGCAATTAGCAGAAATTGTTCATCGTGTTAAAGAACTTGGTGATAAAGGTAAAGCAGTAACAGATGCTGATTTAATTGCAATAACTTCTGCAGTTATGGGTCAAGTTATTGGTGAAGAGAAAATTGTTGACTTATGCGACATGGCAGTTGTTACCGGTCTTAAAGTTATCCCAACAGCGTCTATACGTTTAACAATAGATGGTAAAGAATATGTTATAGCAGAAACCGGCGTTGGGCCTGTCGATGCAGTGTTAAAAGCAATTCAAAAAGTAACTGGTAATATAGAAAAAATTAAATTAAGTGAGTATCGCCTTGAAGCAATTACTGGCGGATCTAATGCGGTTGCTGAAGTAATTATAAAGATTGAAGACGAAAAAGGCAACATAGTCAGTGCTCGTGCTACACGTGAAGACATTGTCATGGCGTCTGTCGAAGCGATGATAAATGGTATAAATAAATATTTGCTGAAAAGCCGCAATCAAGGTAAAAAACAATGAAAGCAACCTATCAAGGAGAAATAGGTGCCTATGGTGAAATGGCTATCTACAAATTTTTTGGTACAAAAATCACGCCTGTGCCCTGTAAAAGTTTTCGAGACGTTTTTGAATCTGTAAAAAACAGTGAAGTACTTCACGGTGTTGTACCTATTGAAAACTCTATTGAAGGTAGCGTAAATCAAAATTATGACCACTTCATAGCATATGACCTCAAAGTATGCGGAGAAATCGCCGTTAAACTTTCACATGTTTTAATCACAAATACACAAACAAAATTTGAAGAAATAAAAATTGTCTATTCCCATCCCCAAGCAATAGGTCAATGTCGGAATTATCTTGAAAAACACAATTGGGAAACAATTTCAGCGTATGATACCGCTGGTAGCGTTAAAATAATCAAAGAAAAACAATTTTTAGATGCTGCAGCAATCGCCAGCGAAAAAGCAGCTGACTTTTACAACATGAAGATCGTTGCTAGAGACATAGCTGATAACTCTTCTAATTATACCCGTTTTTTGGTTCTCTCCCACGAAGATACAGCCCCAACAGGAGACGATAAAACTAGTGTTATATTCTCAGCTAAACACGCTCCAGGCTCACTTTACAATGCCCTTGGCGAATTTGCAACAAGAAACATTAATCTAACACGAATAGAATCACGCCCAACAAAAACTACTGCTTGGCAATACAATTTTTACCTCGACTTTGAAGGGCACAGAACAGAAAAACGATGCGCAGAAGCACTACAAGCACTAGAAAAATATGCAACATTTGTAAAAATTTTAGGGTCCTACCCAAGAGTCATATAATTTATCAGAAACCTTTCTATTTTGTTATTTCTCTTATTTTTTCATATATGTCTTTTGGTTTTATTGGGTCACCGCAGTGTTTACATATTAATAATTTGCCTGTTTCTGGTATATCGCTCATTTTATCGCATTTTGGACAATTAAATGCTGATATTATTATGCCATTTTCTGTAAAGAACCTTTTCAGGTCAGCAAAATCTTCTCCTTCAATTGGTTTGGCGGGTGTTTTGGACATGGCATCTTCAAAAACATCGATGGCGCAGTCTTGGCACAACTTTTTTCCCTTGTATTCTGGGATTTCTTTTTCTTTGCCAAAATAGGAAGAACCAAAAGCCATCCATTTAATGTAGCCCTTCTTGAGTTGTTTGTTCCAGAAAACTAGTTTCTTTTCGTTCCACAAGAGTTCTTTTCCACATTTAGCACAGTTTTCCATAGCTGACACATCTGATATTGGTTGGTTTTGGTAGTAATAGATATTTTGATTATTCAATTGAGTGCTGTGAAAAAAAATCTGTGTTGTTAACTGCATTCTTCGGTTGATTGAAGCATTTTGTACATCGTTTCATAGCTTTTGTTGCAGTCATTATCGGCTTTGGCGAGTTTTGTTCGGAGGCGGGTCACTCTTTCCATGATCCCCTCTATGTTTTTGTTTTTTATTAGGTTTATCATTGTTTGAGCGTTTTTGATGAATAATTCTTCTATTTCGCCTAAATCTGATAATTTGGTTTGTACATTAGCGTAAAGGTCTGGGGTTTCCTGTGCTGTGGCTTCGGCAAGGGTGAAGAGCATACGGTATGTGGTGCCTGCAAGTTTTTTGGATTCAGCAAAATCTTTTTGTTCTAACAACGTTTCGCAGGTGATTAAACCAATGAAGTGTGGTAGCCCTAAAATGATGGACATGAGGTCATCATGTTTTTTCGGGGTCATAATAAAGACGTTGGCGTTTTCTTTTTCTAGCCATTGTTTATATTTTTCTGCAACAGCTTTTTCTTGTGGGTTAGTCGGGGTGAGTACATATGCTTTATGAGCTACCCCGTTGCTTCCAGGACCAAAAACTGGGTGTGTACCTAAAACGGTTGCGTTTTTGATGTATTGATGCATAATGTTAACTGGGTGTTCTTTGATGGAGCAAATATCCATTATTACTTGTCCTCTATGTGTGACGGATGCAATTTTCTTGACTATGTCTTCAAAAGAAGATATGGATGTGCAAATAAGAATGATATCTGCGTTTTGTACTGCTTCTCGGAAATTTGTGGTTGTTTCAATTTGTAACTCATTTTTGAGTTTAGCCAGTTTCTCTGCGTTACGGCCTACAAGGATTACAGTGTCGCTTTTTCCTTTACAGAAATTAGCAAACCATATTCCCATTTTTCCTGCGCCGAGAATGGCTATTCTCATTTTATTGAGCTGCCTCGCAGATTTTGTCTAAACCTGTTTCTATTTCGTTGTCTGGTGCAGTCAAGCTTATGCGGAAATGTTCTCGATAGTCACCAAAACTTGTTCCTGGTGCTACTGCCACGCCGCTGTCAAGCAGGTTAAGTGTGAATGCTTCTCCATCTAGACCGTCACGTTTAGGAAATACATAGAATGGAGCATCTGGTTGTGTGAATTCAAAGCCTGCAGCACATAGCTTTTTGCTTGCAAGGTCTGCGCGTTGTTTATATTTAGCTTTAATGTTTTCTGCGATTTGTTCACGCAACTCTAAGCCCTTTATTGCAGCGTCTTGAATGAAGACTGGCACATTGTTAAATGTTATTTGATTTAATTTTGTAACTTGATCGATAAACATTTTGTTTGCAACTATGTAACCAATGCGCCAACCAGTCATGGTGAAGGTTTTACTAAAGCCGTTGGAAACAATGTGTTTAGAGTCAGTGCCATAGTCAAGGATGCTCTTGGTTTTGTTAAATGAAATTGCACCGTAAACTTCGTCGGAGAGTACGATTATTCCTTTCTTGTTGGCGATTTCAACTATTCCGTCAAGAGTTTTGTCATCCATAACTTTGCTTGTTGGATTATTTGGGTTATTTAGAATGATCATTTTTGTTTCGTTGTCAATTAGGCTCTCAAGTTTGTCAAGATCAACTTTCCAACCTGTTTCCATTTCTGTTTTAAGCAGTTTAGTTTGCACACCTATGCTTTTAGCAATTAAGTCATAAGCGGTCCAGTAGGGTGTGGGTATAATCACGTTGCCACCGTTTTTCATTGTTAAAAACATTGTACTGAAAATAGCCCATTTCGAACCCGGTGTTATAACAATGTTTTCTGTTTTTACATTATGAATTTCGGCAATTTTTTGACGAAGTTTAAGTTCACCGTAAGAAGAAGAATATTTTGTTTTGCCTGCTTTCATTGCAGCATATGACGCTTCAACAATTTCAGGCGGCGTCGCCATGTCTGGATCGCCAAGGTTTAACCGTATTATTTTTTTTCCTTCACTTTCTAGTTTGAGTGCTTTCTCATTTATTTCATACAGCATAAGAATAACTCCGTTAATTATTTCTTTTATTTTTGTACGTCACTGCACATATTAACTATTTCGCGGTAAAGTAACTCAATTCGTGTAGGTTCTAACTGAAATTTAACAGCTGTTTCTTTGATTTTGCTGTAAACTTCTCTTTCTCTAACTCGATCCTCTACAGGTAAATCATGCTGTTTTTTATATTCACCAATTTTTTGACAAATAGTAACGCGCTCACTTAACGCTTTTAAAATTTTATGGTCAATTGTGTCTACACGTTTACGTAATATCTGAAGATCTTCCAACGTTACCTATTCTCCTTCCTATTTTTCTTTTAACACTTTGGGAATGTATCCTGCTCGTATTAAATGATCAACTAAAGTTACTGCGACGACTGCTTCAACTATTGGTACTGCTTTTGGTACAATACACGGGTCATGTCTGCCCTTTACGCTTAATGTGGTGTTTTTCATGGTTGAGAGTTCCACAGTTTTTTGTTCTTTGCTAATGGATGGCGTGGGCTTAATTACTACCCTAAGTATGATTGGCATGCCACTGCTTAAACCACCTAATATGCCTCCGGCATTATTTGTAACCGATTCGATTTTGCCATCTACTGTTGTGTACTCATCATTATTTTGTGAACCCAACATTTTAGCTGCAGCAAATCCAGCGCCAAACTCTACGCCCTTCACTGCAGAAATTCCAAATAGCGCTTTAGCTAAATCCGCATCTAATGCATCAAATAATGGTTCCCCGATACCTGTGGGCATATTTAGGGTAACACATTCAATTATTCCACCTACACTATCGCCTGCAGTTTTAGCTGCAATAATACTGTCTTCCATTTTTTTAGCACAAACTATGTCGGGGCATCTCGTAGATGTGACATTGCGGTTTTTACGCGTTTCAGTTACGCTGAATTTTTTATCAGACTCTATTTTACCTATAGCTGTCGTGTAGGCTACAACATCAATATTGCATCTATGCAAGAGTTTTTTGGCGATTGTTCCTGCTAATATAAGGCCAACTGTGACGCGGCCTGAAAATCTTCCCCCTCCACGGTAATCATTAAAGCCGCCGTAGCGGATGAGAGCTGGATAATCAGAGTGGCTAGGTCTTGGTAAATTTTTGATTAGGTCGTAATCACTGGATCTTATTTCTTTGTTTTCCACTGTGATTGCGATGGGGGCACCTGTAGTTTTACCATTAAATGTACCGCTTAAAATTTTTGCGGTGTCTTTTTCAATGCGGGCTGAGACAATATCTTGTTGTGCTGGGATTCTTTGGTCAAGTTCTTCTTGGAAGTCCTCTTCTGAGAGTGGAAGTCCTGCTGGGCAGCCGTCAATGAGTATGCCGATGTTTTTGCCATGGCTTTCTCCAAATGTGGTTATAATGAATTCTTTACCTAATGAATTTCCAGTCAATTGATTTCTGCTCCTATACTTATTAAATCAGTGTAGAAAGATGGATAAGACTTTCTGACGCATTCAGCATTTTTAATGATGGTTTCTCCTTTTGCTTTTAGGGCGGCAATGGTGCAGGCCATGGCTATTCTATGGTCATTGTGTGAGTTTATAGTTGTGCCATAGAGTTTGCAGGGGCCTTTAATGGTTAAGCTTGTTTCATCCTTGACAATTGAGGCGCCCATTTTTGTTAATTCTTCGTAGATAGTGGCTAAACGGTTAGATTCTTTTAATTTTAATCGTTGGGCATTGAAAATTTTTGTTTGCCCATCTGCATAGCAGGCTAAAACTGCGCATATAGGAACGAGATCTGGAATGTTTTGCGCGTCAATATCTACCGCTTTTAAAAGGCTCTCTACACCCTGTATATCTACGCTATTATCACAGATTTTTTCGTTAACTCCCATCTGTTTAAGAATTTCCAAAATTGCCCTATCTCCCTGTTGTGTCGTATTATAATTTAAATTATTTATTTTCACCCTTGAGTTAGTAATGGCTGCTGCGGCTAAAAGAAAGGCTGCTGAAGAAAAATCTCCTGGTACTTTGCTATCAATTTGTTTGAAAGTTTGTCTACCTGGAATGTGAATACGGCGATAATCATCACTTATTGATGCCTCAATTTGGTGCAGGTCGAGGACTTCTTGTGTCATTTTTATATAATTCTCAGATTCTACTGGGGTTGTAATTTGTATTTCAGTGTCTGTTTTAGCCATCGGACAGGCAAACATTAAGCCACTTATAAATTGGCTACTAATATCTCCGGGGATGCAGGTTTTTCCGCCCGATATCTCGCCTTTTCCTTCAACTATTATAGTCTGGAGATTATTAATTTGTTTAGGGTATGCTTCGACGTTAAGCATTTTGAGGCTTGACAGTAATGGTTCAATAGGTCTGCGTTCGAGCGAGGCGGATAATAGAAAAGTTGACTGTCCTACTGCTAAGGCGGCAATCGGGATCATAAATCGTAGGGTTGCTCCTGATTCGCCTACATCTATCAAATCAGTTGTTATTTTTAATTCTCTTGTACCCTTTACTGTCCAATAATTCTTATTTTCATGTGTCTGAGCGCCCAGCGCTGTTATTGCTCGTAAAGTGGCAGATGTGTCCTCTGATAAAAGAGGATTTATAACCTTTCCCAGACCGTTGGAGAGTGCAGCGGCTATAAGCATGCGTTGAGTGTATGATTTTGATGCTGGCGCAGTTAAAACGCCTTGTAATTTGTTTGTTGGTTTAACAGTTATTTCGACCATTATGCGAATACCTTGGCTTTTTCATGATTCAAACTTGTTTGTATGATTTCCCCTTCAAATTTCTGCCAGGCT
>Ga0123355_10012858_pt1 | contig 12992 bp, 8 predicted proteins | sample TergutEmb28metaG_3_FD_89872 | JGI IMG/M metagenome (GOLD analysis project Ga0123355, IMG submission 89872) | Embiratermes neotenicus P1 segment gut microbial communities from Petit-Saut dam, French Guiana - Emb289 P1 | ecosystem: Host-associated > Arthropoda: Insects > Digestive system > Gut ... | reverse complement strand
CTACTACTACCACCACCACCACCACCACCACCACTACTACTATCACTTCTACTGCTACTGCCACCACCATTACTACTACTACTACTACTACTACTACTACTACTACTACTACTACTACTACTACTACTACTACTACTACTACTACTACCACCACCACTACTACCACAGTTACTACTCATACTACCACCACCACCACCACCACCATTACTACTATCACTTCTACTGCTACTGCTACTGCTACCACCATTACTATTACTACTATAACCACCACTACTATCACTACTACTACTACTACTACTACTACTACAACTACTAATAATAATACCACCACTACTACTACTACTATACTACCACCACCACTACTACCACTGCTACTACTACTACTACTACTAATAATAATAATAATACCACCACCACTACTGCTACTACTACTACACTACTACTACCACTACCACTACTACTACTACTACTACAATTACTACTAGTAACAACATTACTACTACCACCACCACCACCACCACCACCACTATTACCAATGCTACAGCTGCTGCTGCTACTACTACTACTAACTACCACTGTTGCAACTACTACTACTACTACTACTACTACTACTACCACCACAACCACCACCACCACCATCACCATTATTAAGCGCTGCTACTGCTACTGCTATTACTACATTTACTACTACTACTACTACTACCACTACTACTACTGACACTTGTGCTGCTAAGTCTGCACGTTAATACGTACCTACTGGATTGAACTGAAATAATTTATAATCATAACGATCTTCATCATTATGACCAGAAGTTCAATACATAACTTGTTTGTTATTGGTAATTTCAATTTAATAACAGACTATCTAATAATTTTATCGTTTGATTCTTTGTTGCTTTGTTAGTTTAGACTTTTAGCTATGCGGGATAAAGTAATTGTTGATGTCTAGATGTAACTCCATGTACAGACCTACATTCTTCCATGGCGTCTATAATGTCTGATTATTTTTCCGGCAGTGTTAAAGAATTATAAATAACAAGTCTGTCAGGGAGCACATTCACAACTACGTACCTAAGTATGTATGTGTATGTATACACACATATGTTCTTCCCGCTACAAACACTGGTCCGCCAAGACGGCTGTTATACTATCAAACTAACCATTTTCTCCAAACACACTAAACTTGGTCGACAAGACATACGTTTCGGCGTTTCATGTCCTCCAAAGTTGGTACGATGGACATTCATCCATCTTTTGTGCAGAAAAAACAAACATGAAAGCTAAAAATGCAGACCATATACATATGAGTTACAGTTTGCAAGTGTGCAGCTGTTCATGTAACGATTCTTTCAACAGGTCAGACTGTATAGCATCGAAACACAGAATTAGTGAATAACCATTTGGAAAGACAAGCGAGAAAATGGCCGTGACCTTTACTTTATTACAATATGTTTCCGTCAACACAACTAACATTTAAAGTATAACATTAATGCAACATGTTTCGACTTGTGACAGTCGTCATCAGGCTGATCTAAGAACCGTTTAACATTTCACAGGTTTTATTTTGTGCATTTGGGATCCCGTATGCCTTACACCGTATAATATTGTGAAGTAACTTATCTACGATACTATTGTATGTAATGTTAAGCACGTGGTGTGAGCGATGTTGCCCTCCAAGCGAAATGCAAGTGCACATACCAGACGACCGCGACATTACGTCGACTGGTAACACAACGGAGGGTGGAAGAAGATGCATTTGCCGAATTCCTGCGAAAACCGCCAAAGACAGGGAAAGAGAATGCAGTGAATGTGTTCAAAACATCAAGGGAACGCCTCAAATTCACGTTAAGCAGTGAAGATATAGAAGAAGGAATTTAAGTGGACTGGAGATTCCATGCAAATTTATCTCGGGAAATGATCGGAAGTGTAGGCTGTAAGTGGGTCAGGTATTAAACTAAGTTCTCGAATTCCACAGGTAATTAGAATTATTCACAAATTCACAGATACTTCACGCAAGTTCTTAAGTCTTCCATGTCTACAAAAGACAATAGAATTTCACTGCTGTTTTCAGGAAGAACCCTTTAAAGCACAGTAGTTAAGAGCAACACCTGATATAAAACTAAGATAAAAAATTTGAAATTTTATTCAGAAAGTGCTTTTATGCATTCAGGTAAGACTTCAAAATTAGAAATGGCTATTACATGAACAGTATTAATTACCGCATATTGAAACATAATAAAATATCCATACACAATATTCGTTATCACTTGACCATTGTAAGTTGATATGATACAATTTTAGGTCAAAATTCATTTTGAGGTCATTGATTGTACGAAATTCATGCCGCCGACCAAACTATTTTGGAATATTTAGGAAAAATACAAATAAACGTGATTGTTACGAATGTATGAGTATGTGCTTGGGCGACTGACATTAATATATTTTATTAATTACTTTACTCAACGAATAAGCATTCTGCTTCTTGTGAATTACAAACTGAATTAGTATTTTAACCCGAATGTCAGGCTTCAGACAGTTCATTCTAATGGCAAGTGATTACTTTTTGGAATATATGAAGACGCTTTATAAGGCACGATTGCTCTGTTTAAAACTTTATTTAGGAATGACAAATTTATCATTCTCTTCCTATTGTTTCAATTACATCCCATATCAAAGCATATTTCAAATAGAAGTTTTAAGTCATTCCAAGATATACATTTATACATCATCCAGCATACTGCACAAAAATACAGTTTTGGAAATTAATAAAGTTCATTTCGAAATTCATGAAAGGTATGCGTAATATTGGGACACAGTGAATACAACTAAATTCACTGAACTGTTAAATATATAGATGCCTTACATGCAATGAGATTTAATCTCAACCTTCAAATAGTTTTGGACATGCCATTTGCAGACGGACATAAGGAACTTCAAAATTATATTTTAATTTTGTGCACCTTCTACAGAACGCATAACAAATATATATTGATGTAACGGGTGTTACAGCTGAGTGTGTGATAAAAACTAATATACCATGTGTCTGAAGCAAGAACCTTGAGACCCAACTCGGCACACGGAAGGCAAATCTTTCGTAATTCACTACCAAGCCCAAACTTACACACCAAAAATATTAACGGAATGGTATTAAGTACTAATGAAGAATAATTTGTTCTAATTTCTTTCAGTTTAAAGTAAAGACGTAAGTTAAATGACACTGAAAATTACAATGTTGTAAATAAAAACCAACAAAATAAAAAAAGTGTGGATGTAAATAAAACCTATTTGATGGGTTTCATTCGCAGGATTTTAAATGAGGTACAAGGTGAATCAGGGACCGATTTAAGTTTGGAAGCTGCTCTACTCGGAGACGTGACGCTGTCAACACCACTAACACTGAAATCCTTACAGATGTGGCCGTGAGAACCAAAAACATCACACGGAACAAAATTGTCACATTGTATGAGACAGAATATTGGCCGTGGGCATGGAACCCGAAACCTGAATCTCGTGTTTCATTGTGTAATTAGTGCACGTTCTGACTCTTTTCAATTCCACTTTAGTTTTTTTCCTCTCTTCACTTTAATGTTCGCACACAACATTTTTCAGTATTCCTCTATATACTCTTTTCGGTGTTTGTACTGCATTTCCTCAAAACGGTGCAATGAGGGCAGTAAGCAAAATATAGCTCGGCTCAGCAAAGTTCAAACCATGAAGGTTCCACTTCATTGCAGGGTGAGGAATGGTTGGTGGAGAAAAGGGGTTAAATTTCGGCCCCATCCTCACGTGTCTGCAGGGCACGTATCCCCATGGTAGATGTTTTTTTAATGGTAACACACAACAGCGATAAGGTGGATTCTATGAACTTGAATGTAATGCTACACCAGTTTTTATCTGAAACATTTCCCAGAGCTCCAAGCCAAATCCTTACCACAATACGTAAACGGATATAATATACTATCTTCATGGTGTCGAGTCTTGTTCCTTGAAGTTCACATAAAGTTGTTTCCTAAGCTTAGTGAATAGTAAGAATGGTACCGCTGGTTCTTCCGCGGTGGTAAGGCGGAAAGGTGGTGAAGGTGACCACTAACCTCCGCCTAGTTCCAAGGTTAAGAGTGTATACAGATACTGTGTCCGTCAGAATGGCGTGAATTTCCTTCGGCGCCTTGCCTTGCAGGGGGGAAAAAAAACTTGACGACAGCTAGCGTCACGATGTTGTTGAAACGGCGCGCATCCGTGACATGCTTCCGAGCTTGTTTCCTTCCTGGTCGGGCTAAGGACTTATCAGCACCCCGGTATTGGCATTCTATCATAAGCAGTCATATCGTGCATGGGGACTTTAACTTTACTTTTAAGAAACAGTAAAGCACAAGTATTTGTAAAGTTCCGGGATTGGACACTGTTCTCCGTCCATATACACCAGTCTGCCTTAAAGAGTCTACATCTATAAGCTTCATTGTAATATTAAAATCCCGCGTACAGCCACCCACATTTCCAGAACTGTCTCTTCTTTGAAGTCTTATGACTTAAATATTACACGAAATGTGCAATTTTAGGAGCACGAAGTTCAAGTCAGTGTGGAAGAATGTTTCATATTCGAAAACACCCTTCAAAATTCAGTTAAGTTTGGTAAAAGTAGTTATGAAGGAAAGATAGAAGGGATAGTAAGACGATGAAGGAGACGTAAGCAACTACTGGATGGCTTTAAGGAAAAGATACGAAACAGGAAATTTAAAGAGAAACACTAGACAGCAGTGTGAGAACTCGATTAGGAAGAGGTTACGGACTTGTCGTGAGGCAGACTGCAGAGTGAATGAAATGAAATGAATGAATACTCGCAGTTACCTCAGTGGGCTCATTTTGACTCAACCTGATCTACATAAAACTCGAATAAAAGTTCATCATGTTTCTCAAAAACGGTTCATCATGGAATTAACCAGTAGACCCCGTACAATTTTATGATATTCACTTCGAATACTTTTCCGTACTTAAATATTTAAGGAGACGATTCCAGTGGCCGCGCGTTCTAAGGACAGAGTCTACGGCCGATCGCTTGCTGGGATTTCTGGTTCTAAACCCGCCGGCGGCATGAATATTTGTCTCCGTTACGGTACAGTGTTGTCAAGTAGAGGTCTCTGCAACGGGCCGATCACTTATCCAGAGACGTCATACCGAGTTTGGCGCGTCTAACAGTGTGTGACAGAGGAAACTCATACAGGAGGCCTAGACCCACTAGGGCTGTCGAGCCATTAGAAAAAAAAATGAAAGGAATGACAGGAAATGTTTGTAAATAAACCAAATTGACGCACAAAATTTTCATGTAATTAACCAACTTGATGCACAAAATTTTTGTTTTACAATAAGTTTATTTCATGCCCCTACATGTTTCGAGCACTTATGCTCATCATCAGGAGGTCAAAATTGCATTACACAGCCTCTGGTATCATCACACCTATAGGTGGCTGTCTCGTGCAACTCTCAACTTGTGCACGAGACGGCCACCTATAGGTTTGATGATAACAGAGGCTGTGTAATGCAATTTTGACCTCCTGATGATGAGCACGTGTGTTCGAAACATGTACAGGCATGAAATAAACTTACTATGAAACAAAAATTTGTGCATCAAGTTGGTTAATTACTGAGATAAATATACTGAGATGCACGGTCAGCAAAACGTCAAAATTTTCATATATGCTTATTTATATTCTCTCCGTGTTTCGCGCAAATATGTGCCCATCATCAATCAGTCAATGCGATATCTGGTATATGTCACTCTGTGTGGACGACCGTCTGGTATGCAGGTATGCATACCAGACTGTCGTCCACACAGAGTGACACACCTGCATACCAGACGATCGTCCACACAGAGTGACATATACCAGGTATCGCACTGTTACAGTTAATTCACCTGATGATGGGCACATAGTTGCCCGAAACATGTAGAGAACAGAAAAAAATACATGAAACATTTGTGCGTCAAGTTGGTTTATTTACAAAGATTATACTAGGATGCACGGTCAACAAAGCACACAAAAAAAACGGGAAATGTATTTTTGTGAGGTGTACAATGGTGGGATATACGTAATGCTATGAGCTTCGTTACATTAACATACGTAACACTCTGCTTATCTACATGAAGATAGTAAAGGGGAATAAATTATGCTAAATGGCAGAGGAAGATATCGTATTTTTATATGCTTGTTTGACATTCCCAGACAAACAGAATATGACTTCAGGACGTTACGCTTCTCCACAAAACACAGCCCACGTACAACGTGCACATTTAAACTGCATGTCACGCATAATGTAATTCGTTTGTGTCAAGGTCCTCTATTGCTTTGCGTACCAGGTCTTTCCTGGAGGTAAAGCGGCCGAGGCGTTGATCACCCACACCCATCTAGCCCCAAGGTTAAAGAAAGAGTAGAGCTATACTTCTACTACCCCTCTGAGACTTCGTGACTTGTAGGGTGACCTTTACCTTTACCAACGTCCTTGATTCGTAAGCCGCTCACGCACTGGGTGGAAAGTTAACGCACGTCAGCATCTTGGAAGCCGAGTAAAGGGAATATAGGAACTGTAAACAACATTCTGCGAGAAAATAGAGATGCGCGATCAGAATAATTTCACGTTTTAATTTTCCTTCATTTACCTTCGACATATTCGTAAGACCCGGACGTAAGTTAGCTTTTTAATCAGGAGAACAACATTTTGAATTAAATACACTTTATCCACTAAGTTTCCTGAGTTTTCTACCCCTTGCGTGAGAGCTTAGCACAGTTTGGAGATGGTGTTCTGGAAGATGAGGCGAATTAACTTACGTCTTCTCTTTCCAGGGTAACCGTGACACGAATTATTATGTGCGCACGCGTGCGGAAACGCCAAAAATATTTTAAAGTCTGCAAGTAGTCTAACTAATCTTTACATAGTTCCATACTGCAAATGAATGCATTAAAATTTCATGTTGCACATCCTAGTTAACACCTCAAGCACTTTTCTACATACACTTACATTTTTAAATTTGATTCCAACTTGTATCTGAGGAGTTTATACGGACACAAGTATCCTGAGATCAAAAAGGCCATTCGGGAAACAAAATCCACAATATTTCGAGAATTATGTTATGTACGTATAACGCAATATCGAGACGCGTTTGGGTAACCATTACTACCGTGGAAAAGCAGTCATTGTTACATAATCCAAGTGTGTGCCTGTAGACTTAAGTATCCGGCATGTAAAACGCATGCACCGTATTCAGAGTCCCATACACGTTAAGTTAAAACTGCAAGAAAAACTGAATTGAATGTTCTCCGCTACAACACAGGGTTTTCATCAAGTTTGACAGTTTTTTGTCAGTTCTGTTTCTTCTTTTGCATGTGACTGTGTTGGATACAAACAAAAAATGATCCGTACGCCTCAATGAATGCAGAGGTCGCCTCTCTTTTATTCATTTTGGAAGGTTGGGTGCCTTGAGATGATGCCGTCGAGGTGTCGGCAAGTAAAGTGAGGAAACTGTGAGATTCCCTGAGTGAACTGCGCAGTTCTCTGTGTGAAAGACGACTAGAAAGGACAGTTCTGAGGCCTGCGCCACTGTCTGTCAAAACTGCGCAGTTTACTCTGTTTTTACGTCAGGTATGGCGTCACACAGTAAAATCGCTCGGTTTAATTGAGAATGTATAGCGCCCTTTATATTGTCATCTGTGACTTCAACGGCCCTACCATGTATTTCCAGAATATCTCATACACGGTGCGATTTTTGGAAAATAAAAGCTATTGGACACAAAATGTGTGTTTTTTTCTCTACAACTTTTGTCTGAAATATTTTTTATTCGAAGAAGATCTGAGCGATGTACAGTGATACCTTGGCTAACGAGTGACCCTGCTAACGAATTTTTCGGCTAACGAAGATTTTTTCGCTGTTTTTCGGACTCGGCTAACGAATATGAATTCGGCTAACGAATGTTTTAGTGGATGCGCGCGCTAACATAAAGCAGCAAACATGAACGGTAGGGCCATTCCAGGAGCTGAAATGAACACGTTTCGGCTAACGAAGATTTCGGCTGACGAATGTGATTCCGAAACGAATTATCTTCGTTAGCCGAGGTATCACTGTATATGTGTGTGTGTGTATATATATACATATGTCTTCATATAAAGTACCATTCTTGTCATATTTAAGTAAAACTTTAATTTTCTCGACAAGGTTTCGAAAAACAAATATAAAATTTCACGAAAATCTATCCGGTGGGAGCCAAATTGTTCCATGCGGACAGACCGACGGACAGGTAGACAGACATTACAAAGCTAATAATCGTTTTTCGCAAATCTGTGTATGGGCCTAAGAATCGCACATCAATGCAGCCTTCTATGCAGAGAGACAGACGATATTTGATGTCATACAGTTATTCAAACGGAATGTGTAAAATGTGAACACATTTTTAACAGTGTGTAATGAAGAGAGTAGGTACTATCTCGATGGACTATCTGCGATAAATGAAAGGGTCTACAACAACAATTTGTTGCGCACAAAAATCGAGAGGCACTTGACAGGGTGGATGTGTGATCCGGCAAGAGACATGTATTTTGCAAATGAGTTGTTTATGATTTCCATACGTGATTAGCACTCATGTTCTGTAATTGCCAACACAAATTTATTACCGCTAGAGTTCTGAACTCACACAGAATATTCTATAGCGTCACCAGTGATATTTCAGTAATGTTAACTTGTAGCACAGTTTAGATTGCAATAGTCCTGCCATCTAAGAGTCACAGGTTTAATCTTCATGTTTGCGTCGTGAATCATCAACATATAAACATGTTATTGTCCAACTTATGCAAAAATATGTAATCCGTAGATACAATAAAAATTATAAAATATTTAAAAGTACTCCAAAATGTTCCGGATTACAGAGGATCCACCATTAGGGAGCCTTATACAGTACTCGGCTAAAATTACAAGAATGGTTCTATCGTGTCCGTTGACATGGACGTGGTCGGTGTTATGGCAGCATATGCTGCCGTAACACCGAAAGAATTTGTTGCCTCGTATAAAAAATAAGAACGAAATTATAACAAACCAAGGTGATCAGTGCGAACTAGTTCACGTCCTGATTAAAACACCTGAGATATCAACAGCTAGGTGCTCTTAGATATTCAGGTTATGAAACGTAAAAATATAGCGTTGTCCCTGTCCACGCCATGATAGCATATAGAGGGAGTGGATGTACATCTCCACACTTTCTTAACGCCGGCACTAGTTGGAAGTTCGTAATCAGCCTCTCATTCAAATGTCTTTACAAAAACACTTTACGCCCTAGAAATAGCCGCTGGCACACAGTGAATAGGAGCCTGGCTTGGCCCTAAAGCCGGTCTAGTATGTTTCAGAGAAGAGATAAATCTCCTGTCCCTGCCGGGATTCGAACCCCGGATGTTGCAACCAGTAGCCTATTAATTGTACTCACTGTGAGGTTGTGAAAATACAAAATTCTTTAAGCTGCTTCAAATTTGAGTTTAATTTCAAAATTTTGTGTAAACGGTGAAGAACTTTTGGAGTCCCCTTAAAAGAGGAAGTTTCCTTATGAGTTGATTCTGTACTGTTAGGCCTTGGTGGACTGCTAGGAAGCTTGTCAGTCAGTCAGTCAGCTACACAGTTATTCAGTTACTTACTGATCTTGTTCATTATTGAGTGAAGTTCTAATCAACTAAAGCCTCGCCATGCACTTAGATATTTGGCTACTTGGCAACGCAGTACGTGATACCTGTCGGCTCCTCAAACCTTTAGTCCAAGGTACAGACCCATTGCGGTCGGCTACATCGGCGATGAACAAAATTACACAGCAGATTATTTCCTAATATTTCTGTCTTACCCTAACAAGTATCCAATAAAAAGTGCTCCATTCCCCTCCTTTACCACACGCACTGCGGCCAACTGAAAGTCGTAGTAATAATGTTGTCAGTATCACGTCACTCCTATAAGCAGTCAGTCAGTTAGGGAATCACTGTCTATGCTTGCAAACGAGTGTCTCAATGCGTCATCACAGCATTAATTTGTATTTAATAACGCATTGGTGATGTGCACTTTAAAGTACTAGGCCTACTTTACAGATAGTTGATTAGTAGCCTGTTCACCATCCCTTCGCGGGCCATTCATAAATAGCTCTTAAACACCTCATGACTAAAGAAGCTTTGCACATTTCGAGGATGGTAATTGGGCGATTGTAATGAGCCAGGATGACCGCGTTCACTCCACAGTTCCGTAAATTTAGTGGCTAATAGATATTTATTTTAAAATATCACGTAGAGTTTTTCAACACAGACGTGCGAGATCGAGAAGGAGGTGGAGGAAAACGATTAAGAAGGAAGCTGAAATAGTGGAAAATCCGGACAGAGGTCAAGGAAATAGCTGGAAACAGTGTCCGCTGACATTGCTTCATGGAGGTCATGTGTACTAAAGATGAGAAACATGAAATTTGACTGACAGGTATAAAATGTGTCATTATGATTCTCATCGTGAGCTGGAGTAGCGCAGACGGTATAGCTGGACGGTACGGGTATCGCATCCCTGTGGTGGCGAGATTTTCCGCACCTGTTCAGACCGGTCCTGGGATCCAACCAACCTCCAATACAGTTGGTACTGGGTCAATGTCATGAGTAAAGTAGCCTAGGCGAATATTTTGAAGCACCATTTACAATTGCAGATTCAGCATAAGGATCAACATTCTTTGTAGCAACAAGATTTCACGGACTACATGTAATTAATAGAACAACATTCATGACTACATGCCTTCTACGACACACAACACTACACTTCTCATCAAATCATCACTTCGGATTTGAAACTGCAGCTTGATACTGACACTTCGTAGACGTAGTTTGACTATTCTTATACATGTCAATCTACTGATTAGGAAGATAAAATAATATTTATCTAATACGACAAAGACTCACTAGCGCAGAGGTTAAAGAAAAGTACAGCCACACCTCTGCTCCCCCTCCGTGCCTTCATGGCACCTTGAACTGTACCGTTATGAATATATTTAAAATATATGTCGATTTCATTTTCTGTGGCATTCATCTCAAATCGAGCTTGGCCGCGTCGTTCGACGTTTCTAGATCACACACAATTACTGGAATCACACACCCGGCAGATTCCTGTGAAGTGGTTATCAGCTCGTCGCAAAGACCGCTACCCATACAACAAAAACAAACACAAGAAACGAACATTCATGCCCTCAGCGGGAACCGAAGCCGCGATCCGAGCAATCAAGCGATTTCAGACCTACGTATAAAACCGCTCGGCGACTGGGATAGGCTATGTGTCAAAAGCAGTTTAATTTTAAAATTTATAGCTACTTCAAGTGAATTCCCATTATCCACAAGGCACCAAGCTATGTTCTTCCAGTAACGTGGGTTTCTTAATATCACTGCCACACTCTTCTGTTTTTGTCACTTCATTTCTCCCCTCGCCCCGCCATTGGCTGAGTCGCAGACCCTTAAAACAGTGTTGTAGAGACTGACAGTCACCACAGACATTAAAAGCGATGCACTGTAACCAATAAACACAGAGGTCGCAACGCCCAAATGCGTGGTCTCGTTGGATCTACGGCACATTGATTGCCAAACGAGGCGCATCGGAATGCCGGGTCACATGTTTGGAGCCAGAAGGTGGAGGCTAACACATTATTGAGATCGGAAGCTTTGATGTTATTTGCATCGAACTTTAAAGCCGAGATTATCAGATGCCATTCTGTCATTATAATTATCGGTTTGGGAAATAATAAAAGGTGTGCTAAATAATAATAATAATAATAATAATAATAAAAGATAAATATCCTCCCTTGCTTGGTATTACCTACCGGTCAACCCGTGCGTTATCACGGTTGTAAATCCTTCCCCTTCAGATACACACACACACACACACACATATATATATATATATATATATAATCTGATTAAGCCTTCTACATTTAACCTTTTACAAACATCTACTTGGATCTTTAAGCGCACATTTATAAGTACATCTCAATAGTTTCTCATACGCCACCTGCTCATTTACATCAAATTATCTTTTATTTAAAAATTCCCTTCTACATTGTATTGTCTCTCAGCAGTTCAGCGGCATGTGTTCTGACAGTATTCTCAGCTCAATCGGCCATCTTCCTTTAACTATTTTATTTCTAATCCTCTTAATTCCGATACACCTACTAATAACTACGTTATCCAACTTCTTTTCCTCCTAGCATATCTTTCTACATACGATCGTTTATTGTGAGTACGATACATAACCCGATACAACGCTAAGACATTTTTTTTTACCATTTTTGTCTTTCCTCATCGTCACACCCTTATTTTATCAGCTTATATCTCTTACATTACAATGCTTTTTTTCCCACACAGAAATGCAAGACCAATTCTACGCAGATTTCTTTCAACCCCTTGGCCCAAAATTGCTCTTCTGCCATTCGTAACACCGCTTTGACACAGCCTATCTTCTTCTGTCACACACACAACCCGATACCAGAATTCTGCTACCTTTATACTGAGTGATGCTCTAAACAGTGACTAACGCCGACAGGTACGTATTGACCACCCCCTTCGGAAGGTCGCGACTGGGACTGATTGTGTGAACGTCGCGGTAGATGTCTGATATTTCTTGTGGTATATGTCTTAGTCTCTGCAGGAGAATGCTGTGGCTATGCAGAAGAGCACTGTTTGGACGACCGTCTGGTATGCATACCTGCATACCAGACGGTCGTCCACACAGAGTGACATATACCAGATATCGCATTGATTGATTTATGATGGGCACATATTTGCTCGAAACATGGAGAGAATAGAAATAAACATACATGAAAATTTTGACGTTTTGCTGGCCGTGCATCTCAATATATTTATCTCAGTAATTAACCAACTTGATGCACAAAATTTTTGTTTTACAATAAGTTTATTTCATGCCTCTACATGTTTCGAGCACATGTGCTCGAAACATGTAGAGG
>Ga0123355_10012857_pt1 | contig 12992 bp, 19 predicted proteins | sample TergutEmb28metaG_3_FD_89872 | JGI IMG/M metagenome (GOLD analysis project Ga0123355, IMG submission 89872) | Embiratermes neotenicus P1 segment gut microbial communities from Petit-Saut dam, French Guiana - Emb289 P1 | ecosystem: Host-associated > Arthropoda: Insects > Digestive system > Gut ... | reverse complement strand
GTGTTTCCAGGCACGTGTCTGACAGATGACGTAAGCATGCGGCGAGACGTGAATGACTTCATTACTCACACGGGTTGCAGGTGTGTGATGAAGTCATACTTAGTCAGCTTGCAGGTTCTGACACGCCGGGAAGCATGCACAGTGTTCGTCCAAATGTTGTATGTCCGTCACAGTGCAGTAGCCTGAAGGAAAGGAGGGACGGAGTTGGGAGTAAGTCCGTGGCCTTCCAGAGAATGGTGGCAGGATAGATATAGGTTAGTGCTATAAATGAAACAACATTTAGCTATAAATTGCCGTTTATTTATACATAAATTAATTTACACAAATGTTACGAGTACCTCGTACAGGGGAGGGTAGTCTATGTTCTTACTGGCGTTAGGCGCAGGTTCAATATATGATGTCGAAGTTAACAACGATGACATAAAGGACAACACGTCCGGCAAAGCGATAATGTAATCGCGCAATTGTTGCTGTATGATGCGAAACACTCGCACCAAATAGTCCATGTCGTATTGTGTCAGGCTTATGTACTCCTTGCCGACCAACAGACTGGCCGAGCCGAACCTCCTCGGCGCGTGTAGTCGAAAGCTGCCACTCTCGCACTTGATGATGACGCGGTCCTCGCCGACGCACATGGAATAACGTATCGCAGGCAGTTAATCAGCAAACATGGCGACTTGTTAGTCGGTGGGAATGAGGGACTTGGACCATCCACTCCGAATAGCGTCGAAATCGACCAGCGGTTGATAGTCAAGTGCAGGGTAGAAGCCGACAGACACGTACTTGGTCTTGTCCTCGTTGATGACGAACATGCGCCGGAGTAGGGCCCGCTTGGGATTGAAGGCTGAATTAGCAGCCAGTAGGTACAGCTGTCGGAGGGCAGCTGCTCCTCCCGTACCATCATGTGCTTGGAGAGAGCAGCAGCTGCAATGTCGCAGGAGGGGGACTACTTGCGTCTAGTTGCCATCGTAGTGTGACTGGGTGGGCGATGTGCACGCCTGGTTTATAGGGATGCAATAAAATCGGCAGTATGTCGTGTCATGTCGGGTGGTCATTGTACGAAATTATTCTTCTGCAGATAGCACATCAAACAATCGCAGAGGGACTGCGCGGTTTTGGTTGCGCAAGAGAATTTGATAAAATTGTGGTACGGCAGGGTACACCAGCGCTCGTGATTGAAAGAGTCTGGCGGGGGCAGTTGATATCCTATAGGTTATGGATCGGACGTCCAATCAGTCCGGCGAGGTACGTGCATTTCGAGACACCGTAGACGTTCAGGTGGGCGAAACCTGCCACGGCTTCTTTGAGGACCGTGTGCAACTCCCTATAACATATATGGCCATCGATCCAATTTATTCCGTTCTCTGTCGAGCCATGGTCAGCCATCTTGTAGAGTGGTATGAATCGGAACGTCTCGGAAGTGGCGGAACTGGCCACACAGAGTTCCTTGACGACCGTCTCATTCTGTTGCCCACTCAAAAATTCGTAATCGATAACGTCATCTCTACTACTCCCAGCCATGTTATATTAGGAATGATAAGAATCGATAAAATGCCTACCTTTTATAGGCAGCTGCAGCAGCATTGACCCCAGCCGCCACGTGGAATTTAGGGCCCCGAATTCGGCCGTGAACATCTCCTCCACCAGCCTGTCTGCGGCGGCACCTTTGCTGAAGAGCGCTACAAATTGCTGTGGATTGTAGCCCCGATCCGTGTAGATGGCGAACAGACAGCAGTACTTGCCGAAGACATCACTAGTCAGAATTGCAGTTGTCTCTTGTTACGATCCCAGGTCGTGCAGTTACGTTTTATGAAGGCCAGGATGTCGGGTACGAACGGTAAGATGCCGTAGCAATCAAAGTAGTATGCACTTGAAGATTTAGGGCGGAAGTATACGGCTAGCCAGTGTGAACATCCCTCTGTGTGGGGATCAGCATTGCCAATGACGATGCAAGTTTTCGTGATTGAAAGTGGCAGGAGATCGGAGGCGTATACGTCGAGGAAGAAATATACATTGCGCAGTGTACACAGTATCTGTACGGTATCCATCTTTTAGAAGTCGTTCGTGAAGTTACGCGCTAAATTAATGAGTACGGAATTGTCAAATTCTAGGTACAGCAGGCACGTGATCGCCTCGGGTAATGCCTTGGCGAATTTCAATTCCACCCTCATATTGCCCTGTTCGGGGTGAGATGTCTGACACGCAGAGGTGCCCCGGTCGGATGTGATATTAAAGAGTAACATGAAATAGCCTTTTACAGACATATCGCGAGTTATATGATGGCCAAAGTTCGATTGATGTATGCCCGACCCTTTGAACAATGTCCTATATCTCATTACGGACGTCTTTTCTTGCTCCGTGCCCAGAGATAGGAACTCGTTAAGGAACTGTTTTCCGTTCATAAATAGCGAAAAATCGCTGATATCATAATGTCGAAATTTGTAGGGGTTCGTGTCCAATGTGCCTATAAAGTTTGCAATCTTAACCATAGTAAAGAGGAGACGTTTGGGAATGGGAGCCAAGACGGCGTTGTCGATAGACAGGGATTTTGATCCGGCGGAGAATGTGAACTTCTTGAGTTCGACTCTCGTCATGTTATACCTTGCGATAGCCTCCGTATTCAGTGTAGCATTATGATATAACTGAGCTACAGGGTCAGATTTCACGCGCTTCAACAATAACTGAGCGTTCAAAAATTTGAAATTGGTCTTTGAATCGGCTTCCTTGCTCATCATGCAGAAAGCGGGTCGAGCCTTCGTCAATCTGATCTGCAGGCTCACGCCTGGCTGAAGGACGAGCGGTACGTTAAACAGATCGTTCTGGAAACGCCCGAAAAACTGCAACACTTTACTAGCGCTAAGTTTCTCCCAAGGAGTGATGAATCCCCGATTAGTTGTGGCAGTCAGAGTCGCTGTCGTGTGATCGCATGGCATCATGTCTCCAGTGTCACGATACCAGTAGGCGTTCGTAAAATGTGTGGCAGCCGCATCGGTGCCCTAGGCCAGGTGAGTGTCGAGATACGAGCGATAATTGTAGTGCTCGCTCGCTTGCGTGATTGTGGTACCATTGAGAACGACGTTATATTGATTGAAGAGCGAGTGGACGAAATTATTGGTAACGGCCGTGTGGACAGAAACGTCCACATTATTCCCCGAACCCGAGACTAATTTACATCGGTGGTAGAGTTTGATATCGAGATGTATGTAGTTATCTTAATTGGCAGATATTAAAAATTCCAGATCATTTTGATCGAAGGGGGCGATAGGTTTGTACGCGGTCTCAATAGTCCCCAGCAGAGACGTCTGAATGGGTTTGTGCGCTAAGATGTCGAACTCGCTACTTACGGACGCTATCTCTTCGGCAGACATCATGTGACTGAATAAGACTAGGAGAAGATATCCCTTTTTATTACTCGGGCCGCTTTGCCGGTGTTTTTTTAGGCTGTTTGACTCCCCGACGCTTTGACGTTTTCCCGCCAGACACGTCTGAGGCCCCGAACACGCAATTTGCAGATTAAACGATGTGTGGATTCGGTGACGGCATCTCGACATGTTTGGATAAGATATCCTCGGCACGCACGTCGGGTGAGTTATTTTTCGCGATATTGGTGGCGATCTTGTCACCTGTACGGCCCACAGGAGAGGTCGCACGAAACGGAAGAGAGTGCCTAAGAAATTGCCGATCCATTATCCTCGCTAAAGGTACAGCGGGGCTGAATAGATAGGGCCGATACCCGGAGTGGGGAAAGACCACAATTGAGGTAGTACGTCTCCAAAGGATGCATCGTAATAAATGTCCTATTATGGATGCCTAAGCCGTGGTTTATATAGACTACCACTGGAAATTCTTGCAAAAATGAAGCACCACTTTCGTAGGCATTGTGCTGTCCTCAAAGGGGACGTGCAGACCCTCGGTCGTTAGGAACTCGATTCGAATGTACTGAAATCTGCGCTGCTCCACTGGCACAAATTGCACGTTCTGAAACTCGTACTGACACATTGCGTTGGGGTACAGCCGAATCGTCCGTATGCAACGGACTGTGCTGCCGCCCAGCAATTGCGGAGATATCACGCTACAGTAGAGTAGGACGGGAGGCGAAGAAAATGGAATTTCGCAGACGCCCACTTCCCAATTGGAGGTCGATCCGAGGTCTATAGGTTTCGCTAGTTTCACCGTGAAATCTGCATGTGCATTCTGTTCGTAATTATCCATTGAGGCATTATTCAGCAGGGTCACGTAAAAGTTGTTTTTCTGACCAGGTGACGTCATTTCAGATATCGTTCACTCTAGATTCCGGGATCCAAGAGTAAAAGACCTGACTGTAACCTCTCCAACGGACGAGATATTCCCTAATGCAAAATCTAACTCGCTTGTCTAGGATTTTATTTATCTTGTAAGTGATATGTTTTGAGATTCGAACCGGAGTCAGTACCTCCCCGTAAAATTCTCCCTCGATCGGCGACTTGTTTAAATCCTCCAGCTCGTAGATGGTTCGTGGCCACCTCTCTATAAATTTCGTACTGCGAAATACTTCGGTGGAGAAAATCTGTTCACCACCTTTTGCAAATTTCATCTTCTCCTTACTGATACGCACATGCTGCCCTACTCTAAATTTAACATTAACCACGCGAATGTGTCGACGTTTCATCCTCTTCCAAATGGCAAGACCGTCCGAATCTGTTACACTCGAGGGCGCCATTCCGGTCGTCGAGTGAACCGTGTCTTTGTAGGCCCTGACAAATTTCGGCAAAACGTCGATATAGCGGAAAATAATTTTATAAGTAAAATATTTGTATAATCTAACACGAATCGTACGAAGATCACGTCCCACGATCGCACATTTCACGTCGGTGTTCCTGCACACCTGAAACTGTATGCCCTCGTCGCGTAACATATCCTGAAAATGTTTATTACGAAATTCCTTGCTCTTATCCGTGCGTACACATACGGGTCGCCGCGAAGTTAATTTTGGCTTATCGTCAAATATGGACCGAAACGCCGCGGTAATTGAAGGTCCGCTCTTTGTCTTCACGGGGATCAGATATAGAAATTTCGAGAATACATCAATGACGGATAGAATATATTTGAAATTATCATTGTATTTTTCGTAGGACTGTACATCCAGTCACGGTATGGGGATTACGAGCGAAACGTTTCCTCACAGGTCTGTGTAACGTATATGCATCTTGATCTTCTAACCATGTGTTGGTAGAGCCGACAGATTGCGGTTTAACCTTCTTTGTCTACGATTCAGCCACATCCGCCGCCCTAATTTTCGGTAAAGTCGAGAAGCTGGCAGGAATAATTTCATCACAGTATAAATCGCTAATGGTAGCCATTAGTACTTTATCCAATTACGTCGTAACGCAGATTCGACACCTCGTCCCTTCGGTTAAGCAAAGAGAGATGCAATGATATCCCGAAATTTTTCCCCGTGTTATATTAATCATACCGTCGGGCTGATATTTGGTCAAATGAGCGTTGGCCATCGTAAGTATTTTCTTATGCGTCTTAAGATCATTTTTGGTGATAAATTCCGTATTCACTTTCTTGCGTGTCAACAGTTCCCACAAGCCCTTCGATCCCTTAAACACACGGTCCTTAATCATGATATCACCATCGGTATCGACCACTATTGGGGAATTACCTATCATAAACTTATCACCATCCTTACGGACGCCAAATTGCGTATCGAGAAAACGTCTCTTGTACACGTAAGGCATCGGAAAGGGAATAGCTACAGTACCGACATTTTCCCTACCGTACTCCCGAGCTTCATCCTCTACGAAATTATCATCGTCATTGTAATCATTTTCGCCATCATCATCATCCTCCACTCGTTCTTCTTTCGAGGGTTCATATTTGAACTCTTTCATAGGCGGTAGGGTGGAAGCGGTAATTGATGCAGACGTTAAGTCAGTCTGCGTCCCACTGCGCAGTTTAGGATGCACAGGCGGTGATGGAAGGGAAATTTGCTGGGAGGCGTTACTCGGCTTCAAAAATCCGCAAATGCATTCGTCTCGGTCTTTTTTCTAAGATCTCCTTCGTCCATCTTTAGACGCACTTTAAGCCACTGCTCACACGGATGATGTTTACGTATCTGAACGGCCTCCGCACAAGGTTGATGTTTAAGTTTCTTAACCGGCTCCTACCTTTTGTATATCGAATCCGACGGTTCAAATGTCCCTAAAGGGGAGTCGTGCAAACGATCTGTTTCGTACAATGAGACTGGCAAGAGTCGGTAGGATGGCATTCAATAGGGGCAGCAGGAATCCCCCTCGTTGTACTATAAGTTTCTTTTTGGCGGAAAGAGTCACGCGCCTGTCGGAGATCTTGCGAAGCGCCGCCTTGTGTTTTTGTAGCTTGCCCGTGTTACAACCTGTCCTTTTTATATTGCCGTTCAGAAAGTTAAAGATACACTCGCTTATACAATGCAACACTTCTTTGTTAAACTTTGAAATGATAGCTTTACACAATTTCGGGTCGGCTGTCTTCAGCGTTGTGATAATTCGTCTTCACTCGCTTCATCGCCTACATACGTATTGACGGTGAGGGAAGGTGTATCATTCGGAAATATGCGGGTACGAAACCTCAGAACGTCGTTTGTATTTTGTGTCAGAACCAAGAGGAGGTAGCCGTAGCATTCTTGTGTTGCGTCCAAGTAAGCGTTGTATATACCCAAACTAACTTCGGGGTACACTTGACCGCCCAGTTACACAAATTGTTTCTTATAACCGACGTTTTCAATTCCACTATATACTGGGCATTTAACGAGATGTCCCTACAGAAACTGCCCTGATGAAACAGATTTTGCGTGATCAAAATAACGCTTATATTCCTGTGATGGCTACAGTTCACACACTTGCTTTGAATGGAAGTCGGTTAGCAGATCGTCCAGGATCAGGAGGCACGGTTCGCTGTTTGAACTGTCAAAGTCTTCCGGCACGCCCTCTTTATACCTAACGTTCGCAGGCAGTTGGTGACGGGAAGGCACAGCACTATTCTTGCCGTAACACCACACTATACCACCGGCAAATGTTGGCTCGGTACAGAGGTAGGCGAGGTTCTGGAGGAAGCCTATCACGAAAGACTACTTCCCGGAACCGCTAGGTCCAATTACGATACTCGAGAATGGATGCCTAAATTTCACATCATCACTCATGGATGGTCGGGCGGTAAAAACGCTCCTTTGCCCCGTCACTCGCCGTATTTATACCCGAACAGGACCGACGGATTGTCAGGTAAACGTCGGCGTTTGAAGAAACAGATTCTGTTAAAGTTATCTTCTGGTTCAATTATTATAGAAACTATACCCCCACCCGCATTCCCCTTACATTTGATTTTTTTCTCTGTGTGCACAGTCACGTGACGCATCTTGGTCCCCTTTAAAAAATTGAACTTCATAACCTAAAAATTAACCAATTGCGAGTTGCTATAATTCAGCGTTATCCCTCTGATTTTACAGACGGTCTTTCGCTCGCCTTTCGCCGCATGAACTGTTTTGTAGGCATAGTTTTTAGGCTCTCCGATAACGAATTCTTTTATAAATTCGGAGGGTTTAAGTTCCGAAGTCATGTCCCCTAGATTATTCCCGGTCTCGACGAAAGCAGGGCCTTCTCTAGGCCGGACGTACACAACACTATCTGTTTCGAAATATATAGCCCGTTCATGCGGTCTGTCTAGATAGGAATACAGGTACATGCGAGCGCCTGCTGTCACGTATGCGGCAATGACTTCGTGCTTATTACGTAAGCCCTGGATCTCTTCCGCCGCCACGGAACGCCACGATGCCCAGACTACGTCATCGCCAGCGAACACCAGGTTCGCCACTTCGATACGTGGAGTGGCCAGGAACCTGTAGAGTTCTGGGAGGTCCGAGATCACCTTTGCATTTCGTCCTATTATTTCTTTCTGTCAGTTTGCCTCATATGGAATTCATATAATGTTTTGCCAGGACAAGTTTCGCAGCGTTAGGTCTTATTGCCTATTTGTCCAGACGGATCCCCTCGCTCGCGAAGACATTGGCTCTGTAGCGATCCTCATCCTCTGAGGTTCGAACCTAGTCCGGATATCCGCTTGCCTCCGTCTTCAGTTTCAAAAACATATGTATGTACTCAACGAAGAGACCTTCCTCACCCGAATGCGGATCATACTGCGTGACGGCTTATTCGTATACCTCGATAATCTCGACGATCTCATAACCCATCTGCATGGCAATCCTAACTTCATCTATGACCCACGTACCTGTAAGGGCCCTCTCAGCAGCCGTCTCGTGAACGCATTCGCCATCCGTGTTGCACTCGATGGCGCAGGACCTAAACAGGCAGAACATCAGCCTGCCGTTGAAAATGCAATACTGGATGTTAACGTATGTGGGGAGGTAGGATGCAGCATTTTATAAATCCCTCTTTCTGTAACATGACTTCTCTATCTTGGCAGGACTCACCCACATTTATTACGGGATGTCCCACGGGAAATTTGAAATATTTACACACGTACGGATACTCATCACGTCCACGGATTCTATAGTCTCTTCTCCTTCGCGTAATTTATAGATGAAGTCTCATGGCTTCCGTTCGACCTCCATAAAGGGCATCTCGAGTGTTCAGGGGACTATGTCCCACTACAGGATGTGTCTTCAATTCGTGATTACGTGACAAAATTTCCTCATCAAACTCACACTCCCACTGTACTTCTACCTGATAAGCTGCGCGAGTTATCTGATCAATTCGTACCATCGTGCGCTCGTGTCTCTCGGCCAGTGTGTCCCCTCGCATCGTACAGACGTCACGGTAGGGTTGGCATGTATGAACGTGGTAGTAATATCCGAGAAATTCCTACAATGTCCTCGTCTTCGGGCAGAAAACTTCCACACTAAAGTTGGGGAGTTCTGGCAACCTGTATTCGCGTCCGTTACGTCCGTGCAGTATCTTGAGTCCCCCGCTGTCGATCCCTGTAGACCAGCCACATCAAAGCTTTCTTACTGTAATTGACATTGCATCTGTATCCACCCGTCGGGATGAGACCTACTGTATCAAGGCTTCAGGAAACTTTTACGCAACATCTTATTGCTTGCGGACGCGATAGTAATGGCTTTCACGAAAACCTCTATGTTACCTATCTACATAAATTCTCATCTAAACACTCGGCACGCTTGCCGTAAGAAGGTGATGTAATCTTTGCAGTAAGCTTCATGCACGCGCCTGTTATCGAACACTACATCTTTCTGGCCTTCGTACCAGGCGAGAAAATCTCTCCTTTCCGCTTCGCCTATCTCGTTTACGCCACAATACAAGACGTCGGTATAGGGCCTACGTAATCTAGATTTTCCTCAGTATTAAAATAGTGAGGGTACCACGATTTGCTGGACGTCAGAACATACGCCTCGGTCAATTTGCGTAGCGGGCACGGGAGGAAGGACACGCTGTCCAGAAAGACCAGGTGCTCCATCTTCATACACATGATCGTTAACCTGTTCATTATCAATTTGGGCAGCCATTTCAACATGATCGCCCTGTTCAGAAGAAATGCAAGTCAAACGGCTTGGCGTTGTGCGCAATCACCACGATCTTATTGGCCAAGGTCCGTGGCTCCCGTAGGTAAAATAAGAGCACCCTCACCGGATCGTCCCACAACGAGTGCTGCCGCTTACCTCATCGCACACAGTCACCGCAATCATCCAACCCTTCACACTGCGAACAAAACTGTTGTACGCAGACCAGTTTAGGTACGTACTCTGTAGCCTTGTCGGAGTACCTTGTATTTTGCGTGTTCTCAAAATCGTAAAATACGTACTGCACCCTGTCACCGTCGGAGGGCAGCGCGTCCTTCATCGGTCTCATGTAACACAGGTGACCTGCTGCTTCTCGGTTTTGGCGAAAGTTCTCACAGTATCGTTGATTACATTCGTGATTTTCCCTCGTCACGAGTAGTGTACACGTGTCGCAAAAACGCTAATGCTCGCAAACGCTAATTTTCTTTTCCTTATTACGTCTCTTGCGAATATCGAAACATGACCGACTTATAAAGTGTCTATTGCAATCTTCGCAGGGGATTCGGGTTCCTCCGAAAGCGCAAGGAGGACTCGTCGAGCTGTCACTACACGTATGATCGCATACGTGTGTCACGTCACTCCTGCAACATTTGTTGCACGCCTTACATACGTACTTCTTCGCCATTGCACCTGTAAGTTTGGTAATCACATGGTAGTGCCTTTCAACATCGTCTTAAAGTAGGTTCACACGTTTGACGAACTTGAATCGACCTTCGAACATTATGTTGTCGCAACGTAAACTTTCATACACCACTATCTTGTACTCACGAAAATATTCCTGGAATCTAGCTAGTTCTGGGATTCCCCCACAGCCAGCCACATCTATACCTGTCGTTTCGAGTAAGTCTTGGACTAAAGGGCGTATCTTCCAACCTCAACGGTACGAATCATAGTTTGAATCCTTCTCTACTCTCTCGATCGCAATTATTAACGCGTGGGCCAGGCAGTTGTCTTCGGCCTTGCCTGTATGATACTCGTTTTCAGATGGGCCATAACAGAGAGCGGCCTGCCCCTACTCTTGATCGCGTGCTTGCCATAACCGACGGGCATCTTGACTGAATACACAGTTACGACAAGCGTGTCCAAGGCGTTAAATCTAGAATTGGACTGCGACACTTTTTCAAAGACACTCCAAATCACCTCTCCCGATAACTGATCTTTCCTCCTAAAACTGATCCATATGGGCTTATCATTCTGATTTACTTGAATCTGAATGGTTATCACCACCATAACGTTATCACTCACATCTTGCAATCCGTACTCAAACTGATCGTTTACACTGGCTAGGAAATTTTCTACAGGATCATTATTTTCCTAGGGGCAATAATCGGACTGTGAGCTGTGTTCCTACGGCATTGTACCGCCTATACTGTCTCCTGACCGTGTCATCTATCTCAAATCTGCGTGCCATTCTCTCTCCAAAATGAAGAAACGTAACGTGTGTAGGTTCGACACACACACAGTACTATAAGTTATTGAAAATGTTGTCAGATTAATACTTACAGTTCAAACTATGGAGCCGCACTATTATTGTCACGTACGCCTTGCCTCCTATTTATTGCCAGATGCTGACGTAATTATCTTGTTGCTTTCAAACGCTCCTGCTTTGTGTCACGCACGCTCGGAAGACATGAGCCTTGTAAGTGATTTTGTGAAAGTTTCAGAAAAGCCACTGCATACTTTTCCAACGCACGTGTCGGAATGCGCTTACGACAGATGTGTTGCAGTTCGGCACGTATGATGCGTCAGCTCTGTGAATGCGCTGCGAACAGGGGAGCCCAACGCAGGGGCTATGAACTTTTTATTAAGGCCCACAACTCCATAACTCGTGTCCCTGCTAACAACTTTTCAGCACCACCCGACTTCTGACGACGATCTGTCGGGTGGCCTCAGCCTTACTCCCACCTCCCTATCCGTTTCCTTCAACCTCAGGCTAACAATTTTTCAGCACCCATAAGTTACGGCCATGAACAGTCGGAAGGCCACGGACGTACTCCCACCTCCGTCCCTCCTTTCCTTCTCTTAACCGGGCTACAGCACTCTGACGGAGCTTGACAATACTCGATGGCAGCAAGGGCTTGGCACTAAAAAACTAACTAATTTTCACGAAGGCGCCGAGGTTAGCACACATCTATGTAACCGATAACGTCACATACATCTTTTGGACGAACAATGTGCATGCTTCCCGGCGTGTCAGAACCTGCAAGCTGACTAAGTATGATTTCATCACACACCTGCAACCCTTGTGAGTCATGACGGCATTCACGTCTCGCCGCATGCTTACGTCATCTGTCAGACACATGCCTGGAAACACGGTAAGATGCTATATACTTACTCACATACCACACTTACGGCCTAGTAACCCTACTCTTGAATTCTATAACGTACCGAGAGTTTTTCCTTCCCCTACCCTAGATTTATACCAATTCTCAGGCGGCAATACGTCATGGGGAACCCTACCTACACATACATATCCCTCACCCCAACAAACGTTACGTATGATTTCTCAAGGTCCTATACTACACACATAACCAACCACACGGAGGCAACTAACGCTGTAGGAAGGGCCTGGAGCCTCCGGCAAACTATATACCACCCCTCACGCTGGCAGCGAGCGCTTTGCAACTTTTTTTAATAATATACTACACCCTGAAAATAAGCCTACTTCCTCTAGGTGAAAGTCAATACACTACACTTTTAATATTATATACCAATCCTCATGGCGACACCAGAGAGCGTAGGGAAGGCCTGGATGCAAAGACATCTGGCGACAATGATTCACAGGGCGTAGGGAGGGCATGGAGGACAACATTGCCAACCTCGGTACATAAAACTACTCCGAAACACACATAAACCACTTTTAATAATATCATATAGAACGTGCAAAAAACATGTAACAATCCTTTCAATAATATAATACATATAATGACAAAATATCTACTTTTCATTGTCGAAACACCCTACATCCATATACAGGGTGCTCCTTTATTACTACTAACATTAAACACTCTTAATAATATATTCCACCCTGACAAAATACATACTTCACCTAGTCGAAAGCAGGCCGACATTTTGAATCGATCCTTTTTAATAATATGGGCCAAAAGCTGACAAATGAAACCTATACTTCCCTCCCCGAGCCGACCTGAGACCAAAAGGGAAACTTTTTGGGGAGTCGGACAGTCTCTCTATGCAACCCAGCAGGGATTTGGTGAAAAACAATATTGCTGGACACGCTCTGTAGTTAACACATTACACACCGGCAAGATGGGATCATAGAACAACATAATGCGTGTTCTGCTAACAGCATTTGGAGACTGTTCCTCCTCACATACATACATACATACATACATACATACATACATACATACATACATACATACATACATACATACATACATACATACATACATACATACACACATACATACATGCATAC
>Ga0123355_10012856_pt1 | contig 12993 bp, 11 predicted proteins | sample TergutEmb28metaG_3_FD_89872 | JGI IMG/M metagenome (GOLD analysis project Ga0123355, IMG submission 89872) | Embiratermes neotenicus P1 segment gut microbial communities from Petit-Saut dam, French Guiana - Emb289 P1 | ecosystem: Host-associated > Arthropoda: Insects > Digestive system > Gut ... | reverse complement strand
GACTTACTTACTTACTCCATGGTGCAAAGTCCTTCTTGAGAAGCTAACTGGTTTGCAGCTAGTCAAGAAATTCCCCGCATTTCACGGAACCCGAAGGTTCATTACCGCACTCACAAGCGTCCGTCACCTGTCTCTATCCTGGGCCACACCAATCCAGTCCATATCCCCACAGCCCACCTTCTGGAGATCCATCCTAATATTATCCACCCATCTACGCCTAGGTCTCCCCAGTGGTCTCCTTCCCTCTGGTTTCCCCAGCAAGACCCTATACACCCCCCTGTCCTCACCCATATGTGCCACACACATCAAAATTAGTGGTATTTTATAAGTGTAATGTGCCCAGAGCTAGCATGTGTTCAGTGTTAGTTTACCTTCAGCATGCTGTATGCTGTAGTTTTGTGAGATACACTACTGATATCTCAATTCCACTTAAGTTTGTATATGCCTGGCAAAGGCTGCATTTTTCTTGTGGTTGTATTTTGTAATGCCGTAGTCCTTGTTTGAAATCTTGTTCAGACATTTTATGACAGATACTGGCATGTGACATATACTGCATATTCAGGGTAAATAACATGTATCATAATGTTTAAATTAACACCATCGAAGGCCACCCTGTTTATTCACCACTGATGTTTTGTGTTAATCATATTGGAGTGGTGAATAAACAGGTATTGTCATACATTTTGTAAGTGCACTTTGATGGTGGTGGTGGTGTGTGTGTATTAGCAAGTACACAGTATTATGATTCAATTTTAAAAATTTACATTAGTGTTAAATTTTTCTTATGTCACTCCAGTTAATTGTGTGAAAAAAGCACTGACATACTAGTGCTGTTGTTTTATGATTTTACTTGTGGCAGCTTCTTCTTTTTAATGTTTATCTTATTTTCTTCGTTTCTGTTAATATTGTAATGTATTGTTTTAATTCACCCAAACCCATGGTGTTTAAAAGCAAAAAGGTAGCAAAACTGAGTTCCACAGAAATGGACTTTTGGTGACGCTCGGCTTGAATTTCCAGGAAGGACAAAATTAGGAACACTGTTATTAAACAAAAGATGAATGTAACAAGGTCTCTTTTAGATGATATTAAGACTCAACAACTGAAATAGTATGGACATGTTCAGAGAATGGAAGAGGGGAGGTTACCAAAAAAAGTTATGAAATGGAGCCCACCAGAAAGAAGAAAATGAGGTAGACCTAAAGCTACCTGGGCAGAAGGGATTAGAGGACTGATGGGTGAAAAGGGATTAATAGAAGAAGACTGGAAGGACAGAGACAAATGGAAGAAAAGATAAGATAATTGTCAGATGGGCGCAGGGAGATGTGGAAACGTCGAACAGCCTGCTAAATAATAGTAATCTTATTTTCTGTGTACTTGCAGTAATAATTTGCAAAAAATATGGCTATTAGCTTTACCATATTTTGTCTCCTTTTTTTTACAATTCACGGATCAAGGAACAGGTGATTTGTGAAGTCTGAAGTGGGGTAATGGATACCTTACATATTTGTGCAGTCATCTTGAATTTAAATTATGCGATATTTATTCCAGCAAGAAATTTTATGCTTATTTTGAGAGTTCAACAAAACAGAGACAGTTGACCAAATCTGTTGTGATTTGTATATATTTTAGGAATTTGCATACATTTCATGAACTTGTTGACCCTTTTCTCACTTGAAATCAACAGGTTGCAGAATATTAGCTTGCTCAAAATTCCTTGTGTTTAATTAGACTGTTGCCAATGAAGTTAGGTATCATTGAAGCCTGATGTGCCATCACACACCATGTGTTGTATTTGAATAAATACAGTTGTTAATTTTAAACATCTTTCATGTAGTTGAGTTTAATTTTATAGGGATTGTAGAAATTATGTACATACTATTTTAATTTGTGTTCATAATGTGATATGCTTGTGCTCACAAGATGATCATCTTTTATCATGTGAATTGTTTGCAAGACTAGATCTAAAGTAAGATAGCTAATTGTTATGCTGTGACGTTAATGGATTTGTATTATTTAGCTTCATCTTTCATAAACATCCCCTTTAATGATGGGGCATTTTTGGCATGTAATTTGTCCTCACTTTCTTAAATTTTATTTGGACTTTTAATAAATCTCTTGTTCTGAACTGCTGTCAGTTGTATTTAATTTGGAGGGTAACTGTTTTAATATGTTAATCTGTGTTTTAATCAGATCCATATTATATATTTTATTTGGACTCTTAATAAATCTCTTGTTCTGAACTGCTATCAGTTGTATTTAATTTGGAAGGTTAACTGTTTTCATATGTACATCTGTGCATTAGTCAGATCCATATTATATAAATAACCAACAAAATGCACTTCAGTGTTTACGGTGTATTTTATTCAGTAAATTCTCACCAACATGTTTTGGCCGCTATTGCTGCCATCTTCAGTGTGATATTATTACAACAATACAAAGGTACAAATGTGATTATTTGTGTCACCTTCACTGCATAACAATTAAAAAGTTATTACATTTTTAGTTAAAATTATATAAGTACTATAAATATAGGTTAAAAATGGGTCATGGTTAAAATCTTGGGATTTAAAATCAATACCCATTGCAGTGCATTTTGTTGGTTATTTAAATATTATGGATTGGAGGGTAAATATTTATTGTGTGGAAGTAGGGGATTGTAAATCTCCTTGTTACGAATGCCTGGCAGCCATGTGTGTTGGGAAGTGCAATCCTCAGCTAGCTGTACTGTGCAAACTCATTACTGCAGTACTCATGATTCGTGATTCATGGTCATTAAAGGTTACCATGTGTCAGCCATATGTAAGGAGGTGGAATGTTGATTTCAAAATCATTGTGAGGTGTGTGTAACATGATCCTTGTGCAGTTTTTACCACAAATACTCTGTAGATTTGGTTACACAAGCTGATATATAAAGTGTGTTCCCTCCAGATTGAGGTGGAAGCTGCATCATGTAAAAATGAAACTGCATGGGCTGGCAATACCAACATGTATATTCTCTGTAGGTACCGGCCTAGACTGGTTACTAGACATGGGTGCACCCCACCCACCTCCCCCACAGGCAGTTTTTTTTTTATGTGGCAAACAAAATCTTTGTGACTTGTTCTGAAGAGGCACATAATACATCACTGATGAACTGTGGGATTAAAACTATTTTAATCTTTAACCTTTTGGCGCCTAACGACGACTATAGTGGTCGTACCGCATCGCTAACCTCTAAATGTTGCATTTTATATATTTATTCAACAAATATAGGTACTGAATATTTTAAACATGGTGTATACTCTACGTTTTTTTCCTCTTCAAAATGCAGTTTGTTTCATAATTCTAACGGATTTGGTTCCTGTTTTTTTCACGTTTTATATTCAGTGTGTGCTAAAATTTAAAAAAATAATTACGGCTCCAAAAGGTTAATATCATTTTCCCCCACAAAATTTGGACCTCACTGTACCTGGCATCCTAGGTAGCCACCTAGTTTGCCCACATTGATTGACTGCCCCTGATTCTCTGTTCCTTTTGTGCTGACATATGCTTCAGACAGTACAGCTTATGGATCTGTAATTGCGTGTTGAATCGGCCTGCATCTAGACTGGAGCATTTCCCCCTGCTATTGATGTAAATTGGTTCTGAACACTGTGTATGTGCAATTTTTAGTTTCATATAAGAGAATGCCTAATCTGTGGGTGTTATATTAATATTTTGTTGTAATTAATTAGTCAGTTTATTGCCAATTACTTGGGACAGAAACATGTTCTACAGTATGAGTGTGACTGGTGAAAGATCTGATGCTGGTAATCTCTCAAAGTTTTGGGTGCTTTATCTTTACAGTATAAGTGGTTAGATATTATCCAGGGATGTACTTAACTACAATTCTCTTTGTATACACCGTATCTGATGCTGAATTGTTTTCCAGTGTGTAATAAATGTTTCTGAAAACAGGAGTGTCATGTGATAACAGATTTGACAAATATCAGGCACTTACTGTCCATTTATGTTAACGTATACTGCAGGATACACTTTATTTGGTGGAATTTTAGCACCGTTTTCAATCTGATGGACTGTGAGGACTTGCTGAAACTTGGGCTCAGTTCTACGGAACCCCCACCCCCATGTGATTTGTTTTATCCATGGCATCCTGCCTGTTTTGAGCAAAATTACTTTTGGTTTGTAAATTTTATAATGATGTTAGCCACTGTCATTAGTAATGAATGTGGATGTGATTTGTAATATGAAGGACCCCATAGAGCAGTGTTTCTCAACGTATGTGAGACCGCGGCCCGGTAAATTCTTTTTTCATAAGACGAGGGCCCAGTCCCAACAAATTTATTTGTAAATACCTTTCCATTTTTTTTTTTAAGTTCATACATTAAACTAACATAAGTATTAACAATTAATTATGGCACAATCATAAAAGGTGTTAGTACACTTATGTATACGGTGTGGTATGTTGACAAATATAAAATTACATTTAAATTAGTTCTCAATCACTGGACTAATGAAATCTTGTAGCATGCTGTATTTTCCTCAGGCCAACATTTGGGTCTGAATTTTTCGACACATTCACGAATATTTTTCTCCTCAGAATATTTCCACTATAAAACATGTATTCATGAAAATTGCTTAGAAAACTAAAATGACAAATTCCAGGAGAACCTCTCGTGGCCCGGTATAATTGATGCCAGGTACCGGGCCGTGGCCCAGCAGTTGAGAAACACTGCCATAGAGGACCCATTTTAATGCTCAGTCAGGCATATTATTGGTTAATTTGTTTTAATGTCTTACCCAGTCCAAAAGAGGATATGAAAGTAATCTGACAAAGTGTAGGATATACTTTAAAAGGTTACATCATTTGGGCAAGTACAGTAAGCAAGTAGCTGCAGGGTGCTATAAAATACATGCAAATAGGCAAGTGCCCATTTTTCATCCAGGATATGGTTCCATTTATTGTCAGTATTACAGTGTGTAGTAGCCACAGCTTTAAAGAAGGAATAACACTCAGACAATGACATGAATGTTTAATGGAATTAAAGGGACTGTGGTGAGAATTCACTCACATGCAAAAACTGTATTGACACACAACATATTAAGTTTCCATAGTAGCGTTGCTGATGATTCAAGTCTTGTAGGATTTGACCCTCTGTTCTTGGATGAAGTTTCAAAGGAATGTAGTGCCTCCATCTTCAGGGTCAGTCAGTTGAACAAGAATTTCTGTTGGACTGGCTGACCCTGAAAATTGAGGTGATGATCCAGAAATGTCCAGAACCACTCACTCTATGACACGGTTTCACATCGCAAAATACACATACTGCAGTACTTGCGCACTGCTTTACAGTTAATATTTTCACAGTAGTCATCCCGATGTATCTAATTCATACAAGATATAGGTTTCAAACACAACGATTACGCAAAATTATGCTCACGGCAACATGTTTCGACTCTAATGAGCCATCATCAGGCCATCCAAAGAACTAATCCAAGGTATATCACATACTACAGTGCATTTTACAGTACTCACTGTAAGCTTTTGGGATCCCAGAATGAACTCTAATATGTGATATACCTTGGATTAGTTCTTTGGATGGCCAGATGATGACTTGTTAGAGTCGAAACATGTTGCCATGAGCATAATTTTGTGTAATAAATTGTTGTGTTTGACTGGAACATATATCTTGTATGAATTTAACAGTTAAGGCTGCTGTAAATACTGACAAGGGTACATAGTAAACTGCTTAATATGTTTGGGTGTTGTCTGTTACGTCTGTAGTGTGAAACCAAAATGGACATAGTAGGTGGCATTTTTATATGCTACACATGAGTGAGCTTGCAAATATTGCATGTATTTTGTTTGTATCAATATATCAAATGTTGAGGCTTTTCTTACCCTGCTATCTTTTACCGAGGGACAACATATGGACAGGAAATTTGACATATCCATAGTAGTAAGTGCCTTTTCTTTAGCCGGTATGCATCTTTTCATCTTTGTTGTCCCAGTAATTTATTTAAAAATGCTGTGTCACTCATGTAGTGTCCCGTTTTTATCACCATATCCCTACATTTTACTTCACGTTGGTGTGACCATTGCATGTTACTATTATTGTGCATTGTCTTGTGTAGTCAGATTTTATTTAATTTGAGAATTTGTGTGACTGGTATCTATGTGTGAATATTATCAATGTCTGCCCAGTACAGCTGAAGTCATAAGGGTTCCTGTAAAATATTTATGCTGTTGAAACTTGTGGGAATAAAAAAATTATACTTTGTATACATTTATTGTGACTGATTTTGACATCTAATCCCAAAGTGTGTTACTTTTTTTATTCTCTGCCTTACTCAACTGATGTAGTCACTATGGGCTTAAGAGTCTCAAACCCTGGTGGGGCATGATTTTCCAGACCATTCCTGAAGCCAGCCCACTCTCCTGTACAATGAGGACTGGGTCTCTTTCCTGGGGGCAAAGTAATCAGGGTGTGGCACTGACCACCCACCCCCTTCTAGTGCCAGGGTTGGGTATTGGTAGAGATGTACATCTGCTTCCCCTCTGTGCCTGCCTGGCATGTAATGGGGCAGCTTAATCTTACAAATATTCTGCCCTCCAGGCATGTTTCAAGCGGTAAAGAAAGCTGTTTGCTGGTGTAATGATTGACAAGATCTGATTCCTGGCAAATACAATGGGAGTTTCAATGGGCATATGTGTCAGGGGTAAAAACAGTCAAAGCACAAGGTATTACTTACCTTCCTCAAGTGATGACTTCATTTCCTGGCTCATAGTGGATCATGACTTTAAGGTTGGCATTATGTGCAGCTTTGAAAATAGGAAAGATAAACCTGCAAAATATGACCAAGTATTCATTTTGGTTTGGTACCATTTTGACAGGAGATGAGACATTGTCCTGCTCTCAGCATTTCTGTTACTAATAGTCCTGGTGTGTCCCTGGCCTGATTTAACTGTTGGTATCAATACAGTATACATCACTTAATGACCTCACTGATACTGGTAGCCATGCAGTCTAAAGTGTAGGTCTGTGGCCGCTTGATCGCTGGTATCCTGAGTTCAAATCCTGCTGAGGGCGTGGATGTTCATCTCTTGTGTTTGTTTTGTGTTGTGTAGGTAGTGGCCTCTGTGAAGAGCTGATCACTTGTTCACAGGAGTCCAAATGGGTTGTTACAGAAACATTAACAATTAGGCAGCCTAGGCCCAAGTTGAGCAGCTGTGCCACCACAAAAAACCCCTTCAGAAAGTTAGTAATGACCCACCAGACTACACCATGTTACTATCTGCATGACCACTGCCATGAACACTCCAAATGTATAGGTAGTAAGATAGCTGATTGAAAAAAAATCATAAAATATTTAAAATAAGTTTTATACAATTATCTTTTAGTCCCATTAACTAAATTTTAAGTAGATACAAAGATAATGTAAACTGTGGGATCCCATAGATACAGCAACCCCCTTTTTGTACCTTAACTGATACCAATCTTTTGTAAGTGATGATGGCCATGAAAGCCGAAACATGTAGCTTGCTTAACTAAACATCTAACCTATAATATTGTTGTGTAAAGACGGTTGGAATTAATAAAACTTGATATGTACACAACAGGATGGAAACAATTCAATTTAAATTCACTTTTGATTTGGAGAAGCTTCTTTTTTAGGGAAGCATTTGCTTTGAAACAAAAAGATGAAAAAAAGGATGGGTACCATATTTATTGTAGTTTTAGTAAAAAATAATGAACATGAATACAACAATGAACAATGGTTGTACTGAAAGTAGTCAAAAGCACACAAATATCTGTGCTGGCTGGGGTGGGGAAAAGATCTTCATATGAAATCCATACTATTATGAAAATGATAGAACAAACTGTTACACGCTCAAAGTGGGACATACTGGCATGCACATCGTAGATCCTTGGCAACGCAATGTCTGTGGGCAATTGCTCCTATACAGACCTGGTGGGTAGACTTCCCCACCATTGGGAAGGAGGACAAATGCAGAATAAAACACTTAGCATAATCATCATAATTCTCAGCATGTACTCAAATTATAGGCTATCAACTGCCATCAGCAATGATTTTTAATATCGGCATATATCAAACACAACAAACTTTTAATGGTACCATTAAAAAATGTTACATGTTTTGGTATTTTAAGGATCATCATCAGGTACTAAAATAAATGATTTAAAATGTATGTAACCCCATTATGTTTTAAATCTTGTATGCATAGTTACTTAAGTTTTAAATCATGTACTTTTGTGCATGATGATGCTTAAGGACCGAAACATTTAGCATTTATGGATGACATTAAGAATTTGTTATGTCTGATGGTAACAGATAAGCCAATATTAATGTCACAGCAAAATGGGATGGATTATATTACACAAGAACCTTTTGTGTTTCCGGATTTTTAGTTTTAAATTTAATATGCCTTATTCTAGATGCAGAATTTCCATTTTCTTGCTGTTTGTCCCACTGCTTGCCACCAAGTTCTGTTTGCAGGATGAAGAGGTTATGACAGTACCACTGTCACCCCCTACTTTGCGTCCTTTGTTCCTTATCAGATTTGCATTATTCTACCTGTGGAAGAGTTCTGCTGTCAGATGGTCTCCGGTGAGAATTAAAGCTGGCATGTAGCAGTTTGAGGTTCATGGTTAAGGATCAATATCCAATTTGTCTTACAGCTTGACTCCAGGTCTCATGCTGCATATAAACTGCACAATTCTGGTCACAGGAAACAATATGATTGCAAGGCTAGACTCCAGTTTTCTAAAGTTAATTTACCAATGTCTCCACCAGGGCAGCTGTCTTGAAAGCAAGGCCACAGAATTTAAAAACCAACTTTGGGGTAACAATAAGTTTTGGAATATCAGTCTGTATTTATAACCCATGACAGGTTTTTAATGGAAATGTCAATTATACTTCTAACAGTTACATGTGATGTGATATATGCAATGGCAGGCAAACATCTGTGATGTGCAATGATGAATTAAGTGGTATTAAAAGAACACTTTCATTATATAACCCCCAGGTTGTCTGGACAATTTTGGACCAATTATAGCCTAGTATTTCCCACTGAAATATTATTACAGCACATCATCATCATCATCATAAATCATATATTTTTAAATACAGTATTTTTGGTTTAAGGAGTTTTAATGTATCAAGTGATGATTTTTAGACATGTTCACAAAATCACAAAAGAGACTATCAGCTTTGACATGTCTGTCCGTCTGTCTGCATGGAACAACTTTTTGGCTCCCAGTGGAGGGACTTTCAGGAATTTGAGCATTTCTTAAAATCTGTTGAGAAAGTCCAAGTTTCGTTAAAATGTGACATTAATATCAGGTACTTCACATGAATATGTATGTACCTTCATGATAGGATCTGGCTGAATTCTTCTTAAAATAAGAAATGTTTCAGACAAAATTGTAGAGAAAATCAAAACACACATTTTATGATGAATAATGTTTTCCCAAAACTGAGACACTGTGGAAAAATATGATACAGCTGGACAGGCCATATATGACAATATGATACAGCTGGACAGACCATATATGACAATACGATACAGATGGACAGGCCATATATGACAATATGATACAGCTGGACAGGCCATATATGACAATATGATAAAGCTGGACAGGCCATATATGACAATATGATACAGCTGGACAGGCCATATATGACAATATGATACAGCTGAACAGGCCATATTCCACAGTATGATACAGCTGGGCAGGCCTTATATGACAGTATGATACAGCTGGACAGGCCACATATGACAATATGATACAGGTGAACAGGCCATATATGACAATATGATACAGCTGGACAGGCCATATATGACAGTATGATACAGCTGGACAGGCCTTATATGACAGTATGATACAGCTGGACAGGCCATATATGACAATATGATACAGCTGGACAGGCCATATATAACAATATGATACAGTTGGACAGGCCTTATATGACAGTATGATACAGCTGGACAGGCCATAAATGACAATATGATACAGCTGAACAGGCCATATATGACAACATGATACAGCTGGACAGGCCATATATGACAATATGATACAGCTGAACAGGCCATATATGACAGTATGATACAGCTGGACAGGCCTTATATGACAGTATGATACAGCTGGGAAGGCCATATATGGCAATATGATACAGCTGGACAGACCATATATGACAATATGATACAGCTGGACAGGCCATATATGACAATATGATACAGCTGGACAGGCCATATATGACAATATTATACAGCTGGACAGGCCATATATGACAATATGATACAGCTGGACAGGCCATATATGACAATATGATACAGCTGGACAGACCATACATGACAATATGATACAGCTGGACAGGCCATATATGACAATATGATACAGCTGGACACGCCATATATGACAATATGATACAGCTGGACAGGCCATAAATGACAATATGATATGGCTGAACAGGCCATATTTGACAGTATGATACAGCTGGACAGGCCATATATGACAATATGATACAGCTGAACAGGCCATATATGACAATATGATACAGCTGGACATGCCATATATGACAGTATGATACAGCTGGACAGGCCATATATGACAATATGATACAGCAGGACAGGCCTTATATGACAATATGATACAGCTGGACAGGCCATATATGACAATATGATACAGCTGAACAGGCCATATATGACAGTATGATATAGCTGGACAGGCCTTATATGACAGTATGATACAGCTGGGAAGGCCATATATGACAATATAATACAGCTGGACAGGCCATATATGACAACATCGTAAGATACATCCACTTTGCCTGTTTGATAATTATGGCTATAGAAAAACAGAATATGTAACACCAATTGCTTGCCCATGGCAAAACTGGGTACACAAATGTGATTAATTTTCATGTTACATATACACTGCCTGTCTTGTTTTATGTTACCTAAACCACTGAGTTTTAATCTCAGTGGTCCCAATTACCAGGTAATCCAGACCACCCCACTCCCCATACAGACCAGATGACAGAGGGGGGGCTACTCTGTTAACGCGATTAATGAGCGTGTGTGAAGCAGGTGCTGAACCCTTGGTTAATTGCTGGTAATGCCAACAGACTTCTAATATGAACAGTAGTTACAAGCTTTGGATTGTATTATCATTGAGATATCCAATTCTATGCCACATATTTTGGATTACAAGTGTAACGTAACATTAAGTTACATCTGAATGACAACTGTTGCAGAGGAAGAGCAACACGTATTAAACGTTCCACAAGTGTGTTTGTAGTCTTCAGCATCCAGCATGCCTTGTGCATGTGCCATATTGTCATCTGTTGTCTGTCCCACTCTACAACACTTTTCCCACACTATCTCATAAACAGCGCCATTAAAAAAAAGTTATTGAACATGAAATGTGTGTTTTGAGTTTCTCCACAACTTTTGCCTGAAACACTTCTCATTCTAAGAAGAAATGAGTCTTACGATAAAAAATGTACACTGGACTTCATGTAAAGTACCTGTTCATCAGATTTTTAATAAAACTTGAATTTCCTTGACAGATTTAAAAAAAATACTCAAATATCAAATTCATTAAAATTCAGCCAGTGGGAGCCAAGTTGTTCCACATGGGTGAACAGCCAGACAAACATGAGGAGGCTTGTGATCTACACAGGGCATGCTCCTGTAAGGGGGCACCTGTATACTGTGGGCATGTTTGATGGGGATCCAATCTGCAGTTTTTGTGGGATGGAGGCTGAAACAGTGCAGCACATCATTTGCTGTTGCGAGGCGTTGGCTGGACAGCGTTATGATGTCTTTGGGAGGCTGACTGTAGGACCAAAAGACATAAGCACAGCCTCAGTAAGGGACCTTTGCCTCTTCATATGAGGCGCAGGGTTATTGAGTCTGTGCTGAATGAAATATTAGGGCTGCACAATAAGCCCAAGGCTGCAGTGCATTTGGTGCATAAGCTGACGGGCCCTAAGAAGAAGAACATGAGGAGGCTAGTAGTCACTTTTCACAATTTTGTGAATGTGCCTAAAGATTGTACTCATAACTGAGGTCACTATTTGGGAAGATGAAAGCACTGCAGTTCTCTAACATGTAACACAGTGAAGTTCATATTAGTTTTCAGTTGAAAATATTTTGTTTCATATTCAGCCATGTTAAGGAACAGTTTTCACTGTCAAGAAGTTCTAATGGTTTTCCATTTTCACTGTACTCTTTGTCTATGCTCAGTAATATTACTAACGTCTAATGACACAGTATAATAATTTATTCCAGTCAATAACACAATATATATAGTGATCAATATTAAAAATTTGGCAACATGTTTTGGTTCAAAGGAACCATCATCAGGCCAAACATGAAAACACAGTCCTGGTATATTCAGAGAGTGCACAAACTATGCGATCCCACAATGTCACTTAATTTTTAATACTGATCACTATATATATTGTTGTGTTATTGACTGGAATAAATTATATTATTTCAATACACAATGGGATGGATCCTATCAAAGTGTAATGACACGCATATTTTGATTTTCAGCAATTATTCCACACAAGTTTCAACGAAAGTAAGCAATGCTTTCCACAAGCCTCATTTTCTAATGAGTGATTTGTACGCATGATTATGATGGGGCCTTATGCGGGAAGAAAATTTTCTTATCTTGTCAGCTGAAAAGCAACGATATCTTGACAGTTACTTGGAAATGCTGATTTTTATGTTAAAAAAAATGTCATCAGTACATGGATATGGACAAGATAAAGTTTGGAAATGCTGACTTTCACTGTCACTGGTTGGAGGCTGTATGCAGAATTGCCTTCCACTCATACACCGTCACTTGACGCAATGCCAATTAGTTTCTGTGTTAAATGACTGTGGATTACAACACATTCATAATATCTTCCCATGAAGATGATGATGCACTGTCATACTACATGAACCACTATTCAAATAGTGTGGGGAGTTTTTTTTTT
>Ga0123355_10012855_pt1 | contig 12993 bp, 10 predicted proteins | sample TergutEmb28metaG_3_FD_89872 | JGI IMG/M metagenome (GOLD analysis project Ga0123355, IMG submission 89872) | Embiratermes neotenicus P1 segment gut microbial communities from Petit-Saut dam, French Guiana - Emb289 P1 | ecosystem: Host-associated > Arthropoda: Insects > Digestive system > Gut ... | reverse complement strand
GAAAAAAAAAAAACAATAACCAAGGACGGAAAAAGGAACGCGCGACGGGAGAAAAAAAGGGGGGGGGGGGGGGAGGAAACCTGACCCAGCGCCATTTTATCCAGCAAAAAATCGTACCTGCAATGGCCTGGGATCGAACGCGGTCCTGAGCAGTGAGAAGCGTGACAAATTGCTATATCATGCAGCCCCCTCGAACCGATTTTGGCTTGCATCGCACATAAGGGAGTTAGAAAACCTGACTAGGGTTTGTAGGCTAGAGAGTATCCGATAACAAATAAAGGAGGCAATACTATCTTCGCGGCACCGGAAATTGAATCAACTACAAAAGGTCGTTATTCTCAACATACTAGATGATCTGTGATCTCAACACAGAAGCACACTAAAAAAAATAAAGGATATTGACAGGGTGTGCGGTGCAGAAAATCAGTGGCCCTATAGCTGGGAGAATTTCGAAATATACGCAGTTTAACCCGGAAAAATAACGCTTTAGGATAGGGGCACATTAATACGCAGGAACAAGACAGGAGAATACACACACAGAGCAGAGAAGTACAGGCAGAGTTGGAAATACTGAGGCACACTATACCGGATATAACCATGAACTCCTTTTTCAGTTTTGATGGCAGGTGTTCCTGTCCTCTGAGTACGACTAAAACATTTCAATGTTTCCTTCTGCAGTTAAATTCAGCCAGAGTTTGAGTTTCTTTTTGAATGATTCGATCTTGTTCTAAGCATTAAATATTGTTGTATCTGGACCTGGAAGTTTTAAATTCAACTCGTTTATGTAAGAAAATATGTCGCTGAGATATGCCAGCCTGGCTGCTCATTTCTTATCCAGGAAATAATGGGATAAGTCACTTTTCTTATCAATTAGAAACAGCTCAACTTCCTTTCGGAGATCATAGAACCTCTTGAGAACTTCACGGCGGGACAGAGAATGAACTTCCGAATGGAAAAAAAGATTTTGATGATCAGAGCCCAGTTCATTGCACAATGCTTTTAACAGCCTTATATTTAAAGCACTGTTTTTATTTATATAATTAATACTTTTAACACATTGAGACAGGACTTCATTAAGCTCAGGTGCAATTTTTTTGGAGGCCAGGTTTTGCCTATGAATGTAGCATTGTGTTGACAATAAGTTATTGCCCGCCATATCCTTAATTTTAGTGACTAAATCTGAATTTCTACCTGTAAGACAGGCAGTGCCGTCAGTACAAACTCCAATGCAATTTTTCCATTCAAGACCTCTCTCGTCAATGAAACCATTTAAAACTATGAAAAATTCACTGCTGGTAGTGCGCGTAGGTAATTCAGAAACACTTAAAATGTCTTCCTTCATGTAACTTTCATCATGGTCAATACATAGTACATGCGTAAGTAAAATGCTGTTGTTCTGAAAATCTGTAGATTCGTCCAGTTGTAATGCAATTAGTTTTGATTTTTTAATTCTTTCAATGAGTTGTGTTTCTGTATCTTCTGCCACATCAGGTATCCGCATTTCAACTGTAATATTCGACAATGGGATGTCTTTCATTTTACTTGCCGCAGACTGGCCTAATACTTCATTACAAGCAGCAATCAAAGAAGGCTTAATGAGTTCTTACATTTTTTACGGCTTTTACATTTAGCTATCTGTAATGATAGTAAATAGGATGCCGTCAGAAGTGAAGTGTCAGTGGTTGAAGCTTGGGAAATAATTTTCTTCTCTATTTTAAGTGCATCTCTTTTACCCACAAATAATTCAATTGGTTTGTTGACTAGATCGGAATGTGTTGCGTTGAGATGTGTAAGTCGCGGTGGTTTCATAGCTTCGTTTCCCAGAACAGTATCACAAATGATACATTGAGGCCGTTGCAATTTGCCATTGTCAGGGCACTGCATGGAACAAAATTTTAAATAGCTACCCATGTACTTACGAGTGAATGCAGACTTTTTTCTTCCGTGTGCTGGTAGTTTCCCCCTCCTTTTGTACATCTTGGAGATCGCTGTGTAGGCTTGAGATGGATGCATCATTATTTGTTGCATCACAAACACCTTCAATACGAGATTTCTTAACACCAAAATTAAACAAAGTCCCTTGTCTCTTATTCATATTAAAATTTAAATGTGTAGGCCTATTAAGTTAAAAAAAATCACGGCACTCGATTTTTTAAACAAGTACTTACACACCGCAATGCGAAATTGCGAATAAATTGTGTTCAGTATTATTAGATTTGAGAACCGGATACAGAATGCCTTGATCTTCAATTTCAGTGGAAAATTTTTCTTTAAACTTCATTGCTGGTTGGTCACCGACATTTGCAACACAGATGTTATTTCGCTCAGTTTTGAGAACAGAGGATACGCCGCCCATTGTTGTAATTGGCTTGCAGGCAATTTTTATGACCGGTCACAAACAGCGGTATTCCCTTTCCCGATTGTTGAAAGATTTCGATGTCTGAAAATTCCCACTCATTCATGAATACTTCCATGTTTAAAAATACGCGGCTTGGTCACTGACATTTGCTACACAGATGTTATTTAGGCGTTCTGAGTTTGAGCTTTTCGACACATTCACGAATATTATTCTCCTCAGAATATTTCCACTATAAAATATTTATTCATGAAAAATGCTTAGAAAACTAAAATGACAAATTCCAGGGGAACCTCTCGTGGCCCGGTATAATTGATGCCAGGGTCCGGTATGGGGCCGCGGCCCGGCGCTTGAGAAACACTGCACTAGATCATGATCTGTGCTGTGGACGACGTCGTGGTTGGAAAGAGCAGAGGCCGCCTGGAGAAAGACGGGGACATGTTCGATACTCAATGGCCGTAGATGAAAGCTGTCAACACACATGCGATGTGAAGTGAACAAATTGATGGTGCTATAATTCCTTCCTTTTAATGCTAACTCGAGTTCTGAGATAAGAAGGAAGTCTCATGGTACTAAATCGTGGGAGTAGGTAGGATGTGCATTGACATTTGATTTTAGCCAAAGACTCGCCTGATAGGCAAAGTAGACTCAGCAGGTGCATAGTCATGGTGGAGATACTATATATATGCCAGATTCCACTTTACACTGCACATTTTCCTGCAGATGCCATGTATCAGTATGTGCCGTTAGTTTAGGGTTTGCCTTTTCAAAAAAAATGCACAACCTGGCGAATATTGAAAAACCCACGAGCGTGTACTTCACATTTCAGCAGACTTGTCTTACCTTCTGTGGACATGGCGATGATGAGCTTCTCCACTGAGACAAATCTTGCTTGGTTTTTTGGTGATACCCATAAACCCACATCTCATCACCTGTGATTACCTTCGAAAAGAATTCTGGGTCTGTTTCAAGCCTCTCTTGAAGACCCTGGCACATGTTAACATGATTCTCCTTCTGCGCCTCACTGAGAAGGCTGGGCATGAATTTTGCAGCAAACTGACATCTGCTCCGATTCTCATACATAATTACTCTTCTGTTTTCAAGGATAATTTCCTTCAGTTGATCCACACTTTCATATATGTTTTTCTCATCAGTGGGCATCTTGAGGAGCATGTGGCACCTTCAGTAGAGGTCACACCACTTTTGAAAGTGGGAAGTACTTCCCCCCCCCCCCTGTCTGCACTCCAAAAGCTATTGTAAACATTTTTAAAGTTCCCAAAGCATTTTTTCTAGTATAAAGCAGAATTTTTTGCAGATGTGTTGTGCTTTCAAGTCTGCCATTTTCTGGGCAGCTTACACCAAAGTCACAAATGAACTTAACAATACATGACTCAGCAGGTTCAACTCTGCGCCTAGCTGTGGAAGTTCATGCTAGCGGCAGTAGTGTCAACTTGCAGTCTGCAAACTAACTGTTGTCACATCCCACAGCCCATTTTGAACCCATGAAGTTTGAAAAAGACATCCTTGGTAAACCTTGGTGTTAATGGTTAAAATTATTTTAACTTTATCATTGCCTCGATATATACCATAGCCACAGTTAAATCATAGCTATTAGAATTTTAAGGCTTTTGGCTTGACAAAGCCATTATTTCATTTTTAAGTGCGTTACATAATGGTGATCTCAATTACTGAGCTTATGTGTATGCTGGTGATAGGTGAATGAGCATGGAGCTTTGGCATAGTTATACTGACAGGAAATCTGAAGGGTTCGTTAAAAAAAAGTCCCTATACCAGCTTGTCCACCAGAAATTCCACATGGACGGTCTGCAATAAAAACCAGACTCCATGCTACTATCATCTTACTGTCTCTCAGCTACCTGCTACCCAGCATTCAGTTTCTTTAATACACACCTAAAAAAGAACTAGCTGCAAGTTGTTTTGCAAGCTTTATCTCAAGGAGTATTTTATTTATAGGCAGCATCAGTCAGACTTAAAGTACTCGGTCCAGCCACTCATATAGAAAGACATAGGTTTATTAACAATTTTAAGTTTTTACACATCAGCTTTTGTTAAATGGCAATCTGGTATCTCATGGCTATTTTAACTTTTAAGTGCACAGCACACAAGTCTGCATTTTACTTGTATGGAACCAGGAATGCAAATCTTGTCTACAACTAATGTTAAACGATCTCAAGAGGAACAAACCGCCACACTTTTGAAAGTCTACCTATGACCTAGTATACAGCCGGACAATATACTATACCTCTGTTGCAAACAGTATGCTTTCTGTCAGTTATGGGTAGGCTGAAGCAACCTTCACACAACAGAAATAAAGTCAAGTGTAGTACATATTCTTCATCTGTCCCGTTGTAAATTTTACAGAAGGGTTTGCTTAAAAAGATGTCAGTGCTGGGCATATATTTATTGCTCCAGAAAACTTTAGCATTTGAATCCCTGCTGTGAGAAAGTGAGGGGAAAAAAACTCAAGCTTGAATAATTTCCAAGATTTATGTGACAAGCTGGAGTACTTGTAAATTTACAGTAGTGAGCAAATGTACTGTCATATATCACTCACTAAACCTGGAACCCAATGCAACAGTAACAATATTAAGAGGCCAGCAACTAATCACCTTAGCCATGGTATGACCCCTGAACAATGACGATTTTCACATACATTTTTAAGTAGGTACGATCAGGTCTTCCTCTTTTACCCTTATGTTCAGCAGATTTCACAGCTCACTTGTGACGTTACAAGTGTGGTGCATGATGAAGGATGTAAATACATGTACTGCATGCAGTTTGTCTTCATTACATTTCTTTGTAAGTGATGGAATTTAATACAACTTCAGGAATATAGTACCCACATTGGTAGAGTGTAATTGCAATGTACATATGTATACTCGCTATTAAGTTCAGAATACTGACACCCCAGATTTTAACATTATACATGTTTTACATGTGGTATCATCTGTCACTAGCAGCACTGTAGTAATGAAACCTGGAATGATACTTATAGGTGCATAAATTCAATGGGCCACCTGGGTGCCATCTTATCTGTTGCTGTTCCTCACAAATAAAGACCTTTTGCATGTGCATCTGTAAAAAAAGACGTGTGCAGACTTAAACAGAATCAAAGTAAATTATTCAAATCATATGGAATCTGAATTCTGCTTGGACTGCCTGACCCATAGAAAGAAATAAGGGGAACTACTTGCCCATGTAACACAATGTCACATCCCAAAATACTTCAATCTTCATCACAACTAACAGCACCTCAATCTTATATCAAAGAAGTTGTAAGAGTCAGACCCAGCATACTGGAGCAGGTCTGGTAGAAATAGACCACAATCAAGTTTCTACCTTCACTACCCATGCTAAAGAAGAGCCATTTTGATATTTTATGATTCAATGAACGTGCCTTCCATCGCAGTTACTATAGGGTGATCAAAAAATCTCTGTGCACCCGATGATTAATAAAGTTACAAGTAATGTTCAAAGTGTCCCCCGCTCGTCTCCAGACATTTATTGACACACCGAACTGCGTTCTCAAAGACTGCATTCAGTATAGCACGGTCCATATTCCAAATGTATTCTGTGATGGCCATCTTCAAATCATCAATTGTGTGGGGATTGTTCGAATACACTGAGTTTTTCATTGCACCCCAGAGAAAAAAATGGGCGGAGAAAGATCCAGAGGTCTTGGAGGCCAAATGGTTTTAGAAATGATTCTGTCCACAAACACGTCGTCCAAGAGTGCCATAGACATATACGCTGAATGAGCCGTAGTGCCATCCTGCTGAAAGTAGGCCTTGTCAATTTCATCTTCTTTCCATTGCGCAATGAAGGGATACACAATACTGTCACAGTATCATTGGGAGTTGAGAGTCTCCAAGAAAAAAATGGGTCTGACTATGCGCCTACGTGACATTCCAACCCAAACACCAATCTTCTCATCATGCAGTGGCGACTTGTGGAACACGTGGGGATTGTGTGCACACCAGACACATGAGTTTTGATTGTTGATGTACCCCGACAAATGGAAGTATGACTCATCTGTGAAGAACATGACATCCAGAATGTCCTCTCCTTCACCGTCAAGAAAGTCTAAAAACCACTTGCAGTATGCCACCCGCTGAGCACTGTCACCAGGTTTCAATTCATGCACAGCTGTAATTTTGTAACGGTGTAAGTGTAGGCATTTTTTGATGCTGTATGGGCCATGCCATATGAGACACCAACCTGCTGGGATAATTTCCTGATGGACTTCTTCGGACTTTGGAGCATGCGGTCTGAGATATCCAACACTTTCTTCTCTGTCAGTATTGATGGCTTTCCAGATCTGGTAGCGTCACACACGGAACCGGTTTCCTTGAATTTCTACATCAACTGCTGCACTGCATTACGATGTGGCACCTTAGTCTCCGGAAACTGCCTGGAATTGTCGTTGAACATCTTGTGTATATTCTCCACCACACCGAAACACACGTTCCACTAGGAACGTACACTCTTCAACAGATAACACCATTATCACAGCACACGTCTTTCTTGCCTCACTATTGAGCTCAATCTGCTTGGCAGCTGACCGCCAGGGCCTGGGGGACACTAGACTCACACTAACACCATCTGTTATCCCTAATTCTAACTACGTTATCATGGTGATTGAAACTGTTCAAATACTGTATTTTTGCATGTTCTTTGTACTGTAATTGTCAGGTGCAAAGAGACTTTTTTATCACCCTGTATATAGCACTAAATGAATTGGAATGGACATGGAAGGAGTTATGGCATAATTTAAGCATTTGCCTGGAAGGACGGAGGATAACTGTGAGAAACCCCAGGATAGGCAGTCTCTTCGCCAAAATGTGAACCAGGACCTCCCAATTAAGGTTTGTTCCAGTTTGGTATTACAAATTGTCATATATTATGTTTTCCACGTAAATATGACCATTTTTAAGCACATTTGCAAAATTGCAAAAAGTGACCATTATCTTCGTCATCTGTCTGCATGGAACAACTTGGCCCCTACTGGATGTATTTTCATGAAATTTGAGTATTTTTTAAATATCTGTACAGAAAATTCAAGATACATGAAAATCTCACAAATATGTGTACGATAGGTACTTTATGTGAACACCTGTGTACACTTATGATAGTATCTCACAGAATTTTCTTAGAATGAGAAATACTTCAGATAAAAGTTGTAGACAAAACTAAAACACAAATTTTTGGCTCAATAACTTCTTCCAGAAACTGTGCCATTTATGAGATTATGTGGAATAATAAGGTACAACTGGACAGACCACAGTTGAAAATATGTATGGCACATGCATCTTGCATGCTGGATAAATACAAATAAACATGCACAATATTACTTATTGCTTTTCTACAGCAACAGTGGTTACACAAAAATGCCTCAGTGTTATATTATACGTACTTTGCCTGTCTTGTTACATACCTATATTGCAGTACAAGCACCTGACCTTTCACACTTATTTCCAGTACTGGAAAACAGAGTATTACACAAAAAAGGAAGCAGAATACTACACAAGACAATAACCTCTTCAGTTGGTTAGCACCTGTTAGTGCATACGTGTCTCATCTATTGCAGTGGTTGAGGGTCTGAGTGCAAGAAAACTCATGTGACACTATGATGTACTGCTCCACAAGGCACCCCCCCCCCCCCCCCCCATCCCTTACATAAATTGTTTCTAATTAAACAGGGGACATCTGAACATTTTGGACATCACTCTATGTTCCACCAATTATTATTCTTCAATACTCATATTTCATTTGTAATATATCATATTATATTATATTTGTGTCAAACCATCTACAAGTGGACTTGAAAGTTATTTCATAAGTGTTCTGATGGATCCATCATCAGACTCTGCTTGGTCTATAACAGCAACCCATCACCATCCCTTGGGATGCAACAATGTGTTAAACTGGACAGAGTGAGCAACAGGGACCACAAAGAATTCATCATCAGAACAAATTCGACATAAAATTTATTTGGAAGTCATACTCTGACACATGCAGGGTCAAATAATCTCTGCATGTTTACTAATAGAATGTCTATGTGCATAGGCACAGAAATTCATAATGTGGGCACATTTGGTTTAAACGGTGATGTTGCTAACACTGCCATGCTAGAGAGATATTAGTAGCAAGGTGTACTTCTTTATGTGACACATTTCATACAGTATTAACATAATAATAATAATAATGGCACTTTGCATTAGGTAATATCCATCTATTAATTACTGTGTACTGTCTGTTCATAAATTTCAGTGTAAATAAAATTAAGCTCACAATTTGGCTAGAAATGTACTGTGACATGGCTGTACACATTGTACCAGCATGGCACCAAACTATTCTGACCTGAAGCTGCCAATCTCAATAAATGCATATTACCTCACACATACTTGGTTTGATATTATAACATTAAATGTTTCAATACAAAATGAAGCAGAAACACACAATATGAAGGCATGGTTTTTATGTGATATCCATGTCTGTTGATATGTTCTCCATTCCACATCAGCAACCCCCTCCCAAAAAAGTCCCTTATATTGTTTTTAAACATTTTGATTTTGTGCAGTCCAGATGTTTACTGCTACCTAAACATGATGCTCTATGACAGTCTTCAAATCTGGAAGCATTTCCTGAGCTCAAATTCAAGAAATCTGCAATATTTTTTTTTTGGTAACATCATGACTCTTTATATTCTCTGAAACTTTGGTAAGGGCATGTTTTATAGTGTTTAAATCTTCACAAGATATTATCTGCAGCAAGCACCCACACAGTCCATCATCACACACACATGGAAACCTACTTTTGACTAACCCAGTGGAGGGCACTTACATTGTAGTGTTTGGGACATTGGCATATTATGCATATTACAACTTCAATTGATTTAATAATGCAAATACTAGTACACCTAACATGACTATATAACAACTCATTATTTTAACACAGTGTATTTTATGGACATATCTGAACAGCCATATTATGTATATGGGATAGCTTACAGTCAAATTTCAGTATTGCAAATACATGGCAACCACATGATTAAAGATCTTTTAAAAACACAGAATTAAATACACTTAGAAATAATAGTACTAACAGACAATGAAACTTGAATTTCAACTAAAACTCATCTTCTACACACAGATACTTCTTAAAAACCCAACTACAAAAAACGTGTCAGCATTCTCTTTGAGCCATTAAAAGAATTAAAGAGAATGTTTCCACCAGTCAACATATTAAATATTTATTACATTCAAAGTAACATTACACATGTGGTTAAATTTCAAGCACAAATTCTCTGTGTTAAAGAACTGAAGATTCAAATTGTTCCACAGCAACAGATCTTTTATTGTTCTCCTTTCATGTGAGCCTTAGCACAAGTGTGATAGACTTCAAACATATGCACAATCAGAAAGTCTCTTAACTTTTATGTCACCTTACAACTCAGCCAAAATGGATGCTACTCTGTGCAGCATTTTGTTTTAGGAATTTCATTCTATTATTTAACTTGGATAAATGTTTAAACTTTGCCAATTTAACTACCAAGCATGGCTAAACCTTAACTTCTAGGGCAACTGCAGTAATGGTTAAAACTAGGTCCCAACAAATCATGAGAACACAACTTACAACATAGAAACCTTGACAGAAAACTTTCTATCCAAACATCAAACAACATCAAATACTCAAGGATCAGGATACAATCCCAGTAAATAAAGCTACACACATCAGCTTTTATTTAATAATCCAGCATAAAATATTAACAAGGGTCAACAAATCATAAAATATTTATGGCAATCAGAATTATTACAAGAGTATTGTGAAAGTGACCTGACTTCCAGCATCAGTTCAAAGTCATGAGTATTCTACAAGTTCTTTATGGACAGAACTTCACACAGACACTAAAGTAAGAGTTATAGCATCCCTTCCTAAATAAATGTATGGAAAGAGATAAAGAAGGTAAATTAAACCAGAAAAATGTAGATCCTTTAAATGGTCTGCCCGGGTTTCTAATGAGGGGGGGGAAAAAAAAGTGAGCCTTTCCAGAGACGGACGACTCGCAAAAAATTTATGTCATTATTAGTTTCATATTATTGCACTGCATGACACTTTCCAAATCCCATTATTTTTCATTTCATGCTTCTTTGTAATTAAAACAGCTTGCTAGAAAAGTTTACATTTGTCCCAACAGTAAGTTTTGAATATAGCAATATGATGCTGTACCATAGAAAAACCTTTCACTGGCAGTTATGCCAAGATCCACCAATATGTGTCCTGGTACAACATGAACAAGACAGCAAAACTGTTTATGCTCTACACCACTTGGAAAGTACATGGTTAACCACCTAACAGTAACAGTGATGGAATGTGCATTTAAGTTTTAATATAATTTTCAAGAGCCCAAAATACAATTTGGTTTCTTTCTTTATTATAAAGTTAGGTACCAAATGTCCATGTCACTGTGCAAAAAAGATCCATGCACTCCTCCGGTTGCATGAAATGCAACATCGATGACACACTGTGAAATTTTTTGACACCATATAATCAAAAAATTGGGACAAGTGTCGATGACACATCTGACATCCTGGCACCTATTACCATAATACACAGCGTCTACAATGCAGCATATTAATTTTGAAACTCATGTCACTGATGAGAATAAATAATAAGGGAGATAACATGTTTTGAAAATAGGTACATTCAGGACTGTAGCTACCAACGTAATGTTTTCATCGTATATCAGTAATGTTTGTCTTGGACCCAAAGATCCGTACTAGCTGATCTTCATAGTCATCTATGTTTCTCTTCATTATGTTCATGCATGGTCCCAGCAGTCTCTCAAAAGCTTCCACATCAAGGACTGTTACAAAAAAACAAGACAGAAATATAAGACACATAATTATAGATGCCATATCCATTTATGTCAACTACAATATAGCACCAGACAAAGATGAAAATGAGGAGAGTGTTACTACAGAAGATACACAATAATGACAAAAGTTGTGATGAAACAGTGGAAGTGGTAATAATGGTGATTATGATAAACGAAATACTGATATACCTTCACAATAAACTCATAGGCCAGATTTGAAAAACCTGAAATCGTTAAGTAAATTTGACAAACCCAATGGAAAATGAATTTACAGGGCAGCATGGCATCACTGCAACTGTAAATGACATAAATGACTCAGTAGAATTATTTGAGCTATGGGACACAGGGAAACTTGTTGACCTCATTGGAAAAGAGATCAACAGCCATGCTACACAGCAACTTAAAAAGAAAGTTTTGTGAAATGTCATAATTTCGGAAATGGGAGGATACACGTTTCCAATATAAGAATTTCGACTGTGACAATCCTATGGTACGGGGTTATATGGAAACTGGAATTACAGCTCAAACTACTCAAAGAAACCCTTGTTTGTGATACCTGGCACCCCTAAAATCATTCCAAAAAAACAAACATATACTTCTGAAATTTCTCCATTTGTATAAAATAGCAATGTTCCTTCATCCACGAACATATGGTTATATGAAGTGCAACCCATACATGATTATGTACACAGAAAATCTGGTAAAGTATACAGGGTGATTCAGGAGGAATCTGCACTATTTTGGGACATGATAGTATGAGTGATTCTAAGCAAAAAAGTTCATACGAACATGGGTCCGATTTTGAACGGTGACGGAGTTATGGGCATTTTTTAATTCCCGTACACGCCCTCATTTGAACCGCACTTACAGAACAGCTGACATCTGGTGGCTTACTGTTTGCGTTGCAAGCATTACTTTTCCAGCTGACTTGCCCACCCAGGTACACACAGTCCAGTTTCTGTATCTCGACACTTGGGGAATAAGGGGAAGGTGGGGTGGGTATTCGCCTGGCTACAAGCTGATGCTGCGGCAGGTTACAATATTGTGTGAGGTGTACAATAGTTGACTGGTTTAATTGCGAGTGGCGCGTTACGGAACTGTTCATCAAAATGCCGCGTACATTCACACACGAAGAGTATGCGGACATGGTTTACGTGTATGGGTACTGGAATGGGAATGCAAATGCAGCCGTGGACGAGTATCGGAGAAGATATCTGTTGCGCAGAACACCAAACCGGGCTGTTTTTATGAACGTGTTTTGTGCATTACGTGAGTGTAGGACACTTCCTAGTGTACATGTGTCATCAGAACGCAGATCGATACAAAAAGTTGAGGAACAGGAAGAAATTGTAAGTATGGTACAGTACAATGGAGCCCGACTACCAGCACACGTCGGATTGCCTCACGTCTCCATGTTCCACAAAGCCGCGTGTGGTGAACATTGCATTACGATGGCTTGTATCCATTTCACCATCAGCCAGTACAACATCTGCACCCAGGTGGTGATGCACATCGACTGGAATTTTCTCACTGGTTATCCCATAACCGAGAGTTATTGTCGTACATTTTATTTACAGATGAGGCCACATTTACTCTTAACGGTATTACTAATACACGCAACTGTCATAATTGGGCGCAGGATAACCCTCATGCTACCGTTGAAACAAATTTCCAAACACGGTTCTCCGTGAACGTTTGGTGTGGCATTATTAACGATATGTTAATCGGCCCTGCTATT
>Ga0123355_10012854_pt1 | contig 12993 bp, 11 predicted proteins | sample TergutEmb28metaG_3_FD_89872 | JGI IMG/M metagenome (GOLD analysis project Ga0123355, IMG submission 89872) | Embiratermes neotenicus P1 segment gut microbial communities from Petit-Saut dam, French Guiana - Emb289 P1 | ecosystem: Host-associated > Arthropoda: Insects > Digestive system > Gut ... | reverse complement strand
ATATTAGGATGGATCTCCAGGAGGTGGGATGTGGGTATATGGACTGGATTGGGCTGGCCTAGGATAGGGACAGGTGGCGGACGCTTGTGAGTGCGGTAATGAACCTTCGGGTTCCGTGAAATGTGGCGAATTTCTTGACTAGCTGCAAACCAGTTAGCTTCTCAAGGAGGACTCTGCACCATGGAGTAAGTAAGTAAGTTGAAGTAAGTAAGTGTTGCCTGTATGTGACAGCTGCAGAACCTTCTGTGATAAAAGCTATAGGCCCATTTCAAGTGCTATTCCATAAAACGACACAAGTTACATGCCTGTCCTACGGTTTATATCGCATAGCTGAGATGGTTCACTCAAACTTTCCAAACATCAATTCCTTAATTTCTTCAGTATATATATATATATATATATATATATATATATATATATATTTGTAAAGGCTCTGACTAGAAGACTAAGATTTACTAAAGAGCCTGATGGTCTGTCCGTTCCTTCAAAAGATGATGCTGCCTTCACATCTCCTTCACAAAATGTTTCCTCACCGAAACGCTGTGTTCGTTCCTTCCCCTCTCCATCCCACTCACGTACCCACCTCATTCAAGTTTTCCGCATTGCAATATCCTAACTGTATTAGCAGACACTATATATATATATATATATATATATATATATAAGTCAAAACGTTCGCCTTTGTGTAACATTCTAACTGCTCACTGTTTAGTTCCAGTAGAGTCCGAGCATTTTCATGCGCAGTGTTGTCAAACACCCATACGTTTTGTTCTTTCCTCCAATCAAGGTCCTGCGTCTAATAATACCCAAACAAAAACAACAGACTAAAATATTCTTTTGTACACCCCGATCTTCAACGGCTTGCAATGTACACGATATAACCGTCTTTGCAGTGAAAACAACATGTTTCCGCATTTTAATCTTCTCCCCATTTTACGTGAATATCACTTCTATTTTTGTGTGTGTTGTTTCCAAGCACAGAAATTAAATGTTGCAACATTTGTCAGATTGTCCATTACACACCCTATATAAAGAGTTAAATAACTTTTCCAATATTCTTTTTACGGCTACATCGTCGGTGTCAACATACTCGCCCCAGAAAGAAAGGCATGGCAATGAAGGGGTCGCTTCTGGCTGGGGCTATCGATTCCCGAAAGATGTGCGCAGAATGAGCGTGTGTCTTGTGCAACTTTCTTCTCCCCACTCCATCAATCATGGCGATTGCACGCCAGGAACCCGTCACACATTCAGCCCAACTGATCCCAGCGTTTAGATCCCCTGTGTGTTTATTTCAAGCGTTTCACACCGAATTATTCAGGGGACGCAAAACTGGGTTGTAAAATATGTCAGAGTACTGTATATTCACACTGTCAAGATTACTGGCCTTCTGGGATGTGTGCTGTATATTGTGGTAGACGCGTAGTGAACTTTCGCAGAGGTCTGCTGCGTCAGTTTTCAGGGTAGAAGAGTAAGCCGCACGGGAGAACGGTCACTGAGAAAGGGAAGGAAGAACCAGGGCTGAAGCTAAGTGCGAAAGAGTTATGCTATTAACTACGGCTCCTCTGAGAAAACATTATGTTTTAATCTGCACAAATGCACTACACATTTCACACGGATGTCAGTTGGAGGCTTGTGGTTTTCCAAATCCCTATTTGACGTGTTTTATAAAGCAGAAGGGACGATGAGAATAACTGAACTGAAAATTTACGAACATTTAGACAATTTTACGTTCTACAGAACCGATGAATTTTAATTTAAATGAGTTACGCTAAATGATGCGATAACAGAGAACGTTAGCATTGCACCAAGTTTCAAGGAAAACTCGAGCTAAATTAACAAAACAAACTCGCTGCTTTTTAAAATAAACTTTGAAATTTACGGTTAAATTTATACCTTTTATGACTGGTATTAACTGAAATTTCTAGCCCTAAAACTTCACCACAAAAATGAACAGACTCGATGTGTAACACACTGGAATGTATTTATCGCCCTGCTCTACAGCTGTCCGAATGATACTGCAGCTACATTAAAGGAACCAATTACTTTTTGTTATCCCGAAAATGTGAGTTTATTTCGTAATTGTTTAAGCAGTCTCTGTCAACTGCAAAAGTCTGAACATCGTGGATGCATCGCTAGTTTCTGGTTTACAACCTGAAAGTCAAGGTTTGATTACTGGCTCGCGGAGTACCTACACAGGATCATTCTTTCGTCCTCTTTCTCAGTTATGCCGACGAACACTGCTTAAGACCACAACATAGACAACTGCCGTTGTGTTTCACATTGTTTCCTCTTAGGCTTTAAAATACAGTGTGTCCCACTCGCTACCGAATCCGGCATTTCTTTAATAATTCTAACACCAATGAAGATATTGCAACGAAATTTGAACAGGAGTACGTTCGTTGTATGAGAAATGAAGAGGAATGTGTCTGTAGTGTGTGGCTGTAGTGTGTGTCTGCAGTGTGTGGCTGTAGTGTGTGTCTGTAGTGTGTGGCTGTAGTGTGTGGCTGTAGTGTGTGTCTGCAGTGTGTGTCTGTAGTGTGTGTCTGTAGTGTGTGTCTGCAGTGTGTGGCTGTAGTGTGTGTCTGTAGTGTGTGTCTGTAGTGTGTGTCTGTAGTGTGTGTCTGTAGTGTGTGGCTGTAGTGTGTGGCTGTAGTCGTTGCAATATCCTCATTAGTGGTAAAATTATTAAAGAAATCCCGGGTTCGGTAGCGAGTGGGACACACTGTACTTCTCCCAGTGAGACCAACGCTAAAGTGTTTCTTTTATCCCAGAATTGTAAATCAAACCAATACCAAACCTTCTAAAAAGGAAATGCATATTTTGAAAAAAAAAAGGTTTGAAATATGACCTAAATATAAAATCTAAAAACTGAAAAAGAATAAACTGCCATTAGCAACCTCCACGCAGCTGAAAAGATTACCTTAGGTGCCCGCTAGCCAAAAATACTGATCGTTGCCATAAAAATAACCCACAGAATAAAAGTCAAACATCAAAAACGAGAAAATAACTTTTACACAAATCGATTAAAAACACTCAAAAACAAAGAAGCCAGATCACTAGAGCCGATAAATATTGCAAACATGACAACGATAACAAATACCGACTATATAAATACTAATAATTCCACAACACTAAACACAGGTCCTACACTTGTTTATCAGAGAGCAGTAAGGAGTAAAATATAGTAAAATATTGATCAATAATGAACATGAATGAAGACTCTTTAATTTACGGTTTATTACTGGTCTTATTGCCACTACAACACCATGCGATAAATCACCTCAAAATTAACACTTCTCCCTCTTTATGCTGTAGACACACAAAGTGTGCGGTTGACAGAGGAAGGGTGCTCACAAATACCAAGAAATCAAACAAGATATATTGTACGGCATCCAGTTCAACCCAGATATCTAAAGACATTTCAAAGATGGACCATACAATTTCTACGGCTTCTTCTAAGATACTTCTTCCTCACATTTCTTGAAAAAGGATAAATTCCGGTCACGACGGGCACCCTCTAGCCAAAGAATCGAAACGCGGGACTCCACATTATGAAAGCGTGTTAATGACAGGACCAAAAATTTCGGCAAACCCCGGGCTAACAATGCGCTACACAATCCGAATTTTTTATTAATAACTCCAATTGAGTTCACAATTTTGTTGCAGAGGACATGACGTTTCAAAACCTCCGCGTTTCTTATCTACCATAATGGAAACCTCGCACGTCCGACATTAAATATGAATACAACTTTATTAATTTTAGTAATTAACCAACTTAATGCACAAAATCTTGCTTTATAATAAGTTTATTACATGTCTCCACATGTTTCGAGCACTATGTGCTCATCACCAGGAGGTCAAAGTTGTATTATACAGCATCTGGTATCATCACATCTGTAGGTGGCCGTCCGGTGCACAGGTTGAGAGAGGACACAAAGGTTCTCTCTCAACCTGTGCACCGGAAGGCCACCTACAGGTGTGATGATACCAGATGCTGTATAATACAATTTTGACCTCTTGATGATGAGCACATAGTGCTCGAAACATGTAGAGGCATATAATAAACTTATTATAAAACAAGATTGTGAGCATTAAGTTGGTTAATTACTAAGATTATACTGAGATGCACGGTCAGCAAAACATCGAAACTTGATTAATTCTTTGGTTTCTTGAAGTTATTATTTTGAACCAAACAGGTTAAGCATTGCCAAATGAGACAGAAAGATGATCACGAAAGGTGGTATTCAAAGACTATAGAGATGAGATCTTCGCCCTTCTGGGGTGTTACGCAGCGTATATTGATAGACACTGACATTTCAGGACAATCTATCCGTGTCATCTTCAAGGGGCATGCAGTCCAAGATGGGAGCGACTGGTTGTCCCGAAACGTCGGTAGTTACCAATCTACGCTGCGTAAAATGCCAGAAGAGCAAAGATCTCATTTACGTCACGGCGGAAGCACGATGGTAAAGATATTAATTATTCCGGCATAATATTTCAAAATGAGGAAATTCTGCGTCAGCTCAAGTCGTTTGCGATTCCACCCCACCTAAAACCAACAGCGAGAACATCATCACAACTTTTATTCTGTTTGTTACTTTTAAACCCTGATATAATCCAAGGAGGGGACCGCGGTAGCGCAGTGGTTAAGGTGCTGTGCTACAAATCGGAAGGTCGTTGGTTCGATTCCAGATGGTGTCATTGGAATATTTCATTGACATAATCCTTTCGTTCGCACTATGGCCCTGGGATCGACTCAGCCTCTAACAGAAATGAGTACCAGGAGCATTTCCTGGGGCTAAAAACCGGCCGGTGCATAAGGCTGACAACCTTACCACAACATCCTGGGCCACTGTCACGTAATCTGGGAACCTTAACTTCCTGGAACCCTCTGAGCACCTCGGGCCTGTAACGGGACTGATTTACCTTTCTTTTATAACCCAAGGAAAAGTAATTTTAATTTACAGACCCAAGAACAGCAGCTGTCATTAACAACACTTTTCATGTTGTAAGATTTTACAGAAACATGTTTCGGCTCATGCATAAGGGGCCTTCATCAGTGAGCAAAGGCACTAAAGAAAAGTTATGTAAAACACCTTATATTATTTTACATTGCCCATGTATACGATTGAGATCTCAAGTTTCAATTATCATAAATATACATAATATGCACGTAACACAATGACAGGTTAAAAACGGCGTTAAACAGCTGTTATTAGAAATGTACTGGTACTTCCAGGTGGGAGTGTAGATATAGGTCAGTGATGTCGAGCCTAGGGGGTGTTGTATTTTGCTTTCCTCGATACATGTTAAAAATAACTTTTAATTTTACCAGCTGGGAATGGGTAGCACAGTGGTTAAGGTGCTGCGCTACAAATCGGAAGGTCGCTGGTACGATCCCAGCTGGTGTCATTGGAATTTTTCATTGACATAAAATCCTTCCGATCGCGCTATGGCCCTGGGGTCGACTCAGCCTCTAACAGAAATTAGTACCAGGAGCATCTCCTGGGGGTAAAGGCGGCCGGTGCGTAAGGCTGACAACCTTACCACCATCCTGTGCCGTTGTCATGAAATCTGAGAACCTTAACTTCCTGGAACCTCTGAGCCACTCCAGGCCTGTAACGGGACAGATTTACCTTTCACCAGCTGGGAATGCTAAAAGACAGAACCTGTGTTTCTCACAGAGTCCTTCACAACCGACGTCTATTTTCTGAGGGTAATAATGCGTGTAAATCGCGACGCCATACGCCTGCATGGCGTCGTTCTCAAATACAAAGGCAGTATGAACTTACAGCTCTCTTTTTGGTTCAGTAAGACCAAGAAAAGAATCTTCCTCATTACCAGCCATAGAAAAGTCATTAGCGAACACATCTTGCACCCTAAGGTCATGTTTGCTTACTTTCAACCCGCGAAGATCTGCAGACTGTTCTCTGGTCTCTATAGCATCAATCTCGCATCGTTTGGATCAAATGTACTTGTGTGAGGGGTCATTTATCATTCTCGAATCCGTAAAGTCATGAAAAAAAAATTGGTGAGGGAAAAAGGGCCTGTGGGTCTGGTACCCAGAATACGAAATTAGAATCGCTCGTCATTAGAAAGAGTAGTAAAAAAGCATGTGCAGCTGTTACTGAAATGCGCGCCTGCGCACACAGAGTATTATTTTCGACATTAATTTGAACCTTATGTGGTACAGACCTATCTTGAACAGCTGACATCCCTGCATTCAGACTTACGAAAATCTGATCTCCACATGTACAATTTTTATGTAGAATTAATTACACGTAATTTTCTTCTGAAGCTACAGCCACACAAAATTAATTGGTACTGAGTTTCATAACAGAACCGTTTCGCTGCTCTAAATATAATACGAGACAGTTCTCGCGACTGATGTGCGTTATTAAATACAGCTCTTTCATAAAATAATGTTAATATTTCAAAATTAAATACATATATAAAAGGTAAATCAGTCCCATTATAGGCCTGGAGTGGCCCAGAGGGTTCCAAGAAAGTAAGGTTCCCAGATTTCATGACAACGGCACAGGATGGTAATGTTGTCAGCCTTATGCACCGGCCGTCTTCACCCCAGGAAATGCTCCTGGTACTCATTTATGTTAGAGGCTGAGTCGACCCCAGGGCCATAGTGCGATCGGAAGGATTTTATGTCAATGAAAAATTCCAATGACGCCAGCTGGGATCGAAAAAGCTACCTTCCGATTTGTAGCACAGCACCTTAACCACTATATATATATATATATATAGAGAGAGAGAGAGAGAGAGAGAGAGAGAGGGAATAAAATCGGATAAAACAAAAATAATTCGTTTCTTACAAATCACATTTTAAGTTTCCGTTCTGAACGCATCGTCTCAATATGAAAGCCATCTGTAATTCTTACACATTTAGCCCGTAATTCAGCTGTCATCACGTGCACTCCAACGTATCTTGGGTAAATGTAGCCGTAGCTTCCAATATTACTCATTTCACTCTTGCAGTGACGCCACTTCTTAGCAGTAGGCTTCAACTAGTCTGTGTACCTTGCAAGAAGCGTACAATGGGCTGGCATCAAGTGAAATAGGAGGTCAACAACTTTACTCTGCTCTACCCATCCACGTATTCCTAAATTGCGCACTCAACAGATTGCCCCACATCCTTATCCAGATGTGAGGATGCGCCATCATGATGGAATATGATACCAGCAAATTCCGAGAGCTGTGGAAAAACGCAATTTTCTAGCTTGTTGAAATAAGTAATACTGGTTCTTTTTCTCTGGAAATAAAAACGGTCCTGTCACTTCTGTGCTTGTGAGCGGAACCGCGCATTCACCTTACAAATGTCCTCCGTGTTTCGTCGGGTGGACTAGAACCAGAAGTGCGACAGGCAGGCCTATTTACAATCTGTGACAAGTGGAATGCACTCTAGTCAAAAGAAATCCACTTCACGTCTTCTATACCCACAAACATCAACGTTTCAAACTAAAAGCAAGGGTTTCAATTGTAAATTGTGACAAAACCGATAACCAAAAAATAAATTTAACAAGATAGGCAATGTAAGCATAAGACAACACTGGGGCTCTTTCGCGCCACATTCGGCTGTCGTGATAGCCTGATACCATTTTACGTGAAGAGAGCTTGCTGTTGGCTGTTTAATGTCGCCGGCAACATTCAACTGCAGGCAGCTTAGTTCTTCAAGCAAAGTGTCCGATATTGTTTCCGGAATTTTAACCATATCTTCATTTTATTTACAGACTTGCATAAAGGTCAAATTTCACGAAAATCGGTGTAGTAGAAGCCACCGACATAAAAGTGGGCGGACAGAGGGACGGACAAACGGGCTAACACCCTAATAACATTTCACTCGACGAGCGTGCTTTTATGGCGGTTTAATTTGTCGCATTGCCGGCAGCAATAAAATGTAGGGTACTTAGGTCGTCACGCAAAGTGACCGATATTTTTGCCTGATTTTAACCAAATGTTTATTTTCCCGATAGATTTTCACAAAATCCCCCAGTATCAAATTTCGCGGAAATACGGATGTGACGAAGCTAATGGGCGTTTTTGGCGTCTATGAGAAAGCGCGCAAAACACTGATATATACAAGTCCCGATGTTTTTTTGTCACTTTATCATACTGCATTTGATAAGCATTTCAATACAAAATACCAGTAATTTTATGTAAATACTGTGTGAGCTCAGTGCCTGTAATCTGTAATTGTTACACCGCCCTCTGAAATAACAGTAATTTTTTTATATCGATACTAGGTCTAAAGGTCAAATTTGCAGTAGCAAAGGGGACAGCGTAACATTAGCAGCATGGCTGCTAACTGGCATCCCGCCCTCACTGTGTTTAAACAACTGGCCCCAAACATTTTTCAATCCGGCTACTAATAACCTTTAATTTATCGTGTAATTTAATTTTATGTAGTTAAAAACATGTATTACTGCGGTCGAATTGCTTTCTGTCGAGTAAGCTTGGCAGTAGGCTGTATTACATCCCTTCTCGTCTTAAGAATTACCAACTCGTTTGCAGAGGTTTATACAGTATATTTCTGAATAGTGATATTCGCGATCTTCTTTCACGTTTAGAGGTAGTGGCTTCAAAGAGATCAAAACCGCCTACTGAAATTTTTTGTCAAAATTACACTAATTACAATATTTTCATCTACTTCGACGCCGCACGTACAACAGGATATATCTGAATATAACGAAATTAAAGATCAGAATAATAAACGATTTCAAATGCTGGATAAAGAAACGTAAAACCATAATAAATAGTAAAGCATACACAGAAATACATTATCGTGGATACATACCATGTAACTCTTTGACAATGGTGTAATATGCGAAACATCATTGATATGATTATGTATCGTTTCCAGTTTTACAGCATATAAAATATATTACACAAGTTCTAAAAAGGACACTGCTTGCATCTTCAGGTGAAGCTGCAACTTCTAAAAGAACCAAATCTCACAATTCACGTCACAGACAGATTATCCAAAACTCTGAAATAAATAGTGCATACAATACTCCATACAAAATTGTAGTAAAATGAAATCACAATTCTCCCTGATTAAACCTGTGAAATGCAGCATCTAAACAAGCACTAAAACGTTTTATTTAAAGTCTTCCATTAGGTTCTGTAATTCGCAGTTTTAGTAAGGAAAAGTTGTGATTTCATTTTAATACATTTTTATACGAAGGACGGTATATAATATATATTTTAGAGATTTGCATAATTTGTCTCTTACATATGAATTGAACGAGTTGGTTCTATTAGATTTTCATTTTATTTTTAAGATAGTAACTCCACCTGCAAGATGAAAGCAGTGTTCTTTTGAAGCATGGTGTAATTTTATATGCTGTGACGGTCGAAATAGTACAGAATCATATCAGTGATATTACGCATGATCGAGTATGCATGCAGAAGCTCTTCCGTCAGCAATGGGCCGAACTCCTGTCCGAGAATTTGTATGAAATATCCAAATCAATCATACTTTCTATTTTCAGAATTCATTCTGATGCAGGATGGGGCAATGTGCCAAAGCAGAGGAGGAGAAAAAGGAGAAACTCAACCACATAATATTTCTAATTGCCCAGGCCTTTTTCCACAGGAGGTTTTTCTGATTCGTTCAAGGTTATTTATTGTCAGAATTTGTCACGTTTGTGAAGAGACGTGTAAATAAACGTCACTCGCAATCGAATGGACTTATTTTGTCTGTCGTGCAAATGTTGTGTTCATAAAGCATTCAGTTGTGCCGGCGGAGGGAACATATTGAGGCTCTGATAAAGTTCAACTTGAGACGCGTATCACTTCAAATATCGTGTGGCCATCTGTGTAAACAAGCACTGGCGCAAGGACAAGTAACAGTTCCATACATCATGAGTTTCTCTGCTTTGCAACAGATGCCAGAAATTTAAGATAACGACCCTCGAGGTCATAACGCGTCAACGTTTCGTTAATATTTAGGCGTCTGCAAATGTTCAGTCGAGTTTGGAGCGAGAAATGCGATACGGCTGTCTGGAACCGCAGTGTTTAGTTACGATGATGAACAGGCGTGTGGACGGCAAGCGAAGTGGACGAGAAACGAAAGGATGAATGGAGTTACAGGACGAAAGGGGACAAATTAAATATGAATTTCAAACGAAGACTGCAAACTGGCACAAGCGGCAGCGCTTCTGAATTGTTTTCTTGGGAGAAAAGTTGGTGCTATTTCTAACCCAGGATTGAACACTGACAGCACTCAGTTAGGTGCTTCGGGGTGTTCGTAAGATCCTGCAGGAAAGTAGTGGCACCGAACCTGTAATTTCGACATGACCCCTTACTTCTGATTCCTTTCCAATGCGTTTTTCTCTTATCACTCTCTCTTTCGACTCTATATAGCCTAAATAGCCTATAGGTTCTTTCAGCAAATTACTAAAGTAATGAACCAGAAGAGAAAGTAGTACCTTAAAGATGGGGAGATAAGACCACAAAAAGTTCCAACATAGGAAGGAATGAACATAAAGAAGAAGCATAGGAGGTCGATATTAAAGGGGAGGAGTAATAGAAGTATAAAACAGAAGAGAAAATATGTAAAAATAGGAAAAGATGAAGTTGAATATAGCTGATAGGATAAAAATGGAGAAATAGTTATTGGACGAATAAGAAAAGAAAGAGAAGAAAATGCGACTGAGGGGGAGGAAAATAATGCGATGACTGAAATACAGAAGAGTAAAGATGAGACACGTTAAGCAGAAAAGCTGACAGAGGAAGTGAAAGATATGAAGGAAATAGGTGGAAGAGAAGCCAAAGAAAAAATAAAATGTAGAAACCGTTCAAAAAAGTGAAAGAGTAACGAAACTGATAAGGTAAATAAAGGAAGGGTTGCAGTAATAGAAGAAAAGGTGGGGTAGGAAGATAGTTTACAGCAGCTGCTCTACTGATGTGAACCAACGTACTGGCGTTGCCAGGAGGAGGGGCCCGGTCACAGTAAAGCATATTTCACGTCATTTGAGGTCGTGGAAAGATGATAGGACACATTATGTTAATGGGAGAAGTGCCAGTACTTCATGAAGTGGTTCATCGAAGCTAATAATTTCACTGTCTATCATTTTCAGGGATGAGGATATATTACCTACCCCAACTGGACTCCGATGACAGAATCAGATCGCGACACTGAGTGCTGGCAGCGTATCGGGCACAAAAAGAAAACTTCACTCTCCAGGACAGTTAGGGAGAACCTATAAATTGTATATTGAGTGAAGAGGGGGGTCTCTCCCGATTTGGCACGGTGTGACGTGCTGTAAAAACTCGTACACGGTAGTTTCGAGTTAAACCTGCTTCCTCACAGTATTCCAATAGTACCTAATATCTGTAGCGGCACAGGTTAAAAGTGCGAAAGCATTTGTTATTGGAACGGCAGACTCGCTGCTCAGATTTTTCATAGCATGGACCCCAACCTTCTATGGATGACGAGGGAAAGACAGAAACAAAATTTGAGGAAAATTGTATGAAACTACCAAGAGTAAATTTTATATTCGTGGTTTGGTGCATCGTAATTCTAGGTTGAAGAAATCCAACGAGATGCAACAGTATGCAGATATTTATTTACTGCTAAATTGCTCTACATGTTTCGGGCGTCCATCGCGACCATAATCAGGAGTACATAAAACTGTAGTTGCAGCCTCTGGTACAGATCATACTATCTGGGGAGCAAGCTTCCTCAAGCGTGATCACGTGGTCACGTTTGAGGAAGCTTGCTCCCCATATAGTATGATCTGTGCCAGAGGCTGCAACTACAGTTTTATGCACTCCTGATGATGGTCGCGATGGACGCCCGAAACATGTACAGCAATTTAGCAGTAAATAAATATTTGCCTACTGTGGCATCTCGTTGGATTTCTTCAACCTGCCAAGAGTAAATGTGTGGACCGAAACAACGAAAATTTCATGACCTTTTTCATTTTTGTAACTTGTGTTCTTGCATCAAACATTTTCAACACATCACCCAGGTGTTCTGTCTCAAAACAATACCGAACATAATGTCTTTTTTTAATTCACCATTATTTTCACGCGAACCTTCTGTTAATGCTAAGTCTGAACATTCCCAAACCCTGGCACTGAACAGAATGGAGATCATCGGGCTCAGTGATATCAGCAAATAATTATAAAGTAATGCAAATGGTTCAAGCGGCTTACAGACAATTAAATACATCTTACTAGCACAAATATGCCCCAAGGCTATATGATTGCCGTCTTTAAATGTGCCTTTTCCAAGCAGAGCGTAAAGTGAACTGGCACTGAAAATATAATCTCTCTGCCTTTCTCTTTATCTTCTCCGGAGCTTTTTGAACGGAATTTGATGGAATTTTTCACCACTGTGTCCACTGTGTAAGATTCAACATGCCTTTACCAGAAACGTTCCTCTTTAGAGCACAGTGACAAGGCAGGACACTCACCTTCAGCTGAGTGTACAGGAATGCGCGAGGCTTTATCTCAGATTCCCTGTATGCCATCATGGCATGACGCACAAGCACAAGGTCATCTTACTTTTTACCTTTGGTATTCGGAATCACATAAAGTCTGAAATTCCTTACAGGCCTTACAAGTACTTGTAAGAAATTCGGACTTGACAATAAATTTCCTGAAATATTTTTTCATCGTGTAACAGGCAGGTAAGTTTATATGGCAAGAAACATGGATTTCAAGCTTCGACAGGTGGCAGGCCTTCGTGATTACGGTAACGTGCCTTCAGATTCCATAAAATGAGGGGAATCTCTAAACTAACTGAGGAACTGTAAGCTTCTGTGGAAGGTCTCTGTTCCAATCGGTTGGTTGTTGGTTGGTTGGTTGGTTGGTTGGTTGGTTGGTTGGTTGGTTGGTTAGTTGGCTGGTTAGTTAGTTAGTGGTTGGTTGGTTGGTTGGTTGGTTAGTTGGTTGGCTGGCTGGCTGGTTGGTTGGTTGGTTGGTTGGTTGGTTGGTTGGTTGGTTACTTGGTTGGTTGGTTGGTTGGTTGGT
>Ga0123355_10012853_pt1 | contig 12993 bp, 7 predicted proteins | sample TergutEmb28metaG_3_FD_89872 | JGI IMG/M metagenome (GOLD analysis project Ga0123355, IMG submission 89872) | Embiratermes neotenicus P1 segment gut microbial communities from Petit-Saut dam, French Guiana - Emb289 P1 | ecosystem: Host-associated > Arthropoda: Insects > Digestive system > Gut ... | reverse complement strand
TGCGATCATACGCAGGAATGGCTAACAGACAGGGGGACGTCGACTTGCGCTTCGCGCAAGTCTCCGCCCCCAGTTAACACTTTGGCTTGGCTTGGCTTGGCCACGTCAACACTTGATGATTGAACACAGAGTCTCGGAAGTGGTGCGTATGAACTCCGAATACTTACGGCCCATTTTCTGAGAAGATTTGAGAAATTTGCAGAAAATTATATCTGTATGTTGCAGAATTTTATGCAGAAATTTATACACGTATGTTGATGGACTTTTAATTCCCTTTCTAAGTGTGCTTTAAACATCAAGAACATATACATGATTATCAGTATTCATTCTGAGTAGACAAAGAGTCTCAACGAATGTTATGACAGCATTTCTTATTTTTTTAAATTTTCTCCCCTGAAGTACAGAACACTGAGTTCATCACCGTGAATAGACTGAATATTTTCAAATTTGCCAGAATTCCCTCCATCATGGTAAATCACATATATGAAATGGCGAAATGTCATCTGTAAATTTTCTTGTAATTCCAGACAATCCACGCAAATGATATTCTTCTTTTTAGTTTTACTCTTTTAAACAAACTTGTGTTCTATTTATCTGATGTATTTCTTCCACTGAAGTTGTCTCTGCTGTCTTTTTCACAACTGCTCTTGTTCTTCTATCGGTTCTTTCCATGTTCATACTCAGACATTTACTATCACTATAGGTGACACTGTTTCATGTACTGTCATTGTTGTGTTCCTTCTCAACAGTCAGCAGAGCACTCTCAAAATATTCTTATCTCTGTGGAAGTAAGATTTAAAATTTTTCTTTTTTGTGCCAACACCGACCGCTTTGAAACTTCTTATGAACTGTTTTTTAATGTAATGTGACCTCCAACGGGCAACTGCTCTTTAATTAAGATAAATAACCACTGACTAGATGCAAAACTAGCATTACTCTGTGCACTGTAGGGTAACACTAATGGAACAATTTAAATGTGCCTGTTAACATTTTCACTTATGGGTGCTGCCTGTAAACTTAAAAAGAAATTCGATACCTATGTAATTAATAAAATTTCAATGTTTTGTAAATTTTGATTTACATAATTGTAAATTTATACTAATTGTAAATGACAGAAACTCAAAATTGCAATAAGATAACTAGATAATTAATAATTTCAGTGTTTTGTACATTTTGAATTTCACGGTGATACATTTATTAATAACTCTAGATTATGAAACGAATATTTTATTCACTGCCACATATTTTCACATTATTAGGTCACTCGTTATGGATCATGTAGTGTAAAAATTTTTTGTTCTCTTGTGCTCATGACTTACACTTTCTATTTTACTTGTATCTTATATACAGTAGTAAGCATCACATTTATTCAGTTTCACAAAAATGAATCCCTGTATTTCACATGAAATACTTACGTTCTTATGTTATATAATTTTGTCACAAAATATATTCCCTTATGAAAACCCAATTAGCCATGACCATCACTTGTAAGATATGCATAATATTGAAACTGTTGTAAGTAAATTTACAGATCCTATAATCTTATACATCTCTCTTTTTTTTAGGTAGACACATTTCAGAGTGCTTTTAGCGTTAAAACCAAAAGACAATTAATGCGATATTTTAAAGGGTTAAACCCCCTTTTCATGGTAGGGAGGACACAAGGTACACTAGTACATGAACAGAGGCAAAGGTATATAACTGTAGTGGCTACGGGGATTGTGAACCCACTGATGCCACTAGTTAGTAATGCCTGCTGGGGTAAGGGTTCTGATGTACACTTGGTCCCTACCCCAAAGGGGTTAAAGGGGTTAAAGGAATTTCTTAGACTCGCGTTAGCGCTGTCTTATCCTCAGCAATTTCGGTAGTGCTGCCACCAGTCAGTTTTGGATTTCCTAAGCAGATCACTGACAAGTGCTTCCTACTGAATTAACGTAATTCGTAGTGGCTACGGGGTAGTGATCCCTCTGCTGTGGTCACGTAATGCTTAGTCGAGTGGGCTCGAACCGCTACATCAACTTAGCATTCGCCAAGACAAGCTAACCGAACATAACCGAAAGTTCAATTTGTGCATAAAGGAAATTATACAAACAAACACAACGCCCATACGTTACTGGTAGCTAACGTGAGCACTGAATGTTTAGGCAATTATGGGATTATCTTCTACCGGTCCGATATGTTGGAGAAAATGTACATTTTGTGCAATCACCCCCTTCTATCATTGTCAAATCAAATTAATCTTCACAGTATTTGCTATCACCATCTTTAGAAACGTTAAGTCCAACATAATTTTTCATTTCCACCTATTAACCTTTCATTACACAATTCACCTGTCTCTAGCCGTACCGGGCTCACAAGTATAATATTAAAATAATTCCTTCAAAATAACTGCTCTGGTTTTTATGACAATTTCACACGCATTAAACAACTGTAGGAATTAAATCTCCCACACATTCAGTGCGACAAATTCTCATCAAAGTTTACAAAGAGTCTAGTAATAAAACAGCCCATTCAAGGAAATACTTGGGGTTAGATTATATCTAAACTTCACCACAGCTTACGTCCCAGCGGAACACAGACAGAATAAGGGTTACATCTTTCTTACTATAATATATAAATGCATATTCTCAACAAATCTACACTACCACACATTAAAGAAACTTGATTCTACATAACTTAAATCTTTTCTACCACACTATGGCCTAGCAACGTGAAGGCGGATCACCTACGCGAATTCAATTTTCTCGCCTTACATAAATTTGGAAAATACCAAACAACTAACAAAACTATTCTAAATCATTTTCCTTTAGTCTGGATTTATGGATGTACCACACACCAGTCACCTGTTATGAGCAGGAAAATCTGGGGTACAAGGCTCATTTTGAGGCTTTCCCCAGAGCACTGTGGTTTTTGCGTCTACTCTCGTAAGTTGAACCACAAAGACACTGTGCGTCGGTCCTACAGGCCGGTTCACGCGTTCAAAAACCCATAACTTAGAGCTTTTAAGTTCGCTTAGCAACAACGTATGCAGACACAAAGGGAATGTGTTGTTACTAAGAAATATTACATGATACAGTCTTCCTGTTGCTAGCATGTGTAACCTGTTCAACCAAACTTATACCTTAACTGCAAATTTAAATTTTTCCACAAGGCCAACCTACAAAATACAAGTCACACAAATAAGATCACCATAATTCACTTCATATTCCCAAATTCTAAACACAAACTAAATGCAACCAATTTCTCTTTCTCCATGCATTACACAACATTAATTCGGGCGTGGGTAAATTTCTTTACTAAAAAAACCTAGACAAGCGACAATTCATACAGCATAACGGACGATACGGTTCTACACATTCTTAGTTTTGACACTGATTGGAGGCATGTAGTCAGCTTCAAGCTCAAGCTACTCTACTGCCTGGGAAAGTACTTCAGTGGCCATTGGATTATGGGGTGGGCAGCAGAACCGTCTACTTGATGTGACAAAGTGAGAATTCCTGCCTGTGAAGTGAACTAAATATCAATCATTTAGTCTAGAGCAAATCATGTAATGGAACTATCCAAAATTTAAGATTATGGCTTTCTGGGATGTTACATCATGTACTACGAATAATAGTTAACCAATCCTTTGTGTACAAAAATACCAAAAAATTAATTACTTACTGCACCACATATACCATATCCCAGCTTTACTTACTTTAGTAAAATTTTCAAGATTTAAGGTTGAGAAACTTCCAGCTGTCACCCTCGCTGGTCTCTTGGTTCTCTCCATTAATATGTTAAGACTTTTCCTAAATGTACTGCTTGCAGTGTACCACTCACAGGAATATGCAGCATTTACCATCTTTATGCTCTGTAACCCAAATATGATTTAAAAATCATAGGTCCGCGCATCGCTAATATATTCGCAGAGTAGAACCAACAAGACGCAATGATTCACAGTTTATTTATTTCTGTAAGACGCTCTACATGTTTCAGACGGATTTTCCGTCCATCATCAGGAGCTAAAAATTGCACATACAGCGTCAGGTATTTGTCGGACTGTAATGACATAGTTAAAAACAAATTGCTAGTAACAGTGTATATAAGTTGTAGTGGAAAGTAAAACGTGTTACAGTTAAAATTCTGTGTTCACTAAGCGGTTAAAATTGATCTTATCTGCTTACGCGCAGCGTATCCTACGTAACCAACATGAATAGGGTTCCATCAACGATACAATGACCTTACTCAAACGCATTGACAGAACATCTATGTTAATTCCATACGAGCCACAGCTTATTCAGGCATACCATCAACACAGACATCTTATCGCGGAACAATGCATGGGTGAGCAGAACCCCTTACACCAGTTAGCCATTGACTCCGCATATACGTCACCCCAAACCATATGGACCGATAAGTACTGCCCCAACAGTACGTGTAAGCCAGTTTCGCCCCGACCAGGCTAGCAGCAGGTAGCAATATTGGGTATATACACACGAGTCCTTATACAGGCAGAACATATTGCATTTTCCGAAGAAAATATTTTATCATATTTTATCATCTGTTCGTTTTAACATATCAATTTTAACCACTTAGTGAACATAGAATTTTAACTGTAACACGTTTTACTTTCCACTACTACACTTTTACTAGTAATTTGTTTTTAATTATGTCATTATAGTCTTACAAATACCTGACACTGTATGTGCAGTTTTGAGCTCCTCTTGATGGACGGAAACACCGTCTGAAACATGTAGACCGTCTTACAGAAATAAATAAATTGTGAAACGTTGCATCTTGTTGGTTGTACTCTGCGACCAAATATGATGTCTGGCAAAGTTCAGTCACATATGAAAGAAAGGACACATTTTGTCAGACTTAGGAGTTCCAAAAGGACAGATGGTACATGAATAACAGTGAAATATGAAATTCAGATCTACAAAGGGTTATCAATTTTCCAAGGAAAATTCCTTATACAGGTTGCTGAATGAACAACAGTTTCCAATAATGTGGCCATATGTTCAAAGTAAACTTGAAAACCAGACCCAGGTGCTTCCTATACCGAGTGATGTTAGTTTGACTCTTATTGACCCTTTTCCTTTCCATGGCATGCCAAATTCACCCTGTGGTAAGTGTATATTATTACAGATTTCCACAAGAAACTAGTCTGTAACCTATTTTTACAAATTCAGTTTTTACCTATCGAATTCATCACAACGAGAAAGAAATATTTGGCCTTGATCAATTTTTAGGTACGTACCATATTGAGCCATTATAATGTGATCATATCATTCTAATATAGCACTTAAAAACTTAATTTTAATATGCAATTATTGAACATGACACATACAATGAAAACTGTAAAAACTGAGTCCTCAATTTAACAATTAATATAACGCTTAGAGTTTTGTAACATTCTTTTTTATACTAGATACTTTGTAGATAAAGTCTGAAGATGGTTTAGCAATTTTATAGTCTGACCTCTTCTACCTACTAAATATAGGTATAGAAGGTCAGTGTTTTACCTTATTACAGTCAATGACACATAAACACTCAGTAGAACTCCCCTGGATAAGGGACAGGCCCATCACACAGGCCTCTTCCACCTGTACAACACACAACATTCACGAAAGACAAACATTCACGCCCTGATGGGATTTCAACCTGCGATCCCAGCATTTGAGTGGTTGCAGTCTATGCCTTAGACCACACGGCCACCAGGATCAGCTGGTTTAACATATCTTACTGACATATGTTGCTATAATTATTGTGTTTAATGTTAATAAATGGTTGTGTTGATGGTTTTTCATTAGTAAGATAGGTCGAAAATAAATACTGGGCCATAGAAAATTTCATGAAGTACCGTGTATTATTGGAAAGTTGGTGTGTGGTGCACACTTACTGCCCAGGGTTTAATGAGGTCAATTTTATCACATAACAGTTAGCACCACACGCTATGTAAGCTTCATTCTGACACTGTTTCTTGTTCAGTTGACTGAAGGAAAAAATTATGGGCGTTATATTTAGGTGAGTGCTACAGCTAACAAAGGTATTAATTCTGATCCAACATTAGCCAGCGTTTCTGGTGACTGGTCAAGTATTGTGGCCCACCTGCTCATTATATACAGAGTACTCTAAGACATTAAGTGCATGTGAAAAATTCTCATTCATTATGAGAAATGAAAGAATATACTTGGTGGGAGATTTCCATTATTCTAATTCAGACACTTCACTGACAAGGGGAATAATTTTTTCAATATGAGAGGTCTCCATGGAGGCAGATGTCAGCACTTCATTGATTGATCAGCTTCACCTGCTCCATTATGTGAAAAGCTTTCTGTGACCCACACTCACAATATGAGGAGATCCTGTATAAAAATATGAAATACTAGCAGAATTTGGAACAAAACACTATAAGAATGGAGCATATTTTACTTCTGACAACTGTTGTAACTGGGATTAACAGCTGATCACTAATTGTTACCAAACAACTAAAAAAGAAGATTGTCCGAGTAAAGCAGTTTATCATTATCCTGTTCACAAATCCTGACACTTGCTTTTATCCTGAGACTAATCAATTCAGTTTATCACCCCCTCTCCACTCTATTTATTTTAAGATACATGTTAACATTATGCTCACCTGTATGTATATGTTTTCCAAGCACATTACTTCCTTCACATTTTTCCATCAATAAAGGAGAAGTGCCAGTCACATTACAAATTTAATGACATGTAGAAACAACATATTTTACATGCCCTGTTACAGGAAATACAACAGAACAAACTGAACAAGGGTAATAATGTACACAAATTTCCAGAGAATATGTCAGGAAAACGTGTTTATTGTGAATTGAAGAACACTTGCACTAATGTATGACTATTTCACGAAACTGTAATTCCAAGGGTCTGATATTTTTGTGGGATAATATTCTTTGGATTCTCTCCATAAACATTATAAAAAAAATGTAGGTACATATATGTATAGGCATATACACATGATATTTTGGGGACATGCCCTTTCCTTAGTCAGGTAATAGACAAGAATGCCTGCACTACAGGGCTTTCTGAATAAAGTTGCATGTGTTTGCTAGACTCTGAACCATGTGATAAGTTTCTGTCTTATGTCTTTCATTCATTCATTCATTCACTTTATTTTCCATATATCCATATACAGGTAAAGTACCAAGGATGTGGAAATTGTCAAAGTAGTTGTATAAATATCTGTTAAAAATACAGATGTCAAATACTTAAATATAATTACGATATAATGGTGATATAGTTATTAACAATTACAACATCAGAACAATTACAATTAAGATGTGTGAGTTGTTATTAGTATTGTATACTATTAACAGGGTTAAAATAATTACAATTAAGATGTGTGTTGTTATCAGTATCTTATACTATTAACAGGGTTAAAATAATATATCAGTGAATCAGCCTCTTAAGGTTTATATTCCTCTGTCTTCCTTATATTCATAACATTTATTCACTGAGTAGAAAGAATGATGATATAAGAACCTCTTCAATGTGGATTTAAAATATTTATAATCATTAGTCAAAGCTTTAATATATTGAGAAAGGTAGAAACTTTTATACCTGATATAAAAGCTCCTTTATTGAATTTTGATAAGTTAGCTATTGGGCGGTGTAAATTATTGTTATTCCTAGTTTTATATTTATGAATTTCGTTATTTGTATCAAATAGGTGTTTATTATTAATTGTTTATAAAACTAATGAATATATGTACTGTCTGATGACAGACTCTACATTCAAGATGCTGTACTGCAGTAAATGTTCACCCAGACAATGTACAGCTTCCAAAGAACATTCTCCTACACAGCCAAGCTGTCTCATTTCACCACTAAGACAAAAATTCTACTTGCCACATACTTATATACAAGAAAAACTGCACCTACTCAGACCCTCTTAATTGCTCAGTACTAAGCTATTTATAGTGACATAATATATGAGATAAAGTATCTCCCCCTTACTGTGGTGGAGGGGTTTGTGAGTTCCATTTTACGCTGAGAGCTAAGCCAGTGCTAGAATTGCTGTCAGTAGGGTCTCCCAAACCAGAGAGATCAAGAGGGTACGAACCAGACAAAGAGAGATGCCTAGGAGAAGGTAACTCCATTGCAAATTTCTCTATTGCCAGAAACATTGACAACATTACAGATTTTAAGCACAGAGCACATGATGCTCAAGATGATTCATGATTGTGTAGCAATAGGTGTGACGAAAATGGTTTGAATGGTGGCTGTACTGCGATGTGGAAATAAAATGAAAAGACTACCACACTATTACTGTTCCTGGATAGTCTCTGTCCATAGTCTGTTGTCAAAGCACTGTCCTTTGTATTATGCAGAGTGTTACTTAAACAGCAAGCACCATTTTAAGGATGTGCTCTATGCACAAAAACAGTGAAATAGGTCTATATAGTCACTGGTCTTGGAAGCCCTCATTTATGAGGTGAGTCTCATTGAAACTAGAAGCTTAAGGTGAGTGTACAGGCCATACCTATATTGCAAGGCTACCTCCACTAGACCCTCCCCTGTCATTATTTAACATAATGTTACTCTGCATGTTTGTAATATGACTGTGTTGTTGGGCAAGTCTTGTACTAAACATGGTTGGTGAATACATATATGCAAAAATTCCTCTTATAAACAATCTGCTTGGTTGTGCACATCTTGATGAATTCAAAGCATGTTTATTACCAGGATACATTTCCATGTCACAAAATTCCAAATGGAAAAAATATTTCTAGCGTGGCATAATGCCTTAGGAAAGGAGGAAGCTTTACGTCCATAGAAGCAAAAATAAGGATGATAGACAGTCCAAACACCAGAGCTTGAATGCTGATTCCTGAATTACATTGCTGAGCATCCACGGGTGGGCACATGAACGAATGCAGCTGTAGAACTCCTTGTGCATTAAAATGCCTGGGAGGTCCTCCATGAATAATTCCTCTGTCATTACAGCCCCATTGACAAAACAACCCTCAAAGACTAGATTTTAGCTACTGGTTTCTGCAGCAATATGTCAGTAATTCTGTCTTTCTGTTCATCCTATATTCATATATCAGGATGCTTCACATAAGACAGTAACATGAACATTCACAGCCAAAATATGTGTACAGATATTAAGCCATATGAAGTAATTCCATTGTGATAAAAATGCCAGTGTGCCTGACAGGCGAAACATTAGCAAGCCCTCGTGCTTTCCTGCACACAGACTGTTATTAATTTTTACCCAGCACCCTTACATGGCTGCTACAGGTTTGTCTGCTACAAAGCAGAGTGTAAATATGGTTAATGAGGTAAACCAACTCATTTTAACATTTCTCTCTTAAACATTTTTGATGACAATTGACTAGAACAGTGAGTAAGTTGAGGCAGAAGATTTTCATGGTTTACCTTACTTGTTTTAAACTTGCTGGATCCTTATTTATGGGACTGTTTCAAGAGCATTACACAATGACGATTAATGATGTAGCAGAAAAATAACAGTAGGTAGAAGAAGGAAGCTGGTTCATTTTCATCAAGTTTTGAAATTTTTAGCTCATGCAAAATTATTATTGCAATGTGCAGTGCACTGAATGGAAGCAAATGAATAATACTTGTGGTATTTTTTAAATTTATTGTTGTCAAATCCTGTAATGTTGGAATAAGTGGTCTGTAAATTAACAATTTTATGTAACAAATAAAACTTCTGAGCCACCACAACTGCAATCTTTGATAAAGTCTAAATAACTTACCACATGTTTTGACACCCTCAGTTATTGTCAGGCACGTTTTCATCAAGCATAGATAAAGGAATATAGTTCCCACAACGTTTACTTCACTTAGGATTCCATGTTTGTACAATATATATTTTTATATGTAAAGGCAAAGGTAAATTTCACCCTACAACAGGCCATGTATGCTCAGAGGTGGAGTGGAAGTATAGTTCTACTTTTCTTTAACCTCGGTGCTTGACGGAGTAGGTGGTGAAAGCCACGCCCCGGCTGCTTTACCCCCAGGAAATACCCAGTGCTCATTGTATAGGAGGCTGGTTGGGCCCCAGAGCTGGTCTGGATGGGTACAGAAAATCTTGTCCCCATTGGGATTCGATCCCCCGACCATCCAGTCCATAGTGAGTCACTATACCGGCCCACATTTTTATATGTACTTGTATTTAAAGATTAAAATATGTGTAAAACCTCAAGGTTGCATATATATAATTCTCATGGCTCTTAATACAAGTCTTAGGGCCTTATCTGGATCAGGGAGTTCTCTTATATACGCTCATCTTTAATGAAAACTTACCTGGCGGTCACACATGTAGTAAGTTTTCTAGATTGTGATAAAGTTTATAGCTGGGTCAGCTGAGAAAGTTTATTGTAGGTGTTGCACACATTTGCATTTAGGACAATAAAATGTCACTACTGAAGAAAATAAGCAATTTATTATGGATTTGTTATCATCATCTTTCCACAACATAGGCAAAATGTATAAGGATTCTTTCTTTCTTTCTTGTTTCTAAAATGGTGTAGTATATAATAGAGAGTGTCCTGCACAAAGTGGTATGTTTATGAAATATCATATACTACTATGACCAGAATATAGTAGTAAGTACTGTGACTAGGGTATGGGTTGGACAACAAAGCAAACATGGTTCCATTACAGACAGGGGTAAAAGATTTCTTTTTGTCTTCAAAGCACCCATAGTGGCTCTGAGGCCCAACCAGTGTCTCTCCTATTCCATGAGTGCTGGGAGCACTTTCCTCAGGGGTTAAGCAACTGGGATGTAAAGATGACTGCTTATCTCTATCTAATGTCAAGGTCAAGAGAGTTATAGTTCCTCTCTTTCACATGCCTTAATGGCATGCACAAGGAAAAGCTTAACTTTATATTTAACTTTTTTTCCAGTTTAGGTTTAGTATCTATGTTATGTGACTAAATAAAGACTGGACAAAAGTATATTAACAAATAAATCCAAGAATTTTTTGCTCAATGTCCTTGATTTTTCACTCTGCACAAATTAGCAGATGAGTGGATTTTTACAGACCCACTTGTGAAAGTATCTTGCTTCTGGACAGTTTCACAAACTTTGCCCTTACCTCTTCCAACATTTCTCCTCCAAACCAATAGAACATCCCTTGCTCAATGAAAGCTGATAGAAGTGAAACAAGGAACTTCACAAACTTTGTGGCATCTGTATGAATCTGAATCTGAAATGTACAGAATAATTATGGGAAGTTTAAGAGTTTGAGTCTTTTCTTATAAGTAGTATGTTAAAGAGATGGAGGAGATGGCTTCCAGGTATGGAGGGTATCTCCAAATAAATTGAATAAGCAGTGGTGGACACCTGAAAAGGGGAGGTTCTCCAGTCTGGGGGTTTGGCAAAACTTAACCTGTCATGAAAAGGAATAGAGAAGCTTAGGCCTGCACAGGTCCTCTAAAATGACATAACCAATAGAAAATGGACATGAGATGGAATGCAAGGAACTTCTATAGATAGGGTCATGCAGGACAATGGTCAGAGAATTAGTTAAGTACAGTGGGCATATAGTAGGTTAGATTGGACAATGGGCACTGCATGAGTAAAGGATTAAACTCACATCTATGATAAAGAAAATGAAAATCATTAATTAGGTAAAGGATATTTTAATAAAATATATTGTTAGCAGTTAAGGGACAGTGATAATGGCAGCGATAGCGATAGTGCTAAGAATTCTCTGGTATGATATGATTGTTCTGAACGTGCATGAACCAACTGGGGATAAAAGTAATGACTCAAAGATGTCCTGTGAGACACTAGAACAGGTATTCTATTTCTTTCCTAGACACTGTACGAAATTCTGTTAGGAGAATTTTTAGTACAAAACTGGGGGGAAAATATATTTTAAGCCCACAACAGGGGATGAGAGTTTACATGAGAATAATCTTGAGAGTAGTAGATTAATGATCTTTGCCACATCACAAAAACTATTTGTTAAAACCAGTGTTCCCACACTGAAGCACTCATAAATACACCTGAATCTGTCCTAATGGGAAGACAAACAAACTGACTGATGACATTTTGATATAGAGGAGACTGGATTTCAAGCTAAACATCCCACTATGATGTAGGCTGGTTAGTGTCAAACCAATGAGCTCTCCATGTCACGTAGCTCTATGCAGCCAGCCACAAGGCGCCCAGCACCTGTGTCACTGTCTAAAGCTGTGTCCGCGCTTCCACCAGCCGCAATTGCAGATGTCTATTGCGCAGGTCATCACATTACTGATGGCCACCCGCAGGTTGACACTTTCAATTTTAAGGCGACGACTTCCTCGAATGGAGTCGAGACTGTTGCTCCCAACTAACCAAGTTTACGTCTCAAGCCCACAGCCGAGGTATTGGATTCGTCCATACAGCTGCCTCAAACAAGGCATGGTCTAGGTTAATGTCCGCCTAAGGAATGTACAGGAATCTAAGCGGCATTCCAGTAGGAACCAGTAGCGCTAAAACAGCAACTAACACCGTTCTCGCTGGCGAACAGTGTAATAAAACCCCTATATAATGGGTGTTTATGATATTCATGGGTTCTTGCTTTAGAGGGGGGCGTCCTGCACCAAGAGTTTAAGGGCCCAAAGCATAGGCGACAAAATGATGGTCGTGCCGAAAAATGCAGGCAAGAGCAGGTCCGCCGTCAGTGAAATACGGTCCCTTCATGAAGGCAAGGATTTGAAGTTTCACACCTTTCACTACCCGGGAAAACTTGCGTACACCTGCTCCTGAAAAACATAGACACACGCATGTCTGCAAGCTTAACCCAGTAGGAGCTTCAAACCCGGAACATTCACTTTCAGGGTATTACGCAGCTTCGTTCGGGAGGTCGAGATCTGGACCCCGACAGAGGAGCGCCCCCTAACGCACATTCTTTTGTCTCGGTAATGTGGGGTTCAGAGGTAAAGAAGATTCCCCCTCTGAACTACCTCAGTGGCGTACCCAGGAATTTTGTTCGGGTGGGGGGGGGGGGGGGG
>Ga0123355_10012852_pt1 | contig 12993 bp, 6 predicted proteins | sample TergutEmb28metaG_3_FD_89872 | JGI IMG/M metagenome (GOLD analysis project Ga0123355, IMG submission 89872) | Embiratermes neotenicus P1 segment gut microbial communities from Petit-Saut dam, French Guiana - Emb289 P1 | ecosystem: Host-associated > Arthropoda: Insects > Digestive system > Gut ... | reverse complement strand
AGCCCCCTACCGGGCGGGGGGGGGCCAGAGGGGTCCCGGGGGGTGGGGGCCCCCGGCCCCCAAACCGGGGGGGGAAAAAAATGGGTTGGTGTTGCCCCCCCCCCCCCGGCCCCCCTTCCCCCCCCCCCCCCCCAAGGAAATATTCCTGGTACTCATTTCTGTTAGACTAATGAAATTTACACTCCCTGAAGTGCGATCTGCAATAAAACAATTGCATTCAATAAAAGCCCCAGAACTTGTCCTTATCACGGGAAAAATAGTACAGGAGTTACCAGATATCGGAATAAGAGTTATCACCCAAATATTTAACAGCGTTTTGAGAACCGGGTACTTCCCGGGCCAATGGAAAGTCGCCCAAATTATTACAATTCTGAAGCCTGGGAAACCAGCTGAAGAAATAACATCTTACAGACCCATTGACTTGCTCCCGATGGTCTCGAAATTGTTTCAGAAATACTTCCCAACAAGAAATAAACCAATACTGCAAGAAACAAGGATTATACCGGACCACCATTTCGGCTTCAGGCAGAAACACACTACCATTGAGCAAGTCCACCGTATAACAAATGTAATAAATAAATCACTGGAAATTAATACATATTGTACAGCAGCATTGGTAGATAGCGGTCAAGGCTTCGACAAAGTGTGGCATGAAGGACCGTTATACAAAATAAAAACACTATTTCCAGACAGTACATAGAAAATCCTGAAATCATACCAGGAAAATAGATACTTTCTGTCAAAATACAGAGAGGAATATACATCCCTTCACCGGTTCTATCTAGCGTGCCGCAGGGCAGAGTGTTAGGCCCACTTCTCTACCAACTTTACACAGCCAACTGACCTACTATTTGGCAGGACAACCGCCACCTTTGCGGACGACACTGCCGTCCTAACTATACACGAAGATCCGGCAATAGCAACACACAAGACTACAAACACATTTAAACAAATTCCAATTTTGGTTGAAAAAAAATGGTGTATGAAGGCAAATGAAACGAAATCGTTCCAAGTTACTTTTACCTAAAAAAGAACACGTGTCCCCCCGTCCACCTAAACAACAAACAACTGGTCCAAGCTGAAGACGTAAAGTACCTGGGTATACATCTGGAACGAAAACTCACCTGGCCTAAACACATATCTACAAAGAGAAAACAATTGGGCCTCAAACTCCGCAAATTTTACTGGATCATTGGCCAAAAATCACAGTTGTCACTGGAAAACACGCTACTCGTATAGAAAGCAATCCTGAAACCTATCTGGACCTATGGTGTACAATTGTGGGGGTCAGCATCAAACTGTAATATAGAAATCCTGGAAATATTCCAGTCGAAAGTGTTACGGATAATTACGGACGCACCGTGGTTTGTGCCGAATGTGGTGGTAATACGTGACTTACAGGTGTTGTCGGTTAGACAAGAAGTGCGTAAACACAGTGTCACCTACCGGCAAAGACTTAACGATCATCCCAGCAACGTGGCAAAATCTCTACTTCAAAGACCAAATTACAATCGTAGGCTTAATCGGTATTTGCCTGCAGATCTAGCAACTCGATTTAACTGATACTCTGCAACACCTCCAGAGACCATACCCAATCATTTGTGATTGAGCTTAAATAGGAGATGTATCACTGGATGTATTTCCTACATGCCATTAATAGTGACTGTCAATACGATTGATGAATGTCTTCGGACAGACTGCAACATTCTGGGAGATAATAAAATACATCTGTTAGAGGCTGAGTCAACTCCAGGGCCATAGTGCGATCGGAAACATTTATGTCAATGGAAACTTTCAATGACACCATCGGGAATCGAACCCTTGACCTTCCGACTTGTAGCGCAGTTCCTCAACCAACATATAGCTCATCTGCGACAAGAGTGTCACAACTCAAAATTTGGCATTTTTGAGTTATTGGTATAGAAAGAAACGTTTGCAGATGCACTTTTAACAGGTATAGTGTCATAAGGCAGTTTGCAACACTCGCCGCTGGAGAGCAGTTGTGTCGTCGTTGCACTCATAGAAAATTACAGCATTTCAAAACCTTTAAAAGCTTCTTCTGGCAAATCACGAATTTTGAGTTTTGACACTGTTGTCGCAAATGAGCGGTATATATTATGCATATTAAAACACCACTCCGAATTAAATCCGGATTACACCTACAGTCTGTTTGAAGATTTACAGTGCCTCTCGTTGTCAATGTCAGTTAAGAATGTTTAGACTTACATGGCAGTTCTACAGCAAGTGCAAAACAATGTGCCGAAGGTAATCAAGTCCTGTACAGTTCTAAAGAAATTTACATTACTCGCAATTTTAGGCAATTTACCACCAGTTCTTTCCAAGGAAAGATTCATTAAACTGTACTAATCCCATAAACGTAATTAAATGACACAACCTTCTTTATGCTCGGCACAGCAACACGCCAAGTATTGACTCTTTGAAGACTGTTCAAGTTCAGAGTCACCTTTCGAGTGACATTCAGTCAGGCTTTGGTGTCAGGCCCTCCACGGACTCATGAACAGATATTTGTAAAATTGTTTAAAATGGTTCAGTGGCACTGTTCCCAGAAGGGCGGCGGTGGAAATGGGGGGCGGGGAAGGTCCCCGGGGGTGGTAGGGCACGCGGCAGTGGCTGGGACGGAAGGACCAGGAAGAGTGCCAGCTGAAGCAGTACTCGACACTTCGTCCAGTTCCGACACCATAGAGAACACAGTGTGTTGCATAGAAGATTATTTCGGACCTCAGAGAGAACATATTGTGCATCCGCTAGAAAAACAAGTACCTGACTGCCTTATACGAAAAAAAAATATATTTTTATTGTAAGCATTAAGTAACACACTTAAAGAGAGTGTATAAAAATGCATCCTTTTTAGCGTTCAACTTCTATAGAGCTACCGCTAGGCTGTATGTTAAGAAGGCTTACAGAAGGATCACTGCCAGTACACTCTCATTAAAAGCACACTTAACATTACCCTTCTCCACTCACCTCGGTTAACATGATAGTTATAAGGATGTTTTTCTGGATCATTTGGGTGTTTGTACGTGTATGAGAGTTCAGTAGGGCCCGTTCACTTGGAAAATAAGGTGGGCTGTATCCCAGCAGACCTACTAACAACGCGTTTAAGCTGTACTTGTAGGCTACACGGGTACTCATAGACCTAGATTCGATTCCAGGAGAGGCTGGATTATTCTTTTCCCGTCAAGTTCCTCCTCCCTAAGGGCCTATCCAGTTTCTTGCATGGCGGGTACCATGAGGACAAAGCAGAAAGACAATGGAGATCACACATCGCCATTATGGGCCGTGGTCTATAATGCGTAGAGCTTCCTGCGTGTGACGCTGAAATGGAGCGTACGTGCAGGTCAGCTCTGTGAGAGTGACCAATCCAGATCCGGAGGTCAGGTCTAACCCTTCCGTTAGACCTGACCTCCGGATCTGGAACCTCCATTGACCTAGGCCTCCGCGGTGACAGACCCCAGCTTCTTACCCTACAAAGAACACAGTCATTCGTTATTACACAGACCAGTTCTTGATGCTGTTGGTAGTAATGATCGATATTTGTTGCTGGAGTCAAACACACACACAAGCAGTGTGCACCAAGCCGAAGGACTTTAAAACGTTACAGCAGATGGTGCGACAAATTATCGCTGGACATCAGAAGGCTAGCTTTGTCTGTGAAATCAAATTCATGATTCTTATAACTGCCCTTGACTGTATTCCGAGGAGGGACTTTGTTGTTGCAATAAATGGAGAACTGAGATGGCGTGCGTGCATTTGCACTGGTTGCTCTGAAGTACAGCGCTCCAACATCTCACAGCACTAAAACTTTATATGACAGATCCCGCTTTCAAATCTGTGCCGACAGACTGAACACCCTAATTGCATTTCATTTTCGGATATTATCCAAATAGAATCTTCACTGTAATATTTCCGGAACTTCATTTATGAAGTTAGCGAGTACCACTGATATTATGCTCAATACTGGTTTAGCCTGATAAATTAAAAATTGCTCTCGTAAAATCTTCAAAGTGACTAGCTGCAAGGCTTGAACCTACATGACTTAAAATACTATGTTTTACTGAACGGGTTGTAGGAACTCAGCGTATTGGTAAAGGGACACGTGGCGCGTTTTGCTCAATAAGGCGATGGACCTTTTGGTACCACGTGTGCAGTGTTTTGAGGTCCTCGGTCTTCTGTGATGTTACGCTGCTTAGAGTGGCTTCCATTACATCGCGGCGGAAAGTTGTTTTAGAGAGCTGAATAAATACAAATGGCCAAACATCGTCATCACCCTTGTGTTGACTGTCTGGTTAGGCGCGATTTAAAATTTCGCCGCGTAGTAGATGAAAAATGCCCACTTTTGCGCTGTTACGCAGCGAGTAATGGTAATTCCTCACCGAAGTGTCAGTACAGCCCATCGTTCCAATCTTCAAGCGTCAGTAATCCGATTCTTGGCCCTTCCGGTACCGCGCACGAATCGCCTTCTTCACCCTTGAAGATGGGGCCGATAGGTTGTCCCGAAACGTCAGTAAGGAATTACCACTCCTCGCTGCGTAATAACCCAAAAGATCGTAATTCTCTGTTTGGTTACTTCACCAGGTAACGATCTACATGATTAGTTGCGTGGATTGATTTGTTTACAACAGTCGATTTTGCGGTCCTCGCGTGCATGCACGACAGGTTAGGGTTTCAGGAGCATGGGTCATTTTGGTTACTGCCTTTGCTCAAGAGATGGCAGGAGCGAACTGTTGACTACAGTGCTGCAGCCTCCGCTGCGCGGGATGACTGGGTACAATGAACCCAGCGTAACGCACTCTGATCCATGGTCGATAGCACCTCCTGGCTCGTGGTGCAGACTGGACGTCACAGCGTAACACCACTACGTTTTAAGACGTTACGTCCAATAATTGAAATACGTACACCCCTTCTCTGAGACATATTACAGGACATTAAACGAAAGAAGTTTTGAGGATGCAAAATGGCTAGGTGCGGGGATTTTGAGACGTCACCAGTGTTCTTATCAAGAGGTACTAATTTGGGCCACTTGAGGAATACCATTTGCGCTATTCCCACTATTTTGTTGTACTCTGCACGCGTAGTTGGTCTTTTGTTGTTTATTTAACAACGGTATTTTAACTACATATGTTATTTAACGCAGAAAAAGACAGCTGTTGGAGAATGGGTGCGACTCGTCGGTAAAGATGTGTAAGGTGGCAGTTGTGACGTATTTCGAAAAACGCATGACAAGGGAATCTGTCAAGACAGCCGATATCAGCCGGTATCTTCCGAATACAATAAGAAAAATAATTTGAAATACAAGCAGAGAGCGTTACTGCTACGCTAGCTTGACTGGCAGGCTTATAGGCCTGCTTACCGATATGGTTTGCGTCCATTTAACGGCTAATCCATTGGTCGGGCTCCCAACACTTCTCTGGCCAATGAACTTCTTTTTTTCATGATTCGACAGCCCAAGTGGACCTAGGCCGCCTCATCGTTGAGGTTTCGAGATCACATACAGACGCACCATACTCAGTAGGACCCCTCTGGACGAGTGATCAGCCAGTTGCTGAGACCTGTACCTGACAACACGCAACATTCACAAAAGACAGACAGCCACAACCCCGGCGAGATTCGAACCGGCAATCCCAGCAAGCGAGCTGCAGCAGACCCACGCCTTAGACCGGGCGGAACTGGGATCTGCAGTGAACTGGTTTAGGCATTCATTTTTCATGAGATGTTAGACGTTTCCTCTCCTTAGGAAAGAGGCGTAGGCGATGGGAAAAGAAGACGCAGCCGTCGGCTCTGTCTTGTCATTTCAGGCGGCAGACTGCGTGGACACCCTCGACAGCTATCTGTAACCACACACACACCCACTGGCCATAACTCGAAATGACTGTAACTCTTGTTAAAAAATGAGTGAAGTTTGTGGACATTCTGGACGTTAATGTTTCTGGCCACAGATTTGAGTGTAATAAACCAGACAGCTCCCGCGAGTCTCAGCCCTCAGATAGTTTATTGCGCTCCGCAATACAGCAGGCACTTATTTTAGCTGGGATGGGTTGTCATTTGTTTGAGGAAATCCAAACTAGTTTTGTAATCTGCAGGATTCCCACTTTCCCTTACACCGTCTGTTTGAATAGGCCTGCAATATCCATTAATGAATTCACTAATGAATATTGCAGACGTAATTAATTATATTTTAGTAAGGTCTAGATTTGCCGGTCCCAGTAGCCGCGCGATCTAAGGCGTAGGTCTGCGGCCGCCCGCCTGCTGAGATCGTGGGTTCGAATCCCACCGGGGATATGGGTGTTTTTCTGTTGTAAGTGTTGTGTGTTGTCAGGTAGAGGTCCCTGCGACGAGCTGATCACTCGTCGAGAGGAGTCCTACCGACTGTGATGTGTCGTTGTGTGTGATCTAGAAACCTCAAGAATGAGGAGGCCATGGCCCACGTTGGGCCGCAGCGCCACAGAAAAAAAAAAGTCTAGATTCGGTTTACTAACTGTCTGAGGATGGCACAGATGTGCCGAAACGTGAAGGAGTGGTGAAAGACCATACTTTTAGGTATGTGTGTAATTTGTGTATTGGTTTGGTTTTATAAATGAATGTCAAACAAAAGGCACGGAAAGAATAATTTGAAAATTGTCCATTCTTAGTGCATTGACGGTACTTCAGTAGTTCAGGTTATATAGCTTAGAATGGTAGTGATAATAGCAGGGTAAATAATGAACTGAAAGTAACGTGGAAGGAGACGATGCCGGCCTAATTTCAAGTACTCTCTTCTATCGCAATATTTGCCACTAGGGACCGAGCAAGAACATGGACATGCGCAGTTACGACAGCCTGTCCTCCAGCTGATACCTGAAACCTGGACCAAGATAAGACTTATAACGGCTTCCCATTTGACAGCAACGTTTGCTGATAGAACGAGACTGTGTAGAAAAATAAGGAACAAAGGTTTGCAAAGTGATGGATTCTTTTGTGGCTGATCTCTTTCAGTTTCAGACTTGCCAACTTGAATGCTTCCAAACTATTTCCTTTTATTAACGTTCCCTTGATTTTTTTTTTCGAGCTCGAAATATGAATGAATGATCCACCTTAAGACAAAGCCAAAGCAAATCTACGTTCCTTGTGTTGTGTAACAGGACATATTGTGTATTAGGAACTATTGCCTGGCTCAGTCTTGTATCAGGAACTGCTGCGTGACTGAGTTTATATCAGTAACTATTACACGACTGTTTTTGCTAGTGACTACCACAGCATTCTGTTCTATAACTGTTGTTCTTGCATGGCTCTGAGAACTGCGCTCTTCTGGGTAATTACGCAGTGAGTTGTGGTAATTTCTTACCGACGTTTCGGAACAACCTATCGGTCTCACCATCAGGGGTCAAAAGACCCTGAAGATGGGACCAATGGGTTGTCCCGAAACGTCGGTAATAATTTACAAATACTCCCTGCGTAATAACCCAGAAGAGAGCAGTTCTCATCTACCTTGCGGCGGAAGCCTGAAATCCTGCATGGTTCTGATGTTTACCAGGATATTCTAAGACTGGGAACTGCTTTGCGTCAGGGAAGATGACATAGATCATCTGTTTATTAAGACCTACTGAATGGATCCTTTTGCGCCAGGAACTACTGTGTGGCTCTGGTGTGCACCAAGTCCTGCCATTTTGACTCTGGTGTGAGTCAGGAACCGTCGTGTGTGTCAGCTGTTTATCAACCACAAATGTGTGGCTGTAACGTCTATCGGAAGAGCTGCATGACTCTGCTGTGAATCAGAAATTGCTGCATGGCTGTGAACACTGCGTGCGCCAGTTCCAGCAATGTGCTCCTTTCTCACCACCACAAGCCGCGTTTGCTTTTAGTCCCTACGCGAAAGGAAACACTTTTTTTTCCGCCTGGGCGTTCAGCTGAGTGTGCGCATATGTTCGTGAGTGTCCAACCCTCCGGCAGCAGTGGTGTCACCGTAAATTTCTTTTCCTTTCAGGAAGGACGGGGGACTTGTCTCGGGTAGAGTTCTGATGGATTAATTTATATGCCACTGTCCTTTAACCTCCTGAGAGGCTCCGTCTTTAGCGCAGCATCCTACCGAAGGATCCACCCTGACATCTGCTCCTTAACCAGTTGACAGGCGCATGCCGACATTAGCATACGTGGAAGCGATTTTTCTCGCGTGGAATTGGAGGGTTTGACCGTAGGTCAAAGGACTGTGGGATCTTTGTTGGCCGAGGCAGGCAGAGGCACTGACTTGCTTTTTAAACAGTGGGTGGCCCGGGAGGTGGGCGCCTAGTTGTTGGTCCCATCACGCCGCCAGAATTTGATGCGTCCAATTCCTCGACACTGCGCTTGCCTCTGGCAAGGTTTACCTCCTACCAGGACGGAGCCTCCCCTCCGGCTAAACTACGCTGCCCTAGAAATGCCGGGTACAGGCCTCCCAGATGCCTACTGACAAAGGCCAAATTATACTGAAATATTAGCGTCACGTCATAATTTCCGTCGTCAGTTGTGAAAGACTTCCGTCTTGCTGTTCGCTTCCTTAGAATGTCCAGTTGGTCCAGTCCCGGACCTCAGTCCACCCGGTATCCTCAGTCATGTCTATCGCTACTTTGGATTCAGTGGCGTGTCACTCACTGCTAAATAAAAAGTGCCCCTACTCTAGGGTCTAAAAATAGCCGAAGAGACACCTCACCATTAGTGATGTCAGATGGGTACATTTTAAGAAGCTGTAATTCGATCAGGCCCTAGCTGAGGTAAAGAATTCGGCGTTTTTCTAGTCATAGCGAAGGGATAGCTGCTTTGGCTTCCGCCTGTTGATAGCTTGACCCTTGGCCAGTGTCTGGCACCTTGGACTGCAGCTGGGAGACCTGGCGTCGAATGGCACTACAGTGACATGTGAGCTTGCTGTGTGAACAATGCTGTATATGCAAGATGTTTTGTGCAACTGTGCAGAGTGCACTGGGTAATTAAACAGTTGACTGTGTGATCCTGACAAATGCGCTTTTTACTCGTTTGTACACATAACACATACAGATATGCGTCGCTTACCGACGGGGATACGTTCTGAGAAATGCGTCGTTAGGCGATTTCGTCGTTGTGTGAACGTCATAGTGTACTTATGTAGTGGCGTTTCGTAGGTTGTTCTTCCTATCGAAATCGGTACTCTGATACACTGATTAGAACTGCTAGATTTTACTAACGCTTTCCTGTCCGTGTCACTGGATGTGGGTAGCAAACTGATTAGCACTGATTTATATTAAACACATCGGTAGTAACTGCCACCAGTCCGAAGGTTTCTGACATACGCAAAGTTTAGCTAATTGAACTCTGAGTTAAATAAAACAATCACTTAATCAATTCCACAAAGAAACCAACCACAGTTACAAAAATAAATCTGTATTCTGCTCTATCTAATATTTCACTACAAATATAAATAATATCCTAACAATTTCGAAGTGTAAAAGTAAAATAAGTATCTTGCCCGTTTTATAATTTTGCCAGTTGTATAGATTTAGAATTTCTAGTTAAGTTGCCAAATTAGTTTCAAAGTCTTCGCTCTACTCTAACAACGTAAACTTTAAAGTTTCTAATTTATTAATTTCAGTCAGCACGGCTTACTTTTAGTACCAGCAAACAGTACAGCATGGCCAACACAATAAAATCACTTTAACAATGTACTGCTTTCAATACGGAGCGTCGGAGATACGTAGCGACCGGTAAATGTTCAAACCTCGAGTGAGAGCCGAATCATCGTTAATTTCTCAGTTTTATAGGGGAAAGATGCTAAATAAACATTCTTTCTAGCACAGCGAACTGTCACGTCACTGACGGGGTTCGATACACCTAAAGCGTATTGAACGAAGTGATATTTGCTGACCCGGTAACGGCGAATGACTATTCGCTTCCGTTACACAGAAGTTAATAAAATTTGAACAGTATTTAGCTTTACAGAAAAAAACCCAAATTTGTAATATACATTACACTTACACAAACCTAGACAATACAGCCTACTGCACACGCAGGCTATATGGTACGAATACTGTAGACAATTGTAATACAATGTTATAATATATTATAAACTTACGGGACCACCGTCCTTATACAGTCCGTCGTTAACCGAAACGTCGTTATGCGGCGCATACCTGTAAACAGTATATATATATATATATATATATATATATAATAGAGCGTTACATACGTATACCAACGTAGTACATATACATGCACCATGCTGCACCCACTGTGTTCATGATCTGGCTACGGGCCTGAATGTGACCATCCTTAACTCGCCTACGTGTATGAGGAAGACAGGGGGATTGAATTCTGGTTCGTTGTTCTTTGTTGGTATTTGGGAGCTCCGTTGTTAAAATATCCATTTAAATGCATAGGGATGCAAATTTTGAAAGTTTGTAACTTTGCTTAATTTATACCCCTAATAATTAAATGAGGTGCCAGAAAACAAAAACACAGTCTAGGGGCAAGAACATTCAACTATCGACAAGGACACGTCTAGACAGATTTAGGACACAGAGATTGAGCAATTTTACGCATAAAATCCACGAATGTGTACATTTAGAATAACTTCCAATACGTAGTAAATGGAAGCGCAAATTTTCATCGGTAGACAGTTCTTTGACAGTATGAAGCCTTGTTTGTAAGTGTCGTTGGATCTTTTAAACCATTTTGTGCCACGGTAATGATATTTGTTCCTGACTAGTAAAAGAGGTTTAGCAGTGTTGCTTAGTCACTTTTTGTACCCAAGACACTTCAAATGGACACGATGCCGTCCCTACCCCCTTCTGGCTAGTTCAGAATCACATAGAACTGACCTATGCACAGAGCACACATTGTGAGTTGGGCTACAATATCACGTTTGTGGCTAGAGCAGGGTTACTGTATGTGGAATTCCCCATGTCCCTTGTCAGGCATTACGCTGGTATTAATGCGTTATGTAAATAGAGATGCTGTTTGAAATAGCGTCGTTGGATAGTTTAGCAAGTTAATATGGGTCTTTCTTTACGTACGTACACGTCAAACAGAATGGTGACAGAAACATTTTCAGTTACTGCTGTCATGATTGGTAAACCTGGGCTCGACATTTCTACTACGAAGCGTTGCGAAGTACAAGGAATGAAATAAAAAAATGAATAATTTTCGAATCTGGCCGTAAACATGTAGGTGTTGGGCAACAACGCGCTGTGTATGTAGCTGTCAATCTACACATCCATTTTAAGGTTTGTTAATATAGACAACTTCATACTGAAGAGTTCTTCAAGAAAATCGTTTCTTAAGTCAGTGTCTACGAATCGTGTTACCGCAAAAAATCGTGGAATACAAATTGTGAAATATGTTAAAAACTTCCACATGTTCAGCGTAATGTCGCAGGAGTTTTTGTTTTTGAATTGGCAGTACTGGAGTAATTTCCAAGCCCAACAAACTTCCTTTTTGTTGTGGTCCTTCGGTATTTAGGGCTGTATTCAACGGTATTGTGTTTGTGTTTATTTCGTATTTTCACAGTCGCTTTTGTAGTGCAGCTGAAAGGCACCTTGCCATCAACTTTTCAGGGCTGTACGCTAAAGCACAAGTAGGGGTTCCTCGGGATGTGAAAGTTATTTCGGGAGTTTCTGCGTCGATGAAAGGTTGCGAAACACTATCCTAGAGAGCAGACAAGTCGCCGCCTCATGAAATGGAAGTCAAAGGGTAATTACCATGTTGTTAGGGCCTGTTACTGGTCACAATCCTCATCAAAGTCAATCCAGTCTGTAACCTCCTGCCTTAACTATTTACGACAGATTTTTAATATTATCCTTCCATCTGTGCCGAGACCTTACAAGCGGTTTCCATTCAGTTTCTTTGACCCAAATTTGTGTTCGCTTCACATCACTCCCACACATGTCAAAGGCGTCGCCCATTTATCAGCTTTAGATTATTTTCCGATATAAAGTTTATTAACAGATTTGCAGTTTGAGATTAGAGTAATTAAGTAGGTGCTCAAAATTAGTCCAATGGTTCAGTTTGTTTGTTAACACCGTTGGCAACGTAACAAAAACAAAATTCCACGAGTAAATCGTAATAAGTAGTAACTACCAACTGTGCGACGTCACGTAGCCAACGATAACTAGAAAGAGATCCTCTCAATCACTGGGCCCAGAAACTGGGACAAGTTGTTTTTGAAGATTCAAGCAGTGTAGATACATTGACAGATCCTGTCACCTGAGGACGGCAGCAGATCCGGCTTCCGAAACATCGTGCTTTGCTGATACATTAGATGATGGGGAAAATTCAAAAGAAGGGCGTCGACGAATGACTTACGCTACCCTCAGGGCACTGAAACGAAATTATGTTGTCTGTACAAGGTTTAAGCCTGTAAACAATGAAATTTATCACCAGTGACTGTGATACTGGTGATTTGTGAATGCGTAAATGAGCACCGGAATGATAAATGCATACTTCTGCAAACCGGGCACAGTGAGTGGTTCTGTTGATCATAGGAGCCCCTCCAAAGACGTTCTGTCCAAACTGCATGGCCCTTTGTTCCGAGCTTAAACTGAACCGAATGAAACTAAATATGTCTGAGTAATTTTGATAAGGAACAGTGCCTGTCGACTGTCATTGTTACTGTGTCCTCCCGACGTCTTCCTTGGGAAGGTCACATTTTAAGACCTTCATCTGAAAGACCGGTCTGGTTTAGAAAGCTCTGTTAATTGGTTGTGACAACCAAATTAGGGGAAGACGCTCTTGGTAAGGGAGTAAGATGCTTTTTCTTGGAAGTCGAAGGCAAATCGATGTTTGCTGGAAGCTAGAGGCCAAAGTGTGTTGTAAACACAGGTTCAAGAATGCCATAAGGCGTCACGAAGTTGTGCTTATCTTTTTCTGGCGGGAGGGGGGGGGGGGGGGGGTTTTTTTAGCCTTTTGTTGGAAAAGGGGGGGGGGTTGGCAATAGAAAGAAAAAAAAAAATTTCCCCCCCTTATATTAATGGAGGGAAACAAAAAAAAAAAAGT
>Ga0123355_10012851_pt1 | contig 12993 bp, 8 predicted proteins | sample TergutEmb28metaG_3_FD_89872 | JGI IMG/M metagenome (GOLD analysis project Ga0123355, IMG submission 89872) | Embiratermes neotenicus P1 segment gut microbial communities from Petit-Saut dam, French Guiana - Emb289 P1 | ecosystem: Host-associated > Arthropoda: Insects > Digestive system > Gut ... | reverse complement strand
TGCAGTTAGAAACAGCCCATGCAGTAGAAATTACAAAATTGGTGGAATATGTAGACAGGAAGGTAGACCCACTAATACAGGTAGTTAGAACACACCAACACAACACTGACTCAGCAGTGTTGCAGACAGCTAGATGCCTCAAGACAGAAGTACAGAAAGAAACAAGAAAAATGAAGGACAGCGTAGCGGAGAAAACAAAAGGAAGATGGAACGGGAAGAGGATGCATGGACAATTGCCACGTAACTTAGACGAAAGCTGGTGAACATTGAAGAGTCATATCGCTGGCTAAAATCTGGCGACATCAAGGGAGAAACAGAAAGTACAATAGTGGCAGCTCAAGACCAAGCAATTAATACAAACTATTTTAAGAATAAAATTTTGAAGGAAGAAATTGAGAGTAAATGCCGGTTATGTAAGCTACATGAAGAAACTATTGACCACTTAACCTCGGGATGCCCCATTTTGGCGAAGAACGAATATTTAATGAGAAACGATAAAGTTTGTAGACATTTGCACTACTCAATATGCAAAGCCTTAGATATTGAAACAACAGACAAATGGTACACACAACCAGAGAAGTTACAGCAAATAGGCCAGATATAATAATTAAAAACAAAAAAGAGAAAAAAATGCACACTGATAGTTGTGGCAATACCCGCAGACAGAAATGTTGTGCAAGAGGAAGCGGAAAAGAAGTTAAAATACAAGAGTTTATGTATAGAGATACAACGAATATGGAACTTGAAATGTACGATTATACCAGTAATAAGTGGAGCCACTGGAATAGTAACGAGAAGCTTAATGAAAAATTTGGAAACTGTACCAGGAAGACATTCGATAGATTCACTACAAAAGACGGCTATACTTGGAACATCACACATAATATGGAAAGTACTGCAGTGTGAAGCTTGAAGCCTGAGCGTTGGGGATCACCGCTGGTTCAAGAGAAGTACCAGGAAGAAAAGGCCTGTGACAAGAGACATCCATATCGCATTATAATAATAATGTTAAAGGTTGATATTCTGTGTTGTTTGATGGATTGTAGGACAACTGTGACAATACGAGACGAGATCGTGTTTTGTGATATGAAGATGAATTAATGAATTGATCTTGGTAATGGATGTGCAGTGTATTGACTATTCACTTTGTAGTTCACATAATAACCTACCATTTTAGCAGCGGTAATGCGACTGATATTAATTTAAGCCATTGCACATAACATGATTACAGCTGTCTGTCCCTGTTTATTTATCAGCAGAAATGTCCGTAACTTCGTCACGTCATCACATTCGTGTTTGTTAACACTTTTGTATACCCAATGGCTCGTGAAATGGATGATGTAAATCACTAAACTATGGGGTGACTTGCAAGGTTGAAATAACATTATATCTGGTAAAAACAGCATGACGTATCCCTCCCGATTTTTTGTAATTGTGCATAAAGCGTATGTGTTTTCTTGGCGTTGCATTCGTAACCCAATTCTGCAGGAGAATTATAGTAATTTTTTTCACACATTCCTGCTTCATCGGATTATTTCTCAGTAACATTATTTATTCAGTTTTCAGTTATTATAACCCATTGGCTCACGAATTTCACCTAAGTAACTTATGCAGTATCAGCTCCTTTCTCACAGGAAACACTGAATTTCCTTTATAAACGCCAACCGGTTAATTCTGCGTAAGGAATTAATCGTTACTCTCAGAACCATACCAAACACGTAAGTACATTCTGTACGCATAACGCAAAGTATCTTAGTGTTAAAGCAGGTGTCGTGTAAGTAACCACAGTCCTTTTACGGGTTGCAGTGCATGAGAGTGGGTAACTCCCGCATTCGTGGGAAATTTAAAAGTTGCAAAACCTTTCTTGCCTAAAGTATATAAGCGTACTGCAGTATAAGAGCAGCACTGTCTCTTACCTCTAGTTCTAATCGCCTGTACCAAGTCCTTGAAGTCCTGTAAGCTGCCGAAACTTCCGTCAACTTCTTTGAAGTCTTCGATGTCATAGCCCAAAACTTTCATGGGGGACTTGTATATCGGAGACAACCATATAGTCTTGGCTCCCAGCTCCACGATGTAATCCAGTTTGTATTCAATGCCTGCGACAAAGAGAGACTGACGACAAAGAGCAAAAATCGGTAGATTGGTGTCATTTGGGGGTCTTCATGCAGGGAGAGTCTTTTCTTGAGAAGTTGATGGTTCCTCAGTTATGCTCGTAGGGAAACCGACTGTTCTTTATCAGGGTCAGAAGAATACAGGGCTAGACCATCTCATGGGCTAAGAGAATTCAGTCGACATAAAACTACTGGCTCTTAAGATCTTACTGTTATTCTGCTGTTTATGCCTTTATCTCTCAAGCATTCGCTTCCTTTCAAGGTTTCCGACAAAACTGCACGTGCTTTGAATATCTCTCACATATGTCACGTGCTTCGTCCGGCTTATCCTACTTCATTCGATCACCCGAAATTTGAATTAAGCCTGTTTTGTTTACTCCAGTTATTACTCCTTCGCGTTATTTCTTTTTTCCCTCGAGGTTTCAGGCTTCAGCCGCAGTATCGTTGACGTCTCAACTGTTCGGGGCTGTTGCGCGGCGCAGGTGGGTAGTTGGCTACCGATGATAGGGACAACTTCTGTCCCATCTTGAAGGTTGACACTTGGAGATGGCACCGATATATTGTCCCGAAACATGAGTTACCAACTACCAACCTGCGCCGAGCAACGTTCTAGAAAAGCGAAGACTACCTCTTTCTTGTAAATAAAGCCGACTTGGTGCACAGTTTTTCTTAGTATGTTTATTTCTTTTCTCTCCATGTTTCGGGCGACTATGTGCCCATCATCAGGAGAAACAACTGTATTTATGCGACACTTGGTACTTGTTAATCTGTATGGATGACTGTCTGGTATGCAGGGTGGAATTCCACATGTAGAGAAAAGAAATAAACGTACTAAAATATTGTGCTCCAAGTTGGCTTTATTTACAAGATTATACAGGGATGCACGGTCAACAAACCATAAAAAACTACTTCTTTCCTATTTTCGAGGAACATGTAATATTTACGCCATAAATCCTTTTCCCATAACTGTCAATAAGTTTAGTAATTTGAAAGTTGATCGATTCGAGTTATTTGCTGCTTAAAGAGCGGAATATTTTCATCAGCAAAACGTAATGACAGTTACACACAGCGCTTTGTTCTTGGGTGGCGAGATGGAGCTTTGTGCGCGTTTTGTCATGGCCTCCGTCCCGCGATCCATTTAGAAGAGAAATGCTTAAAGTCTGCAGCCGGTGTTGCCGTCTTATCAGGGAAATCGGTGTAGCGAATGTAAGCCGACTTGTACGAAGACGGACCGAGCGGGCTACTTTGACGGTAACACTGTGGATGTACGTATTCGGACTACTGGCTGTCATGTCTGAGATTTTCGGAGCATTTATCAGTCTGTCCAAATGAATGACAGTACAGTAGCTTCAGATATACCGCGAAAGACCTTCCTCTGATAGTGACCTTTTCTTCGTTTCTAATTGTCAGTTGTAAGACAGTATCTTGAAGTAGCATTACAGTGAACCAGTCACGGTTTGCCCACTACCTGATTTCCTTTGTTTTATTGTTCTTATCTGAGTCATGTCACTCGAAATGTGTTCATTTGAACCTGAATATCTATCAGAAGAAACACCAGGGGTCGCGTCTAGCTAACAGAAAGCAACTCACAGCCGGAAGTCGCCTATCAAACTTGTCACACTAATGAAAAAGAAAAGAAAAGGATTTTCCAGATTAATAATCTGTGTCTTTTGAGTTTATCATTTTTCAGTAGGAGTACATTACACTTGACTTGATTGTTGACGCCATTAAATTAAGAAGGTGAAACGGGCGGCGCACGTAGCAGACGTGCAACATTTTGTATGTATACAGAAATTGTGTCGGAGCGCTAAAGAGAACAGACCACTTGGAATATGTCGGTGTATATTGTAATATTATTTCTTTCTCTATGGCGCAACAGCCCATCTCGAGCAGGCTGCCTTATTATCGAGGTTTCCATATCACACACAATTAGACACACACACACACACACCACACACCCACACACACCACACACACACACACACACACACACACAACCGGTAAGACTCCTCTGAACGAGTGATCAGTGCGTCGCAGGGTTCGCTACCTGTACAACACACAACAAACACAAGATATAAACATACATGCCCTCAGCGAGATTCGACCCCGCGATCAGGTAGCTTCAGACCTACGCCTTAGACCGCACGGCCACGGTGATCGGCTGTAAATTTAATTATAACATTGAATAAGATAGTGTTAAGCCTAGAATTAGCCATCATCATAATTGGACATAATTAAAACCTTTCTTAGATAAGTAGTGTTGAAGCGATTTGTACATTGTTAGGATACTGTAAAACGGCAGATTGTTGTAAACTCGCTGGCGGACTTCCGAGTTCCTTAAAAGCCGGAATATTTTTGGCCAGCTGAGACAACATCAGCTTCCAGGAGGTGCTGTGGGCAACAGAGTTAGTTATGAATTGATAGGTTGTTTAATGAGCAGGCCGGAATGCGTGTCGTACTATGTCTGGGATCGCTGAAGATCTTTGGGAAGGCCAAGGAGCCGAGATTTGTGTCTGATGCAATAGACGTTAAAGTTAAGTTATGCTGTTTCAGAATTGCTATTTATCTACAATACGTCAGCAGTCTACTAGCCTATAGTGAGAAACAGCGACAGTCGTCTGTCTACGCAATGACCATTCGTCACGCTCTGTATATGTTGGGCAAACAAAATAACCCTATTTTGGCAAGAAAATTCCCGAGAAACCGTCCTATCAATACGCTAGGAGGAAAACCGCTGGGGCACAGAAAATGGGAGAGAATTTCACATGGTGATACTGTTCAGAATAAAAGCTGTTCTTTCGACGTTTTAATCGAGAAAAAGTAAAAGAATTTCCGTTAGGCTTGTACAGTTTGTGAAAAACTTATGAGCGTCTTATGTTTATTGGACCGTGCATCATCTTGATAGTTGAATAAAGAGAGACCAACTTAATGTCATTTGTTTTATTATTTCATTATTTAATGCTCAATATGTTTCGGATGTTAATACATCCATCCTCAGGAGCTTGCGACTTATTTGTTGAGTTATTTCATGGGTGGTATTGCTCTGGTTCGATGTGTGTTGGTGTTACGTTGTGGTTTGGCTGTGGTGGTATGGTATCCGTATGCAGGCTGAAGTAGCCAAACCACAACGTAACACCAACACACATCAAACCAGAGCAATACCACCCATGAAATAACTCAACAAATAAGTCGCAAGCGCCTGAGGATGGATGTATTAACATCCGAAACATGTTGAGCATTAAATAATGAAATAATAAAGCAAGTGACATGAAGTTGGTCTCTCTTTATTCAACTTATGAGCATATTTTCATTCAAATGTTCCTGTCTTTGCATCGGAGGCAAGGACGGATTATAAATTACTCTAATAATATGAGCCCAAACAAAGTGACCACCGACATGTTTCGGCCGCTCATGTGGCCATCTTGTGAGTGGTAAGAACAAAAATAGGAGTACATTTATAATGCGTGGAAATCAGTGCGCAGTTAAAAATTGTATAGTTTTTAGTAAAAATTACGGTTAATTGGTAAAACAGTGATGAGTATAAAATATTAGAAGTTAAAAATTGTTGTCTATGGTAGGCTTTTGTGGAGTGATATATATAGAATGTATGTGTGGTGGATTGTGGTCCGGACTGGTGGGCGATGATGTAGCGAACTACTTGGAACTGCCGGTGGTCGATGTGTAATAAAATACATTCATAAATTCAAGTGCGTTCGTTTGACTTTGTAATAAATTTTAATCTAATTAGTGCACGGTACATGGGACATGTGGGGACCGCGGTGGCACAGTGGTTAAGGCGCTGTGCTACAAATCGGAAGGTCGCTCGTTCGATTCCAGCTGGTGTCATTGGAATTTTTCGTTGACATAAAATCCTTCCGATCGCACTATGGCCTTGGGGTCGACTCAGCCTCTAACAGAAATGAGTACCAGGAGCATTTTCTGGGGGTAAAGGCGGTCGGTGCGTAGGGCTGACAACCTTACCACCATCCTGTGCCGTTGTCATGAAATGAATGTACTTCCTGGATCCCTCTGGGCCACTCCAGGCCTGTAATGGGACTGCTTTTACATGGAACATGTAACTGTAAATTTTTACGTTTGTAGAGCTACCAAAGAAGGTAACCAGGTAAATGATAAACAAACAGTTGACCCTGACGTAATACTTGACGTCATCAAACATACACACAAAACTTCCTTGTGACTTTGATTGCCCTTCTTCCTGCAATACTTCTTCAGACAAGTAAAGTGAAAGGTGGCCGGAAAGTGACAAGGGACTAGACAAGTTTTGCATTACGTAAGTAACTAACTTCCTTGCATTTATACAGATGATTTTCTGTGCATGTACGGCAGCAAAAGTTTCTTTATAACTTTTACGAAATAATTTATCTTACAGACTGTAATAACCACTAACTAGATATACAATAAATGAAGAGGGATATACAAATACATATCTAAATTAAAATTTTAAAATTTGGACGCTACTTCAGTTGGATATGAATTAAGTCCCCACTTTGACTTGTAGACTTTTTACTTTTTAAAGCTCTTTCTCCTAATCGATACTCATTAAGCTAAAAATAATTATTTGATTACGGACTGGCTTCCCCGGGTCCCATTTAGCACGGATGATGCTATGTAACCTTTCATATGTAAAGTACGAAAATATAGACTTAATATATCTTATGCCCTGTTTATATTTAATTTTGGTTCCCAAATTGCCCATTTTACTGTAAAAGTTGAGATCTCAACTGCACGGAATGTAAGTGCTTCAATATGATGTATGTGATTGCCTTTCTTGGCTTATTTTACTTTGCAATATAATGACCCTTTAAAGCAGCTGAAATGTTGCAATAAATTTTACAGCAAGATACCATCCAACGTACTTGTGAATTTCCTTACTTTTCAGTCTACCACACTTTTAACTTCGTTTAATTCTAAATGTATGTTAGGTTATATGTGAAGGGATTCCACGATGTTACCAGCCACTAATACGTGTTCGGTTAAATCGAGCTGAGACCCATTAATAGTTAACGCGAATTTAAGTATAACAATTACAGTAAATAACGGCGCGTGAGATAACGTGCTATGAGAAACAAATTTGCCCTTTTGGAATTCTGATCTAAGTTATGTTTATCCTTTGAGGACTGACCATGTGAAAGTACTTTCTGTCCAGTGCTCCCGGAAATCAGAAAGAGCGTTGCTTGGTTTCAAGGTTCTCAGAATTCCTCTGCTTGTCCTGATAAGAATACCACGAGGATTAAGGTGAATAGACGCATGAGTGGGTTGATACTGAACGAGGAAAACCGAAATGCTCGGACGTTTGTCTCAATTGTATACTCAACTTCGGTTCCTACCTCACAGACAACACAGTCCGTGTCTGTTACCAATACCAACCGGTGAATGCTGTTTAGGGGAGTAATCGGTACTTTTATGAGAATCATGCGAAACGCATATACTGTATATGCTGTAATGGCAAAAGGCAGACTTTCTTGATGTCACAGTAGGTGTCACCTGTGTTTACCACTGGGCTGTAAGTCGTTAATTTTTTCCATATCTCGTTTCATTGTAAAGTGACACGAGAAATGAAACATGCTTACAGACATTTCAAATTTCAAATAAAGACAGACAAATGTACACATATATAATTAACACCAATTTATTAACGCTATATCTCTGCGACATGTTTCAACCCTCAAAGGCTGATACATTTCAACAGCAAGGTCAACAAAGTGAGTTACCAGATGTAAAATTCAACTTACTGAGCAGTGTTTAATGGCGTGTAATGTGTTACGTTTCTCACTAAGTTGAATTTCACATCTGGTATCTGATTTTGTTGACCTTGTTGTTGACGCGTGTAAATTATACTCCCTGAGGATGGCCCTTTGAGGGCTGAAACCTGTTGGAGCGATATAGCGTTAATAGAGTGGTGATAATATGAGTAATATGTGTTTGTATTTGTCGGTCTTTTTGAAATAGTGATATTAGTGCACTAATATGAAGAAAACAAAAATGCATACAGATGTACTGACATGACCTCCATAATTTTTTTTAGACCCGGGGTCAAGAAATTACCTTCGAAATCAGGGGCGTAGCTAGTTATTTTTTTTTGGCACCCGGGACAATCAACCATAATGGCCTCCCGTAACAGAAATTACGAACATTAAAAAAATTCAATTAGTTATTGCATTTCCTTGTTTTTGGCTCTATAATTTACAATTTATTGAATGCCGAAAATCGGATGTTTTCGTCTGTGATATTTATTTTGCCGCCCCTTTGGACTCTGCTGCCAGGGGCGGCGGCACCACTCGATCCCCCTGGCCCGCCAGCTACGTCCCTGCTTGTAAATACCCGCAAAAATGTTGACAAACTTCATAAAGTAACGAAAATCTGTGTCGCTTATTTAAAATCGTACAAGTAGCTAGAGGAGATGGACAGCATACTGTTATGAGCACGTCTATATTAATCAGCAGCACAAGGCCTTGTAATGTTCGCTGTGTAAGTTAGGCACAGTGCAGCTGTCTCCATGCCGGCAGGGTACTCGTGCTTTGTCGTCAAACATATGACGCCGATGACACGTACTTGTGACGACATTGCCGTTCGTTACGGCATGTGCTAGAGTTCAGAAGGTCACGTGGGGTTCAGTATCGAGACACTGATGTTTCTAAGACGCTAATATCAGAAGCAGCCACAAAACCTTACCCTTCGCCAGTCCTCACAACCTACTCGAGCTCCCTAAATCTAGCACAGCGATATCCTACCCTCCATTTCTCGATATTCCAACAAGGTTTCTCACCAGTTTTCTGTGCGAATTTGTTATTTCTCCAATCCTAGCCCAATGCTCAGTCCATCTTGGTCCTCTCCATTTTATTATCCTAATAACAAAGCACGAATTATCCTGTGAACACTACTTTGCTTGTCAAGTTCCGAAGTCTTAGATTCGAATTATTTCCCAGAACACTTTGTTTTCAGTTAGGTCTTCTTACATTTTAATTTATTCCATAAGAGTGAGACTACTTGCCTAATCAAACGAAACAACTGGCAAATTTTGCATACATATGTTGATTTTCAGTATTTCGGAAAGGAGAACGGCCGAAGTTTTAGAGTGAATGCACACTTAATGCTAATTATTTCCGATTTTCTTCAAAACAGTTGGAGATTTAGGAACTGGGTGTCCTAACAGTTTGATTACTAGGAAACTGACTTGTCGTCCCCTAGAAACGGAGCGCGAAACTACCTACGGACTGACGAACGAACGAACGAGCAAAAAACGAAACATACGCTTGAGCTGCTATAATTCTCATCACTGTTATGAATCACTTTAGCAGAAAACATTGTAGTTCGGAATAGCTGTAGATCACTTTAGCAGAAAACATTGTAATTCGGAATAGCTGTAGATCACTTTAGCAGGAAACATTGTAATTCGGAATAGCTGTAGACACTCCTGAGTACACTACCAGCTCCAGTTCATGCTGGAGAAACTATCGCAAATACGTGTAGTGCGGCTGTTTTGTCCCTCTACTCATTCGTCAGTTTAGCGACTCGCTACGAGTTGGTAGGTCAGGGGTTGGTGGGGTAGGAGATAACCTCTTCTGCACATCCATCCAGACCGGCCCTGCGGCGCACCCAGCATTCTGCACAGTGGGTAACGGGGCTGGGGCGTACCTTCAACCACCCACCCCACATTCTAATGTTCAAGTCCGCTCTTTTTCCCACCAATACCATTCATCTCTGAAACATTTTGCCCCACAGCCTGATCAACCAACAGACGAAACAAGATGGGCAATGTAAGTATACCGTGTCATTTGCGTAACCATTGTTCCAGTAGAAACACAACAATGCTTTCTAAATGTGTTGTTGAACTACACGTCACTGTCAACTATGCAAACATATTGAGTGCTGCACAACAATAAAACGTGCGTAGGTCTCAGTGTAATTGCCCGATGCTGCATGGAAACAAAAGAGTTTTCTTTCGCTCCTGGCCTGCTTTAAACGTACAGTTTGGCTAAACAGATCCTAATGACACAGAAGTTGTTGCGAAACTTCTCACTTTTTGTAAGTGTTGCTGTAAAACATTTTTCGAGATCAGGCGGAATTAATGAATTATGAAGCAGTAAGTTTTAAATATTATGACTATCTGTATTCTTGTCTTTGTTATTAAGCATGCATACCGCATGTTTTCTGTGCAGCATCATATTGTCACGTGTGATCTGTGTGGCTGTACCATATCCTTCCACATTATCTTATAAACCACACGATTTTAGGAAAAAAAAGTTATTGAACATAAAATATGTTTGATTTTCTGTACATATTTTATCTAAAACTTCTCGTATTCTAAGAAGAACTCAGAAATTGTCATAAATGTATAATGGTCTTCATGAAAAGTACCTGTTATTCTTGTCAGATTTTAATGAAACTTGAATTTTCTCTACAGATTTTCGAAAAGCGCTAAAATATAAAATTTAGTGAAAATCCCTGCAGTGGGCGTCGGGTTGTTCCATGCGGAAGGACAGACAGACAGACAGACATGACGAACCTATAGTAACTGTTCACAATTATGCGGACGCACCTAAAAATGATTTGTTTCGGTACAGCGATGTTGATTACACATTTGTAGCGATATTAAATGAACACCGTCTTCAAAGCAGTTCTCTATCGAAGCTCGTTGATCCCGCTCCTGAATGACGTCACACCTATGTACTTACTCTATATACTCTTGATAGTAGTGGCTCAATCAATGGAAAACGTAGTAAAGGGGTCTCAAGACCCAAAGTAAAGTTAGCTTATTTTTATTTAGAAGGAACTTGACTTGGCCCTCAAAATTCATGGTAGGTCAGCCTAACATTTTTTTTTTAACTTCTGAGTCTTACGTCGATTTTTTGAAAGTGTGTATCAGAAAACATTGGAATAGCAAAGAAGCGCTGAGGATATTGTAAGGATCTAAGATAAAGTAACGTGGAACTAGGAAGGGATAGAGCTTGATGTATTTTAATGAACCATCTGGGCTTCATCTTATCTGCGTGGCTTTCCTTTTGTTTGTATTCTTTCCTTGTAAGTTGCAACGAAACAAATTGTACGCACCTGATAGTCCCTGCCCATCAGAAGTATTGTCTTTCCGGAAGTCGTGGGCGAATACGCCATACATTGGCCCTTCTTGCCACCACTCGATCGTCTGGCAGCGAGGTGCGGTGACGATGAGGACTAGCACAGAGACGCACAACACTGAAAACGCACACCAGAAGAAGACGAAACAGCATTGTCGAAGTTTCACCCAGAACGGATCGTTCGAATAATCTAGAAGTTGCTGAATCGGCATTCCCACCCATTGGTGAGATGCCAACTCGTCTTCTTTAGGGATGAGCAGTTTCGTCTCCTCGCTTCTCGGCATTGTGTTTCCGCCCACAGAGACTGAAGTGCTTTGGTGTTTGTCAACTTTATATTAGTGTGCCCCTTCCCCCCAGCGGCACGGACAGTTACGGTTCGCAGAAGAGGCAAGGCCAGGGTGCAAAGTCTCGTCCTGCCGGACAGTGGGGTGTGTCAGTTGACACAAGCGGTAGGGCGTTCGCCTTTGTTCCTCAGGATATTTGGAGACAGACTGAGGCTTTAGACAGAGTTTTAGTAGCCTGAATTTTCCTCATGGGTTTGTCACAATTCTGGCAAATCTGGAAGTATATTCCGCCCTTGTATGCATGCCTCACTGGAAATTTTAAATTTGATGCAGGATGTTATGTCTGAAATTTTGAAACAAAGTAAAATTGGAATCAAGAAAGTGCATAAAGAGAAGCTTCGTAATTTGTAATCTTCGCCACTTATTACATGATAAATTCAAAGGACATGTGGGTGGAATAGAAGAGAAATGAAGCTGGTCGGAAAATCCTGAGAAAAATACCACTTCGAAGACCTAGGCATAGGTGGCAGTATGATATTAGAATGGACAGAGCGAAGAAATAAACAAAGGAGGGAAGAAAAAGATGGAAATAGGGAGAGGGAGGTATAGAACGAAAGGAAGGAAGGAAGGAAGAGAGAGAGAGAGAAAAGAAGACGTTGGAAGGCTGAAACCACGGAATCAAAATCGACGCGATATTTCAAGAGGGTGAAGTGCGATGTGACGTCACGAGTAGCGTGAAGATAGCTAGTACGTGAACATGTAACGTGAAATACTCATACTTCCGACAGTTTTTGACAGCCAGTTAAATTAATTTGTTTCTTCCCACCGTTACCCCGTCGCTAAACTCACATATTCTGCTATATTATCACCGCGTACGAATTAACTGGGTTCCGCGTGTTGTGTTCAAGATCTGTCCATAAATAACAAGCAACTCTTCAGTGCCTGCTTTACGCATACAGGTTCGTGACTTTACAAATATAAGGGTCTGAAAGAAAATACAATTTCTTATTGTGTAATTTACAACTAAATATTGTGGTTATATCAGAGGATCTGTCGCCGAGCGAATATCATCTGATTCCAGCGCTAAGGCAAAATCTTGGCGGACACGAGTTTAATGGTGATTGCGAAGTGGGAACAGTTGTTAGGCGCTGACTGAAAACAGAGGACACGGAATTACGTTAGTAAGCTCGCCCCATTTTACAATTAGTCACTTGAGACCAGGACTATATGGAAACGTACTGGCATAGTGGGTGGGTCAGGTATCTCAGTCGGTATAGCGAATGACTACGGGCTGGACGGTTCGGGATCAAATCCCGGTGGGAACGAGATTTTCCGCCCGTCCAGACCGGCCCTGGGACCCATCCAGCCTCCTGTAAAATGGGTACCGGTTCTTTCCCGGGGGTAAAGTACGGCCGGGGCGTGCTGCTGATCTCTCACCCCCTTCTAGTGCCGCGGTCATGGAAGAGTAGAGCTATACCTCTACCCACCCTCTGGGCCACACCG
>Ga0123355_10012850_pt1 | contig 12994 bp, 8 predicted proteins | sample TergutEmb28metaG_3_FD_89872 | JGI IMG/M metagenome (GOLD analysis project Ga0123355, IMG submission 89872) | Embiratermes neotenicus P1 segment gut microbial communities from Petit-Saut dam, French Guiana - Emb289 P1 | ecosystem: Host-associated > Arthropoda: Insects > Digestive system > Gut ... | reverse complement strand
CACTGAAAAGATTCCCAGAAAAAATGAGCCTTAATCGAAAACGTAGAAAGTGTCATTATGATCCCGACTTCATGGCCGATGTCCTACGCTCTGTCTTTTAACTCCTTTCATGCGGTTGCCCTGGACAAACGCAAAAGAGTGGCTTTGCGTGGACAAAAATTGAGAAGTATGGTAAAATAACTCTGTATTTCCAAAACTGGAGGCGATCAGGTGCGGACTGAGGTATTGGGCGTAGGATTTGATGATCTGACCATGGACCAGGCCGTTGGCCGCGCGTTGGATGCAATTGAAGGCCGTACAGGCGGCTATGTGGTGACGCCGAATCCGGAGATTGTCTGGCTCTGTCGGAAAGATCCGGCTCTGGAGCAGGTGGTCAAAGGGGCTGAACTCGTTTTGGCCGATGGCGTGGGAATTACTCTGGGGGCGAGGATTTTGGGCCGACCACTGACAGCCCGTTTGCCGGGGGTTGACTTTACTACCTGCCTGATGCAAGAGATGGCCCAGCGGGGCCAGTCGGTGTTTCTTTACGGGGCGAAGCCCGGTATCGCAATGCGGGCAGGAGCGGTTTTGCAAGCGCAGTACCCCGGTCTCCAAATCGTAGGTACAGCAGATGGATACGGCGATGATGGGCCGGTGATAGACGCCGTGCGGGCGGCAGAGCCGGATGTGCTCTTTGCCTGTCTGGGTGCGCCGCGGCAGGAACGCTGGATGGCGGCCCACAAAGGATTGCTCGGCGCAGGTCTTATGCTTGGTCTAGGCGGGGCGCTAGACGTGTTCGCCGGTCAGGTAGAGCGTGCGCCGGAGGGCTGGAGGAAGCTGGGGCTTGAATGGCTCTACCGGCTGCTCAAAGAACCGAGACGGATCGGGCGGATGCTCAAGTTGCCGCTGTTCTTGTTTGCGGTGATCGGTCAGAGATTGCGAGGAAAGTAAGAGATGGCGCTAATCGTATTAGAAGGTATAGACGGCAGTGGGAAGAGTACACAGTTTCAATACCTCTGTGACCATATGGACGCACTGGAGCGGGACTATACCCGGCTTGTCTTTCCGCAGTATGAGAAGCCCAGTTCGGCACTGCTGCAGATGTATTTAAAAGGTGATTTTGGCACAGATCCAAGTGATGTCAACCCGTATGCCGCATCGGTTTTTTACGCTGTGGATCGCTACGCTTCCTATAAAACCGTTTGGTGTACGGCATATAGACAGGGTGCGTTGGTATTGGCGGATCGTTATACAACCTCGAATGCCGTACATCAGGGCTCAAAACTCCAAGGTGAGGCACGGCAGGAGTTTTTTCGCTGGCTGAGCGAGTTTGAACATGAAAAAATGGAACTTCCCCGGCCCGATGCCGTCTTATACATGGATGTGCCGGTTGAAGTTGCAATCCAAAATATGCGTGCCAGACAGATTGCGACCGAGACAGAGCCTGATATTCACGAAATGGGCGCGGCCTATCTCCGGCAATGTGTCCAAACGGCAGAAGACGCTGCGGCGCTTTACGGTTGGTATCGGGTGCGATGTACAGAACATGGCAAGATGCGGCCGGAGCAGGAAATTCATCGAGAAATTCTGGGCATACTAGAAACTGCGGAGCTCTCTTGAGCCCCGCAGTCTGATTGGGAGTTTGTGTACTAGCAACAACCGCCGCCGCGCTCACAGCCGCAGCCGCCAAACTCACCGCCGCCACCACAGCAGCAGCACAGGATGAGGATGATGATAATGATCCACCAGCAGCAACCGCCGCCAAAACCATTTCCGTAGAACATATAAATGTACTCCATTCCGCCGCCTGCGCTTCGGCTTAATGATTATGTTATATAGGATTTTCCCCGTTTGCGCAGCCGGAATTATCCAGACAGGGGCCACGTCTTTTGCATGACGGGCCGGAGCCCATCTGTCGTATAGTATGCCGGGCGTACACGAGTGGTTACAAGGAGCTGATACCATGTCTAACAATTGGAAAGACCCTTTTGATGAGAATGATTTTGGGGGAGTGGAGTGGAATTCCCTCTCTGAGGCAGGCCCCTTGCCGGGCGGCGGCGAAGCTTGGGCGACGGCTTTCGACACATTTGGCACAGAGATGTCGCACGGCCTAGATTCTGTTGATCTGCCCGCCGAAGAAGTAGAGACCTTTCCCATCGACGAGGCTTTTTTCGGGCCGGAGTCTGCGTTTCAGAAACCCACGGCGGATACCAATGTGATTCCGCCGGGCGTCAGCAATCTCCCCGATTTCACCGGCGGCGGTATGCCCATAGAGACGGATGACGCGGGTGACGATGACTATAACGTGGAGGATGACGCCCTAGAAGAGGACCATGAGGATGACCGCCATGGGCGGGCGATTCGGCTTGCGCGCCGCCGACGGTTTGGGTGCATGGGCGGGATTATGTATGCCGCATTTATCTTGGGGATTTCTACCATCGTCGCCTTTGTGGCTTGGCTGGCGGCAGACGATGTTCTTGGGCTGACTCGTGAGGATACGCCAATAGAGATTACTGTGCCGGATGACTTCACCATCGAAGAGATTGCGGAGGAACTCTATGCCAATGGGGTAATCAACTATCGCTGGCTGTTTAGATGGTACATTGAGTTTTTTGGACAAGAGGACCGGATTCAGCCCGGGATCTATCAGGTGCGTCCGGCGGACTTCCGGGCCATTATCGGTAGCATGAACCAGCGAACCGGTGCGATGATTGAGGTGCGGGTCACAATCCCCGAGGGCCGGACTATGTTGCAGACCTTCGAGATTCTGGAAGCGCACAACGTTGCCACGGTGGATGCTTTGCTGTATGCTGCGGAGAACGGAGAATTTGACTTTGATTTCCTGCGAGGTGTGCCGCGTGATGCGGAATATCGTTTGCAAGGGTATTTGTTCCCGGATACCTATGACTTCTTCCTGCATCAGAACCCGGAAGCGGTTATCAGACGGATGCTGCGCAATTTTGATGATCGGATGCGGCAGAATGACGTCTACGAACTCCTGGAAGACAGTGATTATACCCTGCATGAGATTATTAATATCGCTGCGATGATTGAGCGGGAGATGGCAAGCGGTGCCGAGGCGCCGCGGATTGCGTCAGTCATCTATAACCGACTAAACTTGCCGATGCGGCTCCAGATTGACGCGACAATCCAGTTTATTTTGCCGGAGGTAGAAGAGTTTTTGACCGAAGCCCATACACTGATTCCCAGCCCCTGGAACACCTATTATGTAGATGGATTGCCCTATGGGCCGATCGCGAATCCGGGTATGGCGGCAATTTTGGGTGCATTAGAGCCAGAGAGCACGAACTTCCTGTTTTATGCTCTGCATATAGACGGGCACCACGAGTTTTTCCGAAACTTTGACCAGCACGTGGCCTTTATCAACACGCCGAACTTTGCGCACCATGCCTCGAACCGCTAAGATGGACAGACCAGAATTGTTAGCCCCCGCCGGAGATATGGAACGCTTACAATTTGCCCTCCGATACGGTGCGGATGCGGTGTATTTGGCCGGCCGACGTTTTGGGATGCGATCTAATGTAGAGAATTTTGACGAGACAGAGCTCCGCTGTGCGGTGGAGCTCTGTCATGCGCGTGGTGTCAAAGCGTATGTCACCTGTAATGCCATTCCGCGCGACGCGGATATCGCGGAACTGCCGGACTTCTTGGCCTTTGTCCAAGAGGTTGGAGCGGATGCTTTGATCATCGGCGATCTGGGCGTGTTTACTATGGCGGGGCGCTATGCGCCGCAGATAGAGCGGCATATCAGCACCCAGGCGGGTATCCTGAACGTGGAGAGTGCCTGTGCTTGGCATGACATGGGCGCGTCCCGTGTGATTTTGGCGCGGGAGATGGCGCTCTCGGAAATCGCCGAGCTCAAAGCAAAAGTGCCGCGCGGGCTGGAAGTAGAAGTTTTCGTCCACGGGGCGATGTGCGTATCCTTTTCGGGGCGATGTCTGATCAGCCAATACATGACGGGGCGAGACGCCAATCAAGGGAATTGTGCCCAGCCATGCCGCTGGAAATATCATCTGGTGGAAGAGACCCGGCCGGGGCAATATATGGAAATCACCGAGGGCGGTGGGACGCATATCCTAAACGCGCGGGATTTGAACATGATTAACCACCTGCCGGACCTGATCGCGGCAGACGTGGACAGCCTCAAGATTGAGGGGCGGGCGAAGAGCTTTTATTACGCCGCGGTGGTAACGAATGCCTATCGCAAAGCGCTGGATACGGTGATGGCCGGTCAGCCGCTGGATCCGATTTGGGTACGAGAGGTAGAAAAAGTGAGCCATCGTGCCTATTCCACCGGTTTTTTCTACGATAGTGAAGGTGGCGGGCAATACACGGACGATGCGATGTATATCCGAGGTTCTCAGGTAGTGGGCGTGGTGGTGGATTGCGACGAGACGGGCCTTGCTATGGTGAGCCAGCGGAATCGATTTTTTGTGGGAGATAAACTGGAATTGCTTACGCCTGTAGATAAGCCGCAGACCTTTACGCTGGAAGCCATATGGGATGAGCGTGGGGTACCACTGGAAGTCGCGCCCCATCCCATGATGCGGGTGCGGGTACAATTGCCGCAGGAGGTGCCGGGGTATTCGATCTTGCGGGCGAATGATTGCGGGTAAAAAAATGCGTACCCTACAGGGATTGCAGCTTGGAGGCAACCCCGTTGCGCTAGGCTTTGTTTTCTCAAAGGGACCGGCCTGCGGATCGGTTCGCTGTGGCGGGTTGTGGAGTTTGATTTAATACGAATGTTCGATAAAAAGCAATCGAACATACGCCCGCCTTACGGGCTAATATTTGCACAAAAAGCGTGCAAATATACGTCTTTATTCATCACAATATAAAAAGAACAAGGCGTCTTTTTCTTTGGGACTAGTATCAGGCGCATGTCCTGAAACCAAACGGATTCCATCTTTTTCGTCTCTGTCGCACACTTGCGCGCACTCGTCGGCGAAGCCGAATGGAAGAGCATAAGGGCGGCAAGATCCCGCCCCTATGCTGTTCCGCGCTCCAACTTTGCCAAATACCGATTGTGTGTCATTCTTACGCTGTCAGAGGTGTTGCCGCCCAGGCGCCAAGCCACTTGGTGCCAGCTAAGGCCGTCTAGGTAACGCAGGGTGAAAATAAGTCGGACTTGGCTGTCATCTATGCGCTCAATAAAAGTTTGAAGCGATGCGTATTCGGCCATGGCAGTATGCTTGCTTTTGGTGAGCTGACTTTTCAAGTCACAGAGTTGTGGGGCAAGATCGCCTAAGAAATCCCTCCCGCCGCCTAGCCAGGGCATACCCTCTATGCGAGAGGTTTTGCCTGAGAGGGCGCTTTCAATCCGGCGGATACGGTTCGTCAAGTCTTCGATTTCCAGCCGTAACCAGCTGAGCTGGCTGAGTTGCTCTTTTGTCATCTCTTTAAGTCTCCCCCCTAGAGCCGCAGGTCAGGTGAGGAAAAAGTCCGGGTTCACATTGAGAGCTTTGCAGATGATGCAGTATTCATCGAGTCGGAGCCGCCGTTTGCCGCAGAGCGTTAAGCTCATGGCGGAGCTGCTGAGCCCCGTTTTTCGGCAGAGATAAGTTTGCGTACGACCTGTGTCTTTCATGTAGTCTCGAATTTTTTTTTGCGATGTCCATTGCACAGTCCTCCTTGGTAAATTTTCTCTATCATAAGATGGCTCCGCCGAACGGAACGAACAAGGTGCCGAACGAAACGAACAAGATGGAATTTTGAGGGATATACCCGAAAAATATATATAAATCACACATGGATTGCGATGAAGCGAAAGGTTCTATTAGTCAATCAAGTCTGAAATGGTCGAAGGGGAGACGCACTAAAGCTTTTCTTGTTTCTCCCGCCTGTGGCGGGGGAAACAAATTCAAATCAGTGCAATTCACCCGCTCCCCATAGATTGTAAAAACAAGACATTTTCAAGTTAGCTGCCTATAACTTTAAGTGCAATAGCTCTTACCGCCATTGCGGGTTAAGTGCGCAATGGCAGAGATGGGCGCACCGAAATAAGTACACCGCTCGATAAAATCAAATGGGCGAGTAGATTTTTCTGTTAAAATGAGCGAGAGTATGGTAGAATAAAAAGATATTACACGAATGAGACGGAAGGGGGGCCTGGCAATGAGCAAGCAAAATGCGGCAGGAAAAGGGCGGGAGATTTCTCTTCAGCGCGCTGCTCAGCTGAAAGACTACGCTGTATCTTACCAAGAGGCCAAGGGGCATATTCCAAAGGGGACGGATCCGGCCTGCATCGCTTTATATGAGGCGCAGAAGGCGAAGTTGCTTGCCATCTTAGATGGTACGGAGGCTGACTGGGCCGATTGGGAGTGGCAAATGCAACATCGCATTGACGATGTGGATACCTTAGCAGACATTTTAGGGCTCACAGAGCAGGAGCGAACAGACGTTTGTTCGCTGGGAGAGACATATCGATTTGCCATCACGCCTTACTATCTGGCGCTGATTGACCCGGCGGACCCGAAGGACCCCATCCGGGCCATGAGCGTACCCACAGCTCTGGAGGCGGACGAGGTCGGTGAAGTAGATCCCATGGCGGAGGAGTTTACAAACCCTGCCGGGATTATTACGCGGCGCTACCCGGATCGCCTCATCTTGAATGTGACGAACGCCTGCGCCATGTTCTGCCGCCACTGTCAACGGCGGCGGCGGATTGGGGATGCCGACTGTGATGTAAGCCGCGCGGCTTTGGATGAGAGCATTGACTATATACGCAACAATCCGGAGATTCGTGACGTCTTAGTGACAGGCGGGGACGCGTTGGCCTTGGACAACGCGCAGCTGGAGTATATTTTGCGTAGTCTGCGCAGTATTCCCTCTGTAGAGATCATCCGCTTTGGCACACGAAGCCTTGTCACCTGTCCCATGCGGATTGATGACGAATTTTGCGCCATGGTAGAGAAGTATCACCCGATCTATCTCAATACGCACTTCAATCACCCCAGGGAGCTGACGCCGCAGGCGATAGAGGCGGCTGTAAAGCTCTGTAAAGCCGGGGTGCCGCTGGGGAACCAGATGGTGCTCTTGGAAGGTGTGAACAACGATAAGCATGTCGTACAATGCCTCAATCATGAACTCTGTAAGGCGAGAGTACGGCCCTATTACATCTTCCATGCGAAAAAGGTCAAAGGTACGACGCATTTTTGTACGAGCATTGACGACGGCCTAGAAATCATGGCCCATCTCCGAGGACGGACCAGCGGAATGGCGATCCCTACCTATGTGCTCAATGCGCCGGGTGGGTTGGGTAAGACTCCGATCTTGCCGGAATATATCGTGGAACGGAATGAGGAAACAGTTACGCTTCGGACTTGGGAGGGTAAATTAATAGAGTACCCGAATCGGGTAAATTAAGCATTTCACCAAAAAAAGAAAAATTTCGAGTTTGTTCATCACTAGAACATATATTATGCTATACTAAATAGCGGAATTTCTGTCGAAACTTGTCGGCAAGAAATGGAGAATGTAGATTATGAAGCTTTTTGGTACAAAACGGGGTGGGAGACATTGCGCAAAGAAGTCCGATCGGGTGCGCCAGCCTGAGCAAACGTATCAATCTGACTTAGAAGAAACGCCTGTTCAGGCGCGGCGTCCTCGTCGGGGGCTCCGTGTACTATTGATTCTCTTAGCAGTAGTTGTTTTGTTGAGCGGCGGGGCATTTGCCCTTTGGTCTGCTTTTGTCCAGCCGCCGCCGGTAGTTCGCCCTGCATTTGACATTGACCCGGATGAGGGAGAGATCGCACCGCCGGATGTGCAGGATGGCAGAGAAGAGGGGGATGGGGAGATATTTACCATTCTCGTTGCCGGGCAGGACAATGTCGGCACAATCGGGCTCACGGATACGCTTATGCTGGTCGCTATTGATACGGGAAGCGGCGCGTTCAATGTGGTGAATATCCCCCGTGACACCAAAGTGGACGTAGATTGGCAAACGCCGAAGATCAACTCTGTATTTCCCATGACCGGTTCCATTCATCGGCTGGTGGATGAAGTAGAGAAGATGATCGGTTTTCGGCCCGACTTCCACGTTGCGCTGAACCTACAGGCTTTCTCAGAGCTGGTAGATACGCTCGGTGGCGTATACTTTGACGTGCCTGTCCGAATGCGCTACGATGATCCCCATGACAGTCCGCCTCTGCACATCCACTTAGATCCGGGCTATCAGATGCTGACGGGGGACCAGGCTGTACAACTCGTGCGGTTCCGCCAGAACAACGATGGCAGCGGATATGGAGACTTAGGGCGGGTTGAGACCCAGCAGGCTTTCTTGCACGCCGTAGCGGGAGAGCTCTTGCAGATACGCAACGTGACCCAGATAGGGGATTACGTGAGGATTTTCAATGAGCACGTGGACACAGATCTGCCTCTGGGGAGCATGATTTGGCTCGCGACTCAGCTGATGGATATCGACAGCGAGGACATCACCTTCCATATGATGCCCGGTGTTGTCGGGACCTATGTGGTTTTGGAACTGGAAGAGTGGTTGGAGATTGTGAACGAGTATCTGAACCCATTCCCGGTCCCGGTGACGGAAGAAAATGTTCGTGTATTTGCCCAGCGGGGCGGTACGGCACAACTCGTGGGAGATGGACGGTCGCTCTTGGCACCTGAGCAGTCGGAATAGAAGATGAAATAGAGAAACGCGCCAGTCGGCATGGTGAGCTGATGGGCGCGTTTGTTGTTTGTGGATTCGTATTATCTATCCGGTATACCTACAGCGCAATGGGATAGTGAGTGAATTCAGAAAATATATGGATTTTCAATGCTGAGCATACTATAAAAATAGGGTTTTTGTTTCCTCCGTCACAGGCGGAGGAAACAAGAAAATCTTCAGTGCGTTTTCCCACTGCCTAAAAAAAGTCTTGTAGACTTTTTATTTGGAACTAGTATAAGCTGGTTTATACAGCCAGGAAATAAAAAACGAACGCTCGCGGAAAGCACCGTGGGCGTTCATTATGCAAACTGAAATATAGCTTCTGACAGATATAGTCGCAATCGACTATATTATTTAAGCGCCGGATTTGCCTTTGAGTTTTTCCAAAGCCGCGTTCAAAACCTTCAACGTTTCCTCTTTTGAATGGACGAGATCTGAGTTTGGGAGCTGTTGGAAGAAATCAGTAAAAGCGTCCAAGATGAATTCTTCTGTCAAACAAATATTTTTTAGGTTGGGCGTAACATAGTCAAAGCATGAAATGAGCAAGGAGTTACCCTTGATGCCGATACTGATGGCGTGATGAGGGATTGTAAATTTTGCGGAATTGACGAGCCGATAGGGAAACGTATCACTCTCTACGTCGCGTATCATGTGCTGCAGACATGTAGTCCTGTCCGAAACATCCAAAGGCCTGGTCAGCGCAGGCGGCCAGATGGCGATGCGGCCCGTATCAACAAAGAGATTTAGACCCTCTTGGCCAAACACGCCGAAAGGCTGGATTACTCTGCGTAATTTAGCGAGGAACTCTTTATATTGACTGATGAGCGAGGCATATTCTTCCGATTCCGGAATGAAACATTTTTGCAGTATGTGTTCGGTCAAATACCATTGAAAATTTGGTTGGTTTTCGATAAAGCAAAGGGGGTGTTCCAAGAATTGTTGTTGTGAATATGCCGCTATGAGCTCGGGCAAAGTGGGGGTGGTGTATAGGGGGCGCGATAGACTAATGAAGTTCTGGCAGATGCTCCGATATATCTGCATGGCTGATTCAGAATTTGTTAAGATGGCGAAATCTTGCTCGGCGGAGAGCGGGAGGATGTAGCGGCTCGTGAACACAAAATATGGGAGAGGGGTGGCGGAGATGCCGTATGAGAAGTTGTCATCGTATATGTAGTGCGCCTGAAAGTCTTGTTTGGCCAGAGCAAAAAGTGGGATCAGATCCTCCAGATACTCTAAGTTTGGCATGGTACTGCTCTTTGCGTTGGGTAGGGACAGAAGGCAAGTAGCCGAAAGCGTTGGACACGCAGCAAATCGAGCCAATAGGGAATCATAGAAAAATGTAAAGCCGGGCGGCATGAAAAACACAACTTCCTCCTCTTCTTCATGGAGGATTCGAGTAATCACGTTGTTGATTGCAGGGGTACCGTATAAAGCTTCTATTGCGTTTCCTTCCGGGTCAGCGGGGGAGACAGGAGAAAAAGAGGGCAAGTTCAGCCGTGATGCGGGCACAGACGTGAGCTTCTCAATGATCTCTTTGACCTTCTTGCGCGACCGAAACTTATCCGTCCCATGCTGGGTGATTTCATAGGCCTGCAGCAGCTGCGTTTTTTCGCGCGGCGGAACTGTGATAACATACAGCAACTTGTCTACCTGCTCTCGGTTGGGCATGCGTTTTCCGCTGAGGATATGCTGCAATGTTGTACGGTCAAGCTCGGCCGATTGTGCAAGGCGCGTGATGACAATGTTGTGCTCTTGGATAATGTTTCGCAAGGTTTCGCTAAAAACAGACATAGTATGCCCCTCGCTTCTGATACTATATTTCGGAGATAATGAAAATTTTTTATGTCTGATGTCACATTTCGTCCCACTCAGTTGTATACAAAGTATAAAGGGAGTGTTGTATCTATATGGGCGTAGGAAAACGAGAGAGTTCAATATACACCCTACGGCCTACGGCCAAAACGGGCATAATTTGCTGTCCATGTATCATATTCGAGCTACTTCGCGCTTTAAGTACAATAATCTACATTTTGAGTGTGGCAATATTATAAAAAAATCTTGCCACAATGTCAAGCACATGTTGTGCAAGTGGAAATGATTTGATATCTTATGAAAATGTGTGTTTCCTGAGTGAAATACATTTTATATATATAAAACAAAAAATGAAAGAACGGAAAAGGTGGTAATTTAAACATGTTTAAACAAAAAAAGCGTTTCTTGGCATTTATTCTGGCTGTCATGATGGTAGTGACAGTATTCCCCATGGGTGCGGTGGCGCAAACAGATGTAGACGTCGCGCCGGTGTCTGCGCCCGATATCGCTTCGGTTGACCCGGACCCAAGTGCAATCGCGCGGGCGGATGTCTTCGGCCTTGATATCTTCAACAATGGCCCCCTGGGCACATGGTCCAGAGCGAACCAAGGTCTTGCTAACGGCGGTACGGTCCGCATGTGGACGCAGTTGAATGGCGTGAGTGCCCAAAATGTCACAGGTTTGGATGTAACGGCAACGCTTCCAAATGGAGCAGATGCGGGAGAATTTATCAGCGTTTTCCATAATCGCGTTGATGCAAACAAAAACAACAACTGGGAGTTTATAAACCTCACTGTTGAAACCGCGTATAACAACGTTTATGTGGAGTTACATAATGCTATGCCCATCGATCCGGCGGTTGTAACAATCAACGCTGACAATTTGGAAGAAATCGTCAGCGTAGGCGGCGTATCTGGTTCCATTGAGCTGGACTACGATGCCCCGGCCGGTGTGACTGTAGCGGTAGATGGTGACGAGATCATCGTAACCGGCGAGCGCCCGGCATACGGCGAAGCGGCTATTACAGGTAACTTTGTCGTGCGTGCAATGCGTGCCGGTCAAACGCGCCAAATTCGGGTGATTGTAAATCTGACACCGGAGCACGCGATCACTGTGAATTTCCCCGGCATGAATAATGTGCTGGTCGAGTACTGGGTGCCCGGGCTGGGCTGGCAGGTTGTTCCGGGCAGACATAACGATACCGTATCTATCTCCCTGCCGAGTGAACATCAGGGCCTGACGCAAATCCGCGTACGCTGCGCCTTGAATGGTCATAGCTACTTGATTACTTCCGTACAAGACGAATTAGATCTGGACGGAACAGAGACTATATTTGATGTGCCGGTAATCCCCATCAGAGTGTTTGGTATCAACAGTTCAAACATGGTGGACCTCGCCATCGTGCAAGGTAACTGGATTTATCAATTCGCGCCTCATCCGGGCGGTGCGCAGCACTTGTTCAACGTGTTCGATAACGGGGGCACATTTGAAGTTCGTATGCGCAGCGTCGGCCAGCGTCCGATCAGTCTTTTCGTAGGAGATGCCAATAGAACGTATTTCAACGGTAATGACGAGATTTGGGCATTTATGGGCTCTCCTTTCTATTGCACATATGATTGCCGAGTACCGGAAGGAAAGACCAATGTATGGATCAATGAAACGGGCTGGATCGTACAAGGCGCAAACGAAGGGGATAGATTGCTGTTCCTCAACAACGGCGCGTCCGGGAACCTTCGCTTTACTTACCGCGGAATCACGTTCAATAGAGAAGTTGTGTTTGATGGCACTTGCATATGGAGCCAGTTTAATCTGTATTACCCCGTGACATTTTACAGAGAAAACGGCGTGGAAGGATTCTGGACAGCGGCGCCTCCCGTAACGGTTGATGTGCTCGTCGGCACAAATATCCCTGCGGAAGACGTTCCGAGCTATCTTGCAAGACCCGGCTTCCACTTTACGGGCTGGTATTTGAGCGAATCTCCGGACTGGGTTGCCGCGCATCCCGCCGGCCATGGCCCGGTTTATGGTGAGCTGACCTTTATCGCAAGATTCAGCAACCTCTATCATCATGTGATTTTTGAAGCGGGACCCGGCGGCACGGTTGAGCATGTATCGACGTGGATTAGCCCCATTCAAGTCCGTGATAACATGCATTTTTGGGCAGACAGAGTCCCGACCCCTGTACCGGATGCGGGCTATCGTTTCCTAAGATGGGAGCTGGAAGGCGAAGCAACGAACCCTGCAGGTTTCCATGTAGTAAATCCACATGAGCGGGAAACGGTCAACGGCAGTGAATCGCTGACCTTCACATTTGTGGCGATTTTTGAGCGTGTTACTTTGTTCCTGGATCCAATAAGAATAACGATAGACAACGCGAACCTATCTCGAACTGTTAACGTAGGTGGAACAGCCGAGGGTCCAATCAACTTGGTATACAACCCACTGCCGTATGGCATGGAAGTGGTGTTGGATGAAGCAGCTGAGACGATAACGGTTACCTTCACGGGTCAGCGTCCT
>Ga0123355_10012849_pt1 | contig 12995 bp, 9 predicted proteins | sample TergutEmb28metaG_3_FD_89872 | JGI IMG/M metagenome (GOLD analysis project Ga0123355, IMG submission 89872) | Embiratermes neotenicus P1 segment gut microbial communities from Petit-Saut dam, French Guiana - Emb289 P1 | ecosystem: Host-associated > Arthropoda: Insects > Digestive system > Gut ... | reverse complement strand
TTAAGGTGCTCTGTCCATACTAAGGCAACGTACGACGGTGAATTTCTACAGGTTTCGCTCCTTCTGCCCAAAGAAACCGCACTAAACCACGTTGTTCTTCGATGGTGAAAGCTTGCTAAGGAGCGTCCATGTTTTCGCCCTCGTTGCTGCCACTCGACTGAAGGCAGACTGCTGTACTGCACATGGCTGAACTCTTCAACAGGCATTGTCAATACTGTGCAATGCGCCAGCTCCTCTCTGTTCCGGTTACCGAGTAATTTAAAAATTGCCTTTACTTTTTGATTCACCCTCGTGTATCAGTAAATGTACCGCTGACAGAAACAGCTACTGAAATGCAATATGACATAATCAGCAATAGCTAGTTTTATATTCATCTTTTAATTTCGTTATTAACACAGTCAGACTCGACGGCGCACGAGTCGTCTTGCGAATCTGACAGTCGCTCCTCTAGTCAAGCAATTGATTTTGAATTGAGTCCAATGAGAGGTTTTTTGAAAGCAGCAATAGACACAAGGATTGCACAAAAACAGGGATTTTTTTCCACAATTCATGTAACCACGAACTACCAAGTAATAACTTACAGGTCAAGTAAAAATAGGTGGCTGTGATGGACTAGAAGTAGGCTATAGGCTGGAAGCGGGGGAAAAAAAAAAAACACACACACACACAAACTGTCATAATTTAGCACAAATTTTACAGGCAGGGAAGTAAACGGCAGGAGAGTAGTCAGGTAGATTTGTGGTAAAGAATGTGTGCCAATGTCATTATTACTGAACAGGGACAGAACTGCTCCAGTAGCAGGCTGTTAATGTGGTAGTGCAGAGGTTTACCTTTGTGGCCAACAGTACCAAACCACATGAAACACAACACCCTCAGGTTTACGCGTTCAGATTTATTCCACAATGTGGGTTTGTACTGTAGACGATTGGTTTACACGACAGGATGAAGCTGTCCAAAATTCCTTTATAGCCTTGAGTGGAAATCAAGCTCATCCGAAATCTCAAAGTGTTAGATGCTGGCTTTTCACAGAGGAGCCTCGGGTTCGATACCGAATGAGGACCTTTGAGAACCGTTGTGAGCGAAATGGCAATGGACCCTACTGCTTGGCAAGTTTCTTAGATTTTTTTCTCGCTAGTCATCATTCCGCCGTTGTTCCACACTCAGCTACACCGCAGACGGTGGTACGCGGTAGCCCTGACCGTTCAGCATATTATCTTCTCTTGGTCTCTGAACTGGCGGGGGTTCATTTCTGACCTGTCACGTGACAGCTCACAGAAAGAAGAAGAACTGTCTTCACAGGAACTCGAAACCTTATATCAACAACAGACTTTTCTGCAGAGTATGACTACTGCTCAAATCCAGACACTGCCCGCCTCCTTCGTTCTTCTTGAAACTTGTATCGCTCTTAGCCTCACCTCTTACCGCGTGACATCAGACCGTATGGTATTACGGAGCTCTCCGAACATGCATTATTCAGCGATACCCTTCGTATGCGTAAACGCCGTCCTGTAGCGTACACAGGACACGTGGGCAAAGTCCAGTCCAGATAATCCGGCTAAGACAGAAAAAAAGGCTTCTTAAAACAGAATCCTACAGCAGTTTGTACAAGATTACCTAATCAGTAAAGCTAGAATCTAACGTGTAGGTATTACAAGCACAATTTTGATCCCTAATACACGCTGTCTCATAAAAGGGGCTACTGTTAGACACGGATAGACTGTCTGATATGTTCATTGCGTGTTGTCTGCAGTAAGTAACCCTATGCTACACACTATATATAATGAAAATATATCATATAAGGGTTTCATGTACAAATCGAGGGATTGTTTTGATATGGTAGTTAGAATTTCCTCCTAAAACTCAAGCATTGTCTATATACACACAGCACAAGTTTGTTATAACCTAGTAGCATACATCTTTTCAGGATCCTAATTAAGTTGCCTTATGCCACTCTGCCTCACAACTTCCTGTGGTCACCATGTTCTTACTAGTCACAGAAGTCAATTAGAAAAGCACGTGAATCCAGTAGCCCCCAATGGAATAGCGTTCAGATCAGTTCCGTGAAAACCAGTTTATTGCTACGAAAGCTAGACTGCGGACAAACACACAAACACACACACACACACACACACACACACAGATAGCGTTATCATCTAATACGCTCATGTTTTCCCGAAGAAATTAAGTTGCATGATAAGAATATTCACGTAGTCTGTTTTTCCAATTTTTGTAAAGCAGACGTTCACGAGCCCCCGGGGGTCACGTAGCATGTAAAAATCAATTTTGTACGGCGGTGCCTAATATTTGTACATCCTCAGTGCTAAAACTGTTCCATGTCACCCTTCTGGCGCCTCAAATTTTGAGGTGGTACCTAAATTTTTTTTTTTTAAATCTCTACAGCTGTGGTAAAATGTATCTGCATACTAATTTTCATGTGACCACCTCCAACTATTTAAAATGCTTTCACAACAGTAATCTCTAAGACCTGTTTTCTGGAGATTCTTATTTTGAATCCGCCTCGAGGTATCGACTACCCTGAGAGTTTTCTCGTTCTTTGCCTGAGCCCGTCCAGACGAATGCCGGTTTATTACCCCGAGTAGGCCACGAGCGTTTCTTCCAAATAATTTCATCATTAAATGATCACCATATCATTCGAAATTATTCAGTCTTCCATAATGACGCCGTCAATACAAAAACCACAGAACGTTAGCTCCAATTGTTATTTCTTCATTAATTTCAACGTAAAGTCAAGTTAGGCCTCGTCATCGGATGTTAAGTTGCAAGTTTATAGTATGTGAATTATGGCCTTGATAATACTGCATATTTCTCGACAGCCTATGAGATCGCAGTTTTTCAGATTCCTATGTAGATGACATTCTTAGTCCCAACTTAGACTTTTGCCAGGGAGATATTTTAGTATTACAGATAGTGGGAAATGTCAAGGTATAAATTTGATATAAAGTCCATACAAAGTTAGTTAAAAGAAAGTTCGACATTTAGTTCAGCGTTGTAGAGTGAAAAGGAAAGTCGAGACTGGAATATGAAGGTGGCACAAATTCATCTTTCCTTGTAAAGTAAGTAAAGAGGGCTAGATTAATCAAAGAAAGGAATGTTGTGTACGAACGTATGCAGCTCTATAAGTGGAAAATTTGTGCCATGCATCATAAACATATATTTAATGAATTAATAATTAAGATCGCGAATAACATCGCCAATTACGTTAACCACGTCCACTAATTGCCGTTTGAAGAGAAACAAAAAGATAATGAAAAGTCTTTTATATAAAAATTCAATAATAACTATATGTTTAATTTTCAACCAATGAAGAGAAACAATGAGATAATGAAATGTCTTTCATATAAAAATTCAATAATAATTATATGTTTAATTTTTAACCAATTTTACACTACTGTATTTATTGTATAATTCCCTTATAGGGAGTAATAGACAAAACTTATGCATTTTAATTATTAACCGAGAATGGGAAGCCTCCACCTGGATACACTTTTCCATGTATGTTGTGAATCTACCTGATGATGGCCAAAACGGCCGAAGCAAGAATGTAGCAGAGAACAAACGAATATACGGCATTCTAAGCATTTTGTTCGCTCTGACAATAAATATAGACATTAAGAAGAATGTTTTAAATCGTTCCCATTAAAGTGATGCGCCACAATGAGAATCAAGAGTCACCTTTATACTGTACACCGAGATTCCTAAGCCACTGTAGCACTGAATGACATTATTATTGACCTCGTATTGTCCCGAAAATGCACGACGACGTATGGGAGGATAGTCTTGCTAGTGGCACAGTAGAAATCGTTCGTCGTCATTTGGCAGTCAAATTGTTGGGAACATCCATTATTCAGCCCCATTCTGCTATGGCTCCTGGTCCGGGGCTGGCCTGGCCTATTTCAATGCAATGCTACTGCCGGATGCTGCAGTGAAATTGCAGGGTGACAACTATTGGCCCAGGCAAACACTAGTTATACTGTATGTTCCAGGTGTGTTTGTTATCACATAACGTTTGGAAATTATGTCTCTAAAGTTACAGCCCACATTACCGAAAATTTAAGACGAAGGCTCTTCACAAATGGACAGTCTCATTGCTAGAAGTCACATGTATTTTTACAAGTTCATCAACGGTCCCAACAGTTTATTTACGTTACAGACAAAAAGAAGTGAGACAGGATAACGGATTTGTTGCTGTCGTTCTTACCAGGCTTCAACACAACTGCAAGAGTACGAATCAGTGTCATCTTCGTCAGGCGAAATGGTAACAATGAGTGTTTGCCTGATCGCTCGCTACATGACTACATGCAGAACTATGAGGCTTCGTTTTCCTAATTTCCGTTTGGTCTCAAATTTGGTTCATCAGCCTTCAGTTTCAGTTAACCGTGGCAACTGGAGTATTATGTTACTAGCCTTACAAAAGGCAAACGAATAAACCCATGACGTATAATAATCGTTTTAAGAGTTAACCGATGATTTTCCCAATAGTGCACTTATTTGAATATACTTAAGCTAAAACTTCGTTTAAAAATCCTAGCATAAATTTGTATGTCTAGCATTTACAAAAGGACGAGGCTGGTGATCATCATTCCCGAAACCAGAATGTCGGTTTGCTTTCAAAATGTCAGATAACTGACTTGATTTATCATTTTCATTTTCTTCCTTTAGTCGGATTTTGCATTATTTTTAGTCAGTTTTTATTTAACAGCGCTTTAAGCTGACAGAATAAAAAGTGTCGAAAGACATGATGCGAAAAAAAAAATTGTGTTGGCACAATTTTATTCGCTATGTCTACAAATTCGCTGGTACGATCCCAGCTGGCGTCATTGGAATTTTTCATTGACATAATCCTTCCGATCGCACTATGGCCCTAGGGTCGACTCAGCCTCTAACAGAAATGAGTACCAAGAGCATTTCCTGGGGGTAAAGGCGGCCGGTGCGTAAGGCTGACAAACCTACCACCATCCTGTGCCATTGTCATGAAATCTAGGAACCTTAACTTCCTGGAACCCTCTGGGCTACTCCAGGCCTGTAAAGGGACTGCTTTACCTTCACATCTACAAATGCTCGAACGGACAGGGCAAACCCACGAAGGTCTGAAGCAGAACAGCCGATATTCGTGTTGATATTTGAACCTGGGGAAAACTGAATATGATACACGAGAGCTATTGTCATTCGACCTCGAATTTCTGTCGGAAGATATTAAATTGATAATTCGAAGGTAGAATAGAAATAAAGATAAAGCATTTGTGGCTTCCGTTAGGCTGTGGAGTTCCCCTGCGAAGCTAAGAGAAAACAGGTGTATCTATCAGAAAATATGAGCTCAGAATTCAGTTTGACTCACCACCATATATACACGTATTAAAAAATCCTATGCCTCTCTCATTACTGGCCCCCAATCTCTTCCATTTATAAAATAAAGTGAACTAAATAAGTAGATTTTATAAATTTATTTTCTTCGTAATTTTCAACATTAAAAGTTTAATACATAAGCTACATCACACAAATGGAACAACAATTGGAGGATATTTCGTAAAGGCTATAGCAGTGACTGCTTATTGCAGGTCCACATGCACCGATCAATACAGTTTCTAACGGTTCATTACATAGACATCTGGTATTGAAAGCCGATGAACCGTGTGTCAAATACAAATTCAATGAACCGATTATATGGCACAATGAAATGAATGTAGTGTTGACCGTGGAAGTGGTCACGCCCATCAGAATATTCCATATTGGCAAGTTTTCTCTCTATTAATTTTTCTGCACACATTTGTGTTCCATGTTCAGTGTCTGCAACAGCAATGGGAACTCAGACGTCTGGCCAAAACCGAATTATTGTCATGGTAATGCAGCTGTTGGGTGACTAGCTCTGCGAGGAAGGATTCCGATAATCAGCAACACCCCTGTCTGACTGACCCTGTCTCGTCGCTTGGGACAGCCTTTCTGATGGATATGCCGGGATCAATTTTAACGAAAAGCCAGTCAACCGGTATAATTAACTATGTTCGAGAGAATGAGAACTGTAAATTCACGGAATTGGAAAGTGCGATATTAAGGATGCAGCTTGTTTTATGGGAAAAGATAGGAAATGCTGCACAGGGCACTTTATTGCTATGTACTGAGCAGAGTGGACAGCATCTTAACGTCGCTCTACAGTAACGCTGTCGTCCGCTCTATGGCACGAAGTACCGTCATAGAGATACTCTCTCTACATTACATTAAATTTTAAAAAAATCAGAAAAAATAAGCTTATGGTTCTAGCTGTTGTATTTACAATGGAACACAAGTTTAATTATCTTTGAAAAGTAAATATTTAGTATTTACTGAGCATTAAAAGTCTGTTACAAAGACTCTATTATACGTTACTTATCTTCTTTGTATAGACATGGAAGCATGAGAAGAAGACAGGTCTGTACTGCAGTACTTCAAATAAATCATTCACATTCGTGCTGCAGACATCTTCCTTGGTTGCAAAGATCAGCTCATATTAAAAATTATTTTGACCAAATTCATAGTATTGAGTAAATATACAGGGTGTCCGAGGGGGGAAATATTCTGGGAGGTCATAGTAACGGTCATTCTAAGCAAAAATGTTTATTTGAATATGTGTCCTATTCCGAACGGTTTCCGAGATAGAGCTATTTGAATGTACAACCGCTAAATTGTTGATAAGAAAGAGATATTACGTGTACGTACTGTTTCTAATGCCGGTATTTATTGTTCAAGTGACAGAGTTGGTACAGTTTATAATAAATGTTCGAAAATTCCACTGTCAACATCAATGCACTTTGCAACTCGTGTGGAGACATGGCGTGTTGTTCGTCTGAGTGCGTCCTGACGTTCCTTTATGCAGGCAAAACATCGTCTCGTTTATCCACTTTTTTCTGAACACTTCACTCTTCATCAAACTCCATAAACAAAAATCTAACGGGGGTTAAGTCTGGAGATCTCGGTGGCCAGTTACTGGTACTGCCACGACCGATCCACCTATTACGGAAAGTGTCATTGAGATGTTGCATCACATATCGGGTATAATGAGAAGGGGTTTCGTCATGCTGAAAGTACATAGCAATCCGTGTAGACAAAGGAACATCCTCTAGTTGTTTTGGTAACTAATTTTGCAGAAAGTCTAGGTAATTTTGTCCTGTCGTACGATCGTCTAAAATAAGTGGAACAATCAATACGTCATCGATCATACCACACCACACATTGATAGAAAAATGACATTGAAAATTAGTTTCCACAGTACCATGTCTGAAGCGTGTGAATCTGTGTGAAGCGTCAGTTGGCTGTTGTAACTGTTGACAGTGACATTGTTGGAGTGTTGTGAAAAATGCCGCACATCTTCACAAATGCCGAATATGATGATATGATGTATGTTTATGGCTTCTGCTATGGCAGTGCCACTGCTGCTGTTGAAGAATACCGTCGACGGTTTCCTATGCGCAGAATTCCGGATCGTAGAGTGTTTTACAAGGTGTTCAATACATTGCGTGAAAGCGGTACGCTTCCCAGTGATCATGTTTCATCTGAACGGGCACGTAAACAAAACATGGAGGAACAGAAAAACATTCTTGATATGGTACAGCGTAGCCCTACTACTAGCAAGCGAAGACTTTCAGCACCTATCAGTGTTTCACGAAACCGTGTATGGCGAACACTAATGAAGACGGCTTGTGCCGATTTCACCCAGAGCCTGTGCAAAATCTACACCCAGAGGACAGTGCCATGCGTCTAGAATTTTGTCATTGGTTACATAATAATCGCCAATTGCTTCCATTAATATTATTCACTGATGGATTTACTTTCACCCGTAACGGAATCAAAAACACACGTAACTTGCATCGATGGTCTCACGAAAATCCACATGGTACTGTGGAAACAAATTTTTAACGTCGTTTTTCTATCAATGTGTGGTGCGGTATGATCGATGACATGTTGATTGGTCCCGTTATTTTAGACGATCGTATGACAGGAAAAAATTGCTTAGACTTTCTGCAAAATGAATTACCAAAACAACTAGAGGATGTTCCTTTGGCTACACGGATTGCTATGTACTTTTAGCATGACACGAGGCGAACTGCTCGTTAACATACTGGATGTTATCGCCTGTATAAAGGAACGACAAGCTGCACTCAGACGAACAACACGCCATGTCTCCACAAGAGTTGCAAAGTGCATTGATATTGACAGTGGAATTTTCGAACATTTATTATAAACTGTACCAACTCTGTCACTTGAACAATAAATACCGCTATTAGAAACAGTACGTACACGTAATATCTCTTTCTTTTCAACAATTTAGCGGTTGTACATTCAAATAGCTCTATCTCGGAAACCGTTCGGAAGAGGGCACATGTTCACATAAACATTTTTGCTTAGAATGACCGATACTATGACCTCCCAGAATATTGACCTTTCCTCCTGGGACACCCTGTATAATAATAATAATAATAATAATAACTCTCTAAGGCACCAAAATATGTCCGCAATACATTTCGAGTCATGAATAAATAATCTTCAGAGTTAAAATTATTACCAATGGTTTCGAAAACAAGAATCATACAAAGTGAATACTATTGACGTGTAGTGTACACATAGATACATACAAAATACGTATAAGTAGATACCGGTGTACTTTTCGTATTTGCATATTTTCAATAACTTCATTTTAATAAAGGTTACGTTAAAATGATTTACAATTCTGTTATAACCATTATGAATGTTTAAGCGCTAATATTTACACAAATTATACCAGCTTCTTTTTATGCTACAAACAAGAAGTACTCGTGAAGAAGCCAATAATTATACAAATAATTTCAATATTCTTCCACGGATGAACGTAAAAGCGATTCCGTAATACCCTTGATGTAGTCGTCTTGTGGTACCACTGAAGCTGTCTCATTAATGAATCGAAATATTTCGGATAAATAATTTGCTTAAAAATTAAAACATACTTTAGGACTTAAAGTGTTTTTTTTAATATTACTTACTTACTCCCTGATGCAGAGTCCTTCTTGAGAAGCTAACTGGTTTGCAGCTATTCAAGAAATTCCCCGCATTTCACGGAACCCAAAGGTTCATTACCGCACTCACAAGCGTCCGCCATCTGTCTCTATCCTGGGCCAGCCCAATCCAGTCCATATACCCACATCCCACCACCTGGAGATCCATCCTAATATTATCCACCCATCTACGCCTAGGTCTCCCCAGTGGTCTCTTTCCCTCCGGTTTCCCCACCAACACCCTATACACCCCCTCTCCTAACCCACACGCGCCACATGCCCAGCCCATCTATTTTTTTTAATATTACCATGTTAAATTCCTTGAATAGCAAAACACTTAAATTCAACATGTTTCAGGTATGAAATTATATGAGACAGTCTACACTTTCAAAGTAAAGATGTGTTTACGGTCTGTATAATTTTACGTGTACCTCAAAGGAAGAACGTAATAACACTAACTGCCATTTAGAGACCGACAGCTGAATAAGTGAAACAAATAAAATGTATTAAGCCTGTGAACATTAAAAGTGACTTGAATTCAGGGCAACCGTCTTTGATTTATTCATTCGAATTTATTTTAACAAGTCCCAATACGATCCTGGGTTTCTCAAAATAAAATTAAAAATTTAGGCCACGACATCACAACTTACCCGCTTCGGAAATTTACGGGGTCCACTACAGCATAATTATTACATGAGTATCGAAATACTAGTGAAATATCTGTTGAAGATTTATATAAATATCTGGCAAAACCCACTTCTCAATTTAGCTTTCATATATAGGCATTCAACCTAAAAACTATTATATATTTTCGCCCTTCAGGGACACTTGACAAACACGATTTCACAAAATGTGTAGCTATAAAAATATTTCGGCACAACTGGCTAAGACTGCGAAACAGATTTAAGCAAAGGCAGCTAAAGCTTCATTCTGGTTCTCTTTGCTACTCCCCACGGTATATATTCCAGCATGAAGAGAGACACAGCAAAACATAAGCTGCGTAAATTTTATGTTGCAGACATGCTTGTCGTTGCTTTCAGCACATCAAAGGCCACAAATATATTGCATTTCTATTCGGATAGATTGGTTTTATAAGAAAAATTACAGAAGATGAATCGTCGCCTCGTATTAAAACGAGGAGTTTCTTGGAAATCTGAAAACATGGCGACTGCTCAAGTATTATGTGTCAAGGGGCAGATCCAGTTATTTTGAAGTCTGCCACCAAAGGTTTATCTTATCTCCCACAATAAATTCATATTTATTAAACATTTCGTTAATTCCTACTGCGATTCCGGCATTTAATCTCCTTATGCTGTCACTCATATTCCTTGGCCCTCAGCATTGCTCAGCCCTAAGCTTCTTTGCCTTCTCCTACTACTGATGCAATAAATCTGGGTGCTGGACGCAGCTAACACATCAGTTCTTATAAAGCATCCGTCAGTTCCCTTCCAAAATTCCACTAATATTTTTCTCTCGGGTAATCAAGTGCCGTCATCAGCAAAATATTCCGTAAATCCGAATTCCATTCCTCTTCTTCCTTCTTGCACTTCGACGTTTCCTTCTCCTTACTCCCTCACATCCCTCCTAAACTTTCTGCCACTACCTGCTCATATTCGCCTTTCTATAAAAACTTGCACACGTTCTCTTCCACGTCTATTTCTATCCGCCCCTCAATTCAGTCGAAAACTGTCTTACTTCCTTACACGAACAGGCCTGTATGTAGCCATATCTTGACGAAATTGTCACTTTCACTGAAGAGTAAAATGTAATCAATTCATTTCATTCGAGTACAGATAGACGGGCATAGCGTATGGGCGAAATGAGGCTGCTAGAAAATTTAGTTTGGAAACCTGAAGGAAAGAGACCAGCAGGGAGAATCAGGCGTAAATGGAAAGGTAATAAACTAGTCCTTAAAGAATTACGGCGTGAGCGTGTGGATTGCGCTTATCTCTCACAAGACAATGTCAAATGGCAAAATCCTGTGACCATAATAATTTAACATTTGGGTTCCGTAAAAGGCAGGGAAATTCCTGAATACCTGAAGACTTGTTGGCTTCTTATAAAGGAATCAGCTCCATGAACTGGCTACATTTTTTCCATGGCTCATTAGCCCTAGTGGGCATAGGCCTCCTCATTGTTGTGATTTCTAGATCACATTCAGACCCACCACAATCGGTAGGACCCCTCTGGACGAGTGATTAGCCCAACGAAGTGCCTGACAACACACAACATTCACAAGAGACATACGTCCATGTCCCCGCCGGGATTCGAACCCGCTGTACCACCAATACAGCGGCCGCAGACCCACGCCTTAGACCGAGCGGCCACGGGGATGAGCCGCTTAGTGGTTACCCAGTAACAATGGATAACTCGGTCGAAATAGGCTATGGGCTGGACGATTTGTGTTTTGATTCAAGGTAGGGAAAACAGATATTTCTGTTCTCCAAAACATCCGGACCGTCCCTGGAGGGCATTCATCCGAACTACTATTTAATGAGTGCCGAGTTCTTTAACCAGGGATAAAGAGGTCGAGGCGTGAATCTCATATCTTCATCTAGTCCTTAAGTTAAAAATGAATGGATCCCTAACTCTATTCTTCCTATACGCCTTTACTATGTGCAGATAGACAACTTTACTTTTACCTTATCCCAGGAAAAACCGAAGGCTGATGTTTGTGTAATTTGTAGCTAGCTGCAGTGTTTGAAGAGATTCTCATGTATAAAAGTTCTAAAAATAAAGGACCTTTCCTGTATTACCCTCTCTATAGACACTTCCAGAATTTTACGTCAAAGTAAGTCATGGTCAGTTACATTCGATTATTCCTCTCTGATCTATCGTCATTAATTTCACACTGTCATTCCCCAGACGAGCAGCATTTTCTCATGACATGAGATGATATCGACAATATCGTTTTCCAGTTTATATTTATATTCAAATGCAAAAAATATTATGAGGAAGGATACTTGTCAACACAAACAAGGTTATATTTGCAATTATCCTTCTTCTTAATATATTTTGTTCGGTATTCCTGGCAATGGTCAAAAGTGGGAAACATGTATAAAAGTGCTGTGACTGACGGTATGTTTATTAATCTTAGTTTATATCTGTCACAACGGGATGTTCCAACCAAAGTTCATATCCCTCCAATATTTTACAGTTATTATGTGCTTAATTTGGTCACAGTGTCAAGCGCTTGATAAGTTTTATATTCTATAATAAATTTTAAGATAGTAACAACTATATATGTCATATTCTACATGTTTCTTACCGTATTTATTTCCAGGAAACAGAAAGATCATCATACTTCCTTCGACTTTGTAGATAAAATTGTACGACTGGCATAAGGATTGAAGTTCTGTAATCACAGAAACATTACGAAACTAGACCGCACAGTTTGGTGGTTTCTTCACATGTACGTCGTGAAAACTTAAAGATGTTTGTAAAAAGAATTTCTTATAAAACATGCATTAGTCAAGCGGCACCTTTGTTCGGAGAGGAAACACGGATGTTCTATTCATTAATCTTATTGGTTTATTGGAATTTACTGTTATATTTAATTTTAAAACAAACTAAGGGAAGAACAGTTGAAAGCGGCCTTATTCAAGTAATGTCTGAAGCAGTTACTGTAGCAGTTTATGTTTATTCGGTAAAGGTCGACATTACACACATACATATACACGTACATGCTTGCAAACATACACATATATACATACATACATACATGCATGCATTACATACATATACATACATACATATATACATACATACATACATACACACATACATACATACATACATACATGCATTACATACATATACATACATACATATATACATACATACATACACACACATACACACATACATACATACATACTTACATACATACATACATACATACATACATACATACATACATACATACATACATACATACATACATACATACATACATACATACATACACACATACAT
>Ga0123355_10012848_pt1 | contig 12995 bp, 12 predicted proteins | sample TergutEmb28metaG_3_FD_89872 | JGI IMG/M metagenome (GOLD analysis project Ga0123355, IMG submission 89872) | Embiratermes neotenicus P1 segment gut microbial communities from Petit-Saut dam, French Guiana - Emb289 P1 | ecosystem: Host-associated > Arthropoda: Insects > Digestive system > Gut ... | reverse complement strand
TTTTGTAAAATTTGTTAGGTCCATAGAAATTATAGATTTGGAATGACAGCTAACTAAAACTTAGGTTATGTAAAGCATGTAATATTACTGTGTAATGGGGCATGCTGTTAAATAAATTAAAAATATATATATATATATATATATATATATATATATACAGAATAAAGCTCGGGAATTTTGTAAAGCTGTCGATAAATGAAATTCCCTTACACTGAAATAATGCGGAACTCTGCTGTCGTGTTCTGCTGATGAATCCTTATTGCAGATGGATGATGCTGGGGTGCCGGACTTGGACACTATGATTAGTATGCTTCCGGCGAGCATACAGGCCCGAGGAGGCAAGATGATCGGAGCCTGCAAGGATGTCAGTAAGTACAGACATACTGGAAGGCACACAGCATTATACTCTCCAAACTAAGGCGAAATCGGCAGGTCGTGTGTCAGAATTAAACAATTCAGAAGTCCCCCCGTCCAAGTTTATGCAACGGGTCCAGAGTTTCTGCCAATGCAGGTAGCACCGCTGAATCTCAATTCTGGGCCAAGTTTGCTACAGTCAGCTACTCTTCCTGAATTCCAAGGATACTCTGGAAACGGCGCTAACGTAAAAAAAAATGCGATTTTATTCTTGAAAACAAGAATAAATCACAAAGAGTCAAATAAGGTGAGTAGAGGGGGGGGGGGAGGAGACGAAGGGAACGTTTTAGAGGCCATAATTTGCTGCTGCTTCTGCTCGTCGGTGAGCAACCGAGGCACAAACTTCGCGGTGATTCGCTGCACGTTCAATCACCCCCCCTCCCCTAGAATTCATCGGTCTACCCTAAGAGCGATCTCCGAAATAGTGCTTCGTCGTCCCTCGTTGAAGTTTTTGTGAACTTTCTCCACGTTTTCTTCTGTGCGACCTGAACACTCACATCTGTAATCGAAGCTTTTCAACGTTTTATTCGAGAAAACCAATCAAAAACCTGCGTTCTATCCTTAGCACTGTCATCGGAAGCTGTTTTGAGCGTTTAATGCGTTTGGGAGTCTGCAGCAAATCTTCAAACAAATGTCCTCTTCTCCAAATGGATCATTACAAAACCCAGGATCGCACTTAATATGCACAACAATAAACACCCGTTCATTTCAACTCAGACGGTCATGACTGCAAACTTCATTAGACTGCCTCAGAAAATAGTGATACTATGCAACGTAGTGACATGACGCTCTATCATTTTCCATTCTCGATCCTAGCAGCGAGTTCTGTAACTTTAAATAAGCAGTCGTATCATGAAGTTGTGCCGAAACTACTGTTTTATGGGATGTGACGCCGTGTACTTTGGTAGACAGATACTCCCTAAGGAACCTATTGAAATATAGAGCGTCATATCAGAATACAACTGAAAATGTTTGTCACTGGACGTCGCGGTCTATCGCTCAGCACCTCTGTTTCGTAATCAAAGTCCTGTACTCAAATCTTGTCCTGAAGACAGGCCACTTTGAGATTCTGCATGGCTTTGTCATTCCCTGAAGGCCTCTGACGGAAGTGGACCTCAAATTAAGGCACGAACACTTCCTTCCACATCTACTGCCTTCCGTAATTACCAAACATCCTATCATTTAAGGCTACACAATATGAAAATCATGCAATAAGCCATAAACTAAAGGTTTATCTAACATAAAGATGTGTTCATCTATATAGCTCATTTCCAAAAACGATGGATGATGTAATGAACAGCTCAGTTAACATTAGACTGGGAGGTTACATTCCTTGATTCTCACTGAGTGAAACATCTGAAATTCAAATAATGCCGTGAACTGTCAACTTTCTCTTGTAATAAATTAAGAATTACAAAGCAACAGATCATCCACAGCTATGGAATCATCTGTGTTGTTGACCTTTTCCTGGCCACAGACGACTTTCAGAGTAACTTTATAGTGTGTCATATGATATCACCACATTAAAATGCTGTCCTTTGTTTGTTACCTTTAGCTGGAAGCAGTGCGCCAGACACAGCAATGAAGCTAAATAAGTGTTTCTACAACTCAGACCCCGAGGTGAGATAATCACAAATAATCATGGCGTAATAAATACATGACCACAAAATACATCCTAAGTCATTTCATGCTGTGGTTTTTTAAGTGGATTACTTAATGAAGTGGGCCGGGTAGCTCAGCCGGTATAGCGCGACTGACTACGGGCTGGACGGCCCGGGATCGAATCCCGGTGGGGGCAATATTTTCCGCCCGTCCAGACTGGCCCTGGGGCCCACCCAGCCTCCTGTAAAATGGGTACCGGGTCTTTCCCGGGGGTAAAGTGTGGCCGGGGCATGCTGCTGACCACTCACATCCTTCTAGTGCCGCGGTCGTGGCAGGGTAGAGCTATACCTCTACCCACCCTCTGTGCCAAACCGGGCCTGTAACGGGATCACTTTACCTTATTACTTAATGACACTCTAGATTGATAAAATTATATAGTGTCGGTTACGAATGAATGCAGTATTGGTAGATTGATGACAGGGCAAAAGTGATTATTCTGACAAAAACCTGCCCCCATTGCCACTTCGTCCACCACAAATCCCACATCAACTGGTCTTCATGCCGACAGGCCGGTATCTAATAACATATACAACAATGTTCCTGCTAAGTAAAGTGGGGCAGTGCATCTAAAACCCAAATAAATATGCTGATTGTGTCAAACCACTTCTGGCTTTGCTTCTGGAAATAAAATCTTCCTTCTTGACTAAGCCACCCTCCTCTTTTTCTCTTCTACTGTGTGTCACTTTTTGTGTTTCAACATGCTATCAAAGACATGGCACACATTTCACAATACAGAATAAAAGCAATCAATGTGTGCATGATCTGGCAACACAGTTTACCCCAAAAATGTTTACTTCCTTAACCGTTTGGCGCCGGAATTAGTTTTTTTTTAATTTTAGCATACCCTGTATATAAAATGTGAATAAAACAGGAACCAAATACGTTAGAATTATGAAACAAACTGCATTTTGAAGAGCAAAAAACGGAGATTATATACCATGTTTAAAATATTAGTGGTCGTTAGGCGTCAAAGGGTTAATGGATAAATGTGGGGTGGCAGGGCAGACATTCCTCAAGCTGTGAAAAGGAAGGCAACTCTAACACCTACCGTGGGTTTTAGATCCACCAGTTCTGTTCTGAATTTCTGAACCCAGCACTCAACTTTAAATTTAACCCTGTACATGGTGTATGTAATATTAACTTGCAAATCTTTTCATTTCAGTACTTCTTCATTATATAAAGAAGATACAGGAGGAAGCTAGGTAAGGAAATTTAATCAGGTATTTCCTGGATCATAAGCTGCACCAAGAATTTAGAAGACAAAGTTAGGGGAAAAAAATTATTCACATCTGAAGATCAAATGCATATGTACTTGTAGTTACTCAATAAACAGGCAGTACAGGATGAAGTTTATACTGGTCACAAAATCATCTACAATCCCTCTCCTGACCATAACACTCAAAATTATACCAGTTATTATTATTATTAGGACTTTCACTTTCTTAAAACAGTACAACATCACTGCCCCAGACAGTGCACGTAAAACTGAGCCCACATTTTTTTTATTTTGACTTTATGATTTTTTTGTTTACAATCCATGAACCTTCATAAATCTGTAATATCAAGAAATTATCCCAGCAAAATAAGTGATATTGCAAGCAACAACAGTTATTTATGTAGACACAGAATCTCACTTGTTTCATCATTCTGTTATTCAAATCTTTATCTATGCTTTAATTATCACACCAACTAATGTACTTACATAAAATTTCACAATAAAACATTTAAAATCGCTCCAACATGTTTCCATTCTAAGATCATCCTCAGAGAGCCACGTGTTCCTTGCTAAAGTCATTTTAAAAACACTCATTAATTCCTTGTATTAATAGGGTGCTGTGGCAGCATGTCATGTTGTGTAAGGGTACGTCGTAGAGAATACGCCTGACTATAGGTGTGTGTGTAGTGTGTTACGTTGTGAGAGACTCTCTCGCAACGTAACACACTACACACACCTACAGTCAGGCGTATTCTCTACAACGTACCCTTACACAACATGATATGCTGCCACAGCACCCTATTAATACAAGGAATTAATTAATGAGTATTTTTAACATGACTTTAGCAAGGAACAACGTGGCTCCCTGAGGATGATCTTAGGATCGAAACATGTTGGAGCAATTTTAAATGTTTTAATGTGAAATTTTATATAAGTGCATTAGTTGGTGTGATTCTACAAAATGCACGGTGCAACAATAAAGACTTTATCTATGCATTTAGTTTCAGACACTTTGCAACACAAGAACAAAAAGAGCACTTATTTTTCTTTAATGTCTGCAATTCTGACTCATGCTATCTTGATTCACATATTTTATAGGTTAGGAGTGATCCGAACTGTCTTTTGTCTTCCCTACTATCATGCACATTTTGTACACTTCATCTCATTTAATTTGAAACATACAAAGTATGAAATCCTTGTCAGTTTAGTATGCACTCCATCAGAGCAACAAACTTAGTTTCAATAAGCTCATTATCACTACATGCCACTGAACTAATGCGAGGAATGAGGCTTTGTTTCTCCCCCTCCAAGAATTGGTCATGTGATCATCACCAGCATCCCTCCAGGAAGAATGGGAACCTGTCACATACAGGGCCATATATCTTTCAGACCATAAGATGCAGGAGAATTTTATATAGCTCTTTTCTGGGAGAGGGGGTGGAGGAGTGATTCTTATGGTCCAGAAAATATGGTAACTCCAAATGTGCAGAAAAACAAAGGCCTCCCCCTTCTGTCAGCATGTCTTGTGGTCACCAGACACATTTTCTTTCTCACAGCATGTACATTCAGTGCAACCATAACATCAAATTGTCCCTCAGCAGCTACAATGTATAAGAATGGATCAATGAGGTTGTTATAAACTGTACTAAGGATGGAAACTGTGAAGTTTTCCACTGAAATTTCAATAGACTTTGTGCTACCACACGAACTGATATACATATTAAACTTTCCCTGCCATTTTGTGTCAAAATACAACATGCTGAAAGTGCGCCTGGCTCCACAAGTTAAAGTAAACTTGATCAGAAATTTATCCAATCTAATGGACCCTAGAAAGTAAGTTTCATATTCTTAACTAATGATGAAGATACAGTGACTTCCAAAATGCTGTGATTTAACCAAGAAATGGAACAATAAAAATGACTCAGTAGCCTACATTCCAGCAATGTGCCTCCATCAGAAACCTTGAATTATCATAAGATTTAATTTTTCATGGCTACATTACTTGGGTGACCACTTCATCACTCTAAAATGAATGTACTGACGCCTCTCCATCATTCCAGCATCAGGGATGGATTAGATCACTTGAGAACCTTTTGAAACATACAATTTCTGCCATTTTTATGGTCAGAGAAACTTCTTCCAAAACATACGTAATTTGTAATATTTCCTCGACGTGAAAAAGAAGAGGGCAAATTATGCAGATTTTGACATTCTGATAAGGAAAACTTTACAGTGATTCTAGCCAATATTCATTCAGATTTGTGTTTCAGGTTGCAGCCGTATCAGTCCGACACTTGCTGAAGACCTCCAATTTCAACTTTAGCTACAAGATGAAAATCTTACAGCCCTGATTTTCTTCAATGTCACAAAATGTTTCCCTCCCTTAGTTTCAGATTTAATACAGTGCACAACGCCACGTTTCTTCATACACTATTGTCTCCTTAATATATTGCACATGTAAAGCCATAACCTGCCACTGGGCACCTCAAGTTCCAAGCAATATGTAACAAAAGTAGTCATAATCAATAAAACGTGCAACAGTTACATGCCACAGCTCAAAATAAATATTTTGTTAGTGTAGTGTTATCATAGAGGCTTTATATATCTCAGGATTTGTTGCATGAGAGTTGTGCAGCCAAACATTTTCATACAGACATACAAAACTGAAAACCTGGTCAGGCATAATTAACAGTAAAATAATTAGCTTCTTTTGGGGGAAAATATACAAACAAGCAAATTAAGGCAAGTAGTAATACCTCTGACATATTCAGGACACATCCAGTTCAAATCCTCGCCAGTACGTTGGTTATCTTGTTTTTAATGCAGTTGAACTTGTTAAATGTGGTAATGAAGAATAAATTGTTCTCTTAATGGGAGTCTGATGCTATTTTTCAACCCATATGGGGTGGCTTAGCTGACAGAAATATACCACTGCACACAGAAAGGTTTAATAATGTAACTTTCAAACACAAACAAAAATTTAAAATATAAGTACAACTGTAACAGCACACAAGTACATCCAGGCATTTAATACACATACCATTTAACAAACGAGAAAGTATAAATGGTAACTTAAAATATAAACAAACAACAGAACACAAGTAAATGTTTATTTATACACTTAAATACATTCTGGGTTAACAATTTCTGTACTGCCAACATAAAAATATTGCTACAATCATGTCATAACTAAAATGGAGCCTTCAATCCAGCATAAGTATTTCATCCAACATGAAGCTGTTTATCCCAGCTTTCATCACTAAACAGCAGAGTGGCTCAATGGCATGGCCAAGCACCGATGACAATTCATAACCCTATTAAATCAAAGTTATATAATGCATCAGTAATTTCAAAAAACAAGGTAGTGGGTAACACCCAAAATAACAATCTTATCTATTATAAGGCATCATCATCAAATGATTAGAAACCATTAATTAATATATGGACTTACCTCCACACAAGTAAAACAAGACATTTTTATGTTATAACATAAAGTGGTAAACCAATAAAAACAGAGAATAACAAAACATGCAAGTTCTGATGTTTTTGCAGCACTGTAGCTGAGGGTTCCATCCGTCTTGTATACACATAGTTTGAAACGTCATATCCCGGAACAAAATGTCCACTATCCTCAAAACTTCAGGGGTCGATAGGTCATATAGGAAGATTAGTCAAGGACCCATCAACCCTTGAAGGTCTCTTGCCCCAGCAGCGGCAAGAGATTTTTCACTTGTCCAAAGCGCCCAGAACAGCTCTGTACCAATCCAACCTCCTATTCAAAGCGAACTAGTGTTTTTCCCCTAGAAATACAGTGGCTGGGGCATGAACCTGACCTCTTACCTCCATCTTGTGTTAAGGCTAAGAACCCATGGAACTATACCTCTACTTCCACATGCTTCCATGGCATGTACAAGAACAACTTTAACTTTACCTTTTACAAAACAAATTTTACAGCATATCACCATGTATGGTACAATACTCAATACTGTAAGGAATGATAAATGTACAAGCCTTACAGTAGATACTTACCTGACTGTTATCTGGTGAAGTTGGAAGCATACTGACTATTGAAGCCTGCTGTAGCTGTGAATGGAAAACAACACATGTTATATTCAAAACCACAGGACAATAACGAACCAGCCATTCACTTAGACCAAGGAATGTGTTAACTACAAGGCAGCTATATTAATTGCCTGTTAAGTGTTAGTAGAGTCCAGTTGAAATGTGATGGCACACAGTGACGCACTGGAGGGGAAGTGAAGGGGAAACTGACGAATGGAGTGGGTAGCCAGTACTCTTCACACTACCTCGTAACATGGTGTATCCAGCAATACTACCACTATGTGCATGCCTCGGTTGCCAGTAGATGACTTAACTGATGCCCCCGCTGATTTCAATGGACTCCTCCGTTTTGCTGAAAGACAAAATCTGGTTTCTGCGCGTGTGCCATCATATGTCAAACGCAGTCTACTAACACGACAGCTATCCACATGGTATGAACTGCAGGAATGGCCTTACCTTTACTTTTACTTGGCATGATTTGGGGACTTGAGGGCAAGATATAAACACTTCCAGAGACATTTTAGTGGAAGTGTGTGATGATGTATCACACTTCTGACACATATATTCTTTAGGACCTAGCTCTACCAGCAAGTCATTTTCACAAATTCCACACACTGGCCATGAAAATGCTGTTTCTTCATCTACACTGGCAACAGTTCCTGCAATCAAGAGAAGCTGTATGAATAGATTAATAGCTTGATTAAATAAAGACATACTGTGTTGAATTCTTACAAACTGTGGTAAAATTAAGTACAGTCAATTCTGCTATAACACAATAGATGTATTCATGTGAGAGCTCATGTTATGGAAAATCATGAAGGGGGGGGGGAAAAAAAAGAGAGAGAGAGAGAGAGAGAAAAGAAAAGAAAAGAAAAGAAAAGAAAAGAAAAGAGTAATAAAAGCCCCTAGGGTTGACTTCAAAAATCCTTCTAACTGGTCAGTGAAATTGTGTAATAGCCAACATGCATAGGCAAAGTTTCTGTTATACAAACACTGTTTACCTAGTTATCAGTAACATTATAGCCATTTTGCACTAACAAGACATGGGTGCAGAACTGACAGTATGATATCTGAAAACAACAGAGGCAAATATGAGTAATAATAAAAATTGAAAACAGACTAAAGCTGGGAAATCTAAACTATCATAAAATGTAGCAGCTTGTCTGTTCCTTCCTTCTTTGGAAAATCTTATAAGGATAAATGGCAGCTTCACATAAAGGGTTATTAAAAATGTCGTTGTGATTAATTAAGCACCATGCCATGAAGGTCTATGGAGAAGTGGAAGTACAACTTCTTGGTACTAAATGGTGATGATGGGTGACTGGTCAGTTTCACACACTGGTCACTTTATCCCCAGGCAAAGAGCACCCATTACCCACCAAACATATGGACAGATGGATCCCAGAGCCAATCTGGATGGTCTGCAAAAGAAGTGTCTGGCCCCTTTCAGATATGAGATCATAACTCCTGAGTCATCCAGCTGATTGACAAGCCACTGTACTATCTAAGGTACCCCTGCCCTTAAAGAAAGGTTTATCTCAAACTAGGCCTAAATGCAGAAAAAAAAGGCAGATGAGCCAGTCCTTTCACACAGCATGACAGGAACACTTTAGCAATGTTGCAAGATGTCTATTGTAAGAATGGTGCAGCCAGGAACCTAGAAAGCCCAAATTTACAAGCCTAGACCATCTATTCCTGACACTTGGCAATGCTGTCAACTGCAAGAGCTTCTGTATTTAAATCATCACTTTAGCTGACATACAAAGCAGCTAGTCAGCCCAACAGCAAGGACAGAATCACAGCCCTTGGTACAACATGTCTGCAGTCACCTGCCAAAATTCCTGCATTTTACCTCAAATACAGATTAACGTTCATTCATCCTCATAACTTTTAATGTAGTCCTCCAATACCAGACTTCAGAAAAATCCATTATATGGGCCGGGAAATGACATGTATTTGCCAAAATAAATATTATTGTTGACAGAGTTTTGCCTGTTGTTTCACACATCAATGCTGATGGTCAGATCAGTTCATCTTTGCACATGATATGGCATGCAGTGCAGCTTCACACAAAATAAAATACGAAATCCATCAGATTAAGTGTTAATGACACACATCCATGTGTTTTAAAATAAGAATAATTGCAGTAACTAACCAGTAATTGTGACGAGCTCGTTTAGAGTGGATGTTACTGTAAAGTTTGGTAGATTGACTTGTAGACTGGAAATTAGATTCAAGTCACTGTCAGACATTACTGGAAGCCACACACTTGTTTCTGTTCTTGTATCCATTTTGGAAACACAAGTAAGCCAGCTGTATTTGTCTGCACTCAGCTTACCTGCACAAATTACATTTTATCTATTACCCCACAACTCTAAAACCATAGAGCAAAACATGCTAAACACACGGGTGGGTCAGAAGGTAAGTTCACAATGCATATATTTCGGGTTCACTATAACCAACTCCAATAACACAGTTCACACTAATTCATTAAAGACAATGATTAATCTGAATTATGTTTAAATATTTAGTACACGCTGCACAGTAAACATACGTACTCTGTCTCAATTATAAGGACCAAACAACTAATGCTGAACGAGGAAGTAATTGACATTTATTCTGAGAACCATACAAAACACACAAACACTGTGTGGGCATAACATAAAGATACTGAACATTGAACAAGCTGGTACATATAGTCACCACTGGGCTGGGGTTAATTGTGCTGCTTTTCCACTACTTTTGAACACAGTCCCTCCAATAAGTGAACCATTTATATACAACGGGATGAGCTTTTCTATTCCCTGTTGATATCAGTCCCTAGCTTGAGTTATCAGCCATTATCTTACAGCTACTCCCACATAACAACCATATCCAAATTTGTAGCTGCAAAGATTTTGCTTGAGCACTGTAAATGGATGATAATTGTTTGGCAGCAGATAAGGGATGTATGCGGAACATTCCAGGGTTCTGTAATTATAAGTTCACATGCTACACATACTTATGTTCTGACTGACCCTCATATATGTAGGTTATTCGGAAAGTAAGTACTGTCTGCGCATATCTCTCACGCATCCTCAAGACTGTCACTTTGCGCATGTGCAGTGACTTCCTCTATCAATTGAGAAGCCAGAGAAGCCATTTCATGAAATTCGTGTTGTGTTTATGTTTGTGCCTTGCGTTAAACATGTTTAAACAATTGAAGGGGCCGCTGACTGTGAAATACGGTCTGTAATTCCTTTTTTGAATGCTAGGAATGTGCTAACAAGTGAGATTCATCACCAGATCTGTTAAATGTATGGTGACAATGCGATGAGTGAAGGCATGGTTAGGAAATGGGTTCAGATGTTCAATGAAGGCTGAGAGAACGCGCACGATGAGGCGCGAAGTGGGCGTCCATCTTTGGTGTAAGGTCAATGAAAGAGTGTGTGATGACCGACATTTCACAATTTCTGATCTGTCCCTGCACTTTCCTCAGATTTCAAGGACTCTACTCTATGACATTGTCAGTAGTCAATGGGGTCACAGGCAGCCGCATTCTATGAGGAAGGTACACAAAAACTTGTGCCCCGCTATGATAAGTGCCTCAATAATGGTGGCGAATATGTGCAAAAATAGTTTGAAGAATGTAGAATCTGATAACTATAAAATTTTATACGAAACCTTACTCGATTTTTTTTTTACAGTGAAATGGTACTTACTTTCTGAATAAGCCTTGTAGTTACAGCATCCCTCTAACTCATCACAGGCAATGAAGTGCAGCCAGTTGAAGACTCTGTCTTTCCAGCTACATTTAAATTCTATCAAGTCCCTGTTGCAGTATTGTTTTATGTCTATAAACTGTATTTTCTGGTATACATCAACAAATAAAATTAATTTTTTGGTCAAACAAGACCCCAGAAGAGCACACAGCTGTCACTGTTGATAAAAGGAAGAAACAACACAATCCAAACTCAAACATCGGAATATCTCAAACACATGGAATAGCTGTTTGAGCAGAGTGGCTCACCACACCTTGAACATGATGTTGGTTGATGGTGGGTTAAATTCAGGAGAAATCACAGTGAAATAATTAACAATCTTCTGCAGTGAATGTGAATATGAGATCTTCCCAACTGGTACCAGTAATAGGTTTTTGCTCTACAGCCCTTGCTATTCTGGTCACAGTTAATTGGATGTTGGATAATCTGAATCGACAAATTGAAAAATTCTATTCATAGTTGATTATGTACTTTAAAAGAAGATACAAGGGATTTAGAAAGGCACATGGGTCACTCAGTGCTGATGATGGCACAGAGGGAGACAGAACATATATTACATTGCTGCCAAGTCTATTTTGTGGTGCGGTATCGTTGTTAACTGCTTACAACTGAACTGAATTAAAGGGACCGTGGATTTCAACATCTAACAGAGGGAGAAAATGCTGCAGATGTTGATAAGACTTTCTATAGAAGAAGAATCAGATAATGAACTAGATAAACCACAAGAATCTACAATTAAGAAATTCCTCAGCTTTGCAAATGATAGTACTGATGCAGTAATCAATTATGTGGGCTCTTCAACCAAGTAAGAACTGCAGGCATGCTAAGAACACCTAGGAACCGTGAGGGATATCCCAATTCAAGAACAGCAGCAGAGGTTTGTTCAGACAAAACTTGACAGTTTCTACAAAACTGCATTATTATGTTCAAAAAAACAAGTATAACTTCTGAGTCTTCAATTGATGAATAAATGTATGTACTAAGTACTTCTTTGGTTTTCAAGTACAGACTCTACAGTGTTTATGTATTATTTTGATATTTTGTAAAATTAATACAGAGGTATTGAACTACAAGATCAGCACTACCTATATCATTAAATTTTCCATTTACAGGTGTTTCAAATTTTGTCTTTTAGGACTACCTTTTGCTTTGCTAATCAAGGTTATTACTTAACCCAGATGACCTCTTTACCAAGTTAATCTGGATTAATGAGGTTTTACTGTAGTTATAATTCTGTTGTGTACAGAGCAATCATCCATCCAAAAAAATAAAAACACACATTACCTCTGTCCACCTGAATATCTTGAAGAAGTACAACCACTCCTTTATTATCTCTGATTTGTGACGGTACAAAACACGAAGGTTCTACAGACATGATCACATAACCTGGTAAACCGTCACGGCCAAGAGATGAATCTGTCAGGTACACGTTATCATCTGTGACATACAGAACTTTAGCCAGATAAGTGTATCTAGCAACACCACCATCAGTCTATATAACAAAAAAATAAAGATCAGGTAAAAAAATTTATCAAGCACCTGCAATGGTACAAATAAGAGACTGCACCTGTAAGAAACATATACCGCAAACTTGCACAATTTTAGTTTAAATTTTTAGTTAAGACTAAAACAAACACAACTATTTGTTAAATCAAAGAAAAGTGTGAATGGTTAAAATTAATGGAATTAATAAATGAATCACGTTCTTAGTTCTAAATGTAAATTATTCCTTTTTGGGTAATTCCCCGGCATCTGACTTCTAATTGCCGACGTTTCGGAACTCACTATTGGTTCCATCTTCATAGGCAGGTGAATGAAGTACTTCATTCACCTGCCTATGAAGATGGAACCAATAGTGAGTTCCGAAACGTCGGCAATTA
>Ga0123355_10012847_pt1 | contig 12995 bp, 5 predicted proteins | sample TergutEmb28metaG_3_FD_89872 | JGI IMG/M metagenome (GOLD analysis project Ga0123355, IMG submission 89872) | Embiratermes neotenicus P1 segment gut microbial communities from Petit-Saut dam, French Guiana - Emb289 P1 | ecosystem: Host-associated > Arthropoda: Insects > Digestive system > Gut ... | reverse complement strand
TCATTTAACCCTTATCCCCCTAACGTGGAGAATATGGTGAGCTAATAATGCCAGAAAATGGCAGATGGGATTTAATTCGGCTTTTAAAGGCTTAAAGTAAGTTTGTCCCTCTTCTCACCATGAGTGCATGGGGCAGTGATGATATGTCTCCAATCTTTCTTAAACTCTGCACTAGATAAAAATTCACCTTCACGCTGCGACCGCTTTGCCCCCGGAGCGTTCCCGCGGTACCCACAAAATATGAGGTGCATCTCAGCATTATGTGAAAGATGAAAATCCCTTCTTCTGGCGGGTGTCGAACCAATCTTCCTTTGCTTTAAGCCCGTAGGCTAGTGACTGCACCAAACGAGCTATCCCGACTACTGTACTTTACGATTAGGGTCTTAAATAGAAAATAACATAGGTCTACAATTAACTTTTTAAAGCCTGGGATTTACCATATGTACCACCATCTTTAGCATTCAGAAATTCTGTGTACTGCCCACAATGTATTTATGTGTTTTTTGTGGATCTCATAATAAACAGCGATTATTTCTCTATGTAACATTTTCTTATCAGTCTTTATAACCGAGGCAGAGAGTGTTTAGTGCGCGGTACAAACTGGGTCTTTAAATCACATAGATACAGTTTCGTCCTTAAAGGGCTAATAGCGATATTTCTAAAGCATGTAGGAAGGGAACTTCACGAACAACCGACATAAATGCTGTCTGCAAATGACGCATTTTCAATCTCTACTGCCCCACTGTAGTGTAGACGTCACATCACTTTTTATTATTGTGGATCTGAATCGGTAGAGTCGAAAACCACAAAATTCCACAAAAGAGAGCTTTCTGATATTATTTTATCTCGCTCCGTTCAAAACTGGCTCAGGCTCTAAAATGCATCACTTAGAGAGCGTCCAAACAAAAGTACTGTACATGGTTACCTATTATCAGGCTGGACTATCACTGAAACACATGCCAGGATGCTGTTATGTTTCATTTTCATCCCGTCAGCTGTCAGACTGCTTTATAACAATGAATTCGAACTCCATATGGGCAACTGAATTGACGTAAATGAAAATTTAACGTTCTCGTAAAAAATATGACGCTGTTTCAATTCTTTCGATTCCAATTATTTCATTCGATTTATCCCCATTTTAAATTACTCGTACGATTATTGTGTGCTCTTTGCATACTGCACAAAAAGGGGATTCTCCGCCTGCCAGCGTATTTCGACTTTTAACTAGAATGTTTTGGAATAAATATTGTTTGAAATGGGACAACGATCTTGTGAATTTTGTGTTAGTCTCCGTGGATCCTGCGAATTTTATATTAGTTTCCGCGAATCATTTTAATTTTATGTTAGTCACTGTGGATCCTGCAAATTTTGTATTAGTTTCTGCGAATCTTGTAAATTTTATGTTAGTCGTCGTGGATCTTGTGAATTTCATGTTAGTCTGTATGGATATTGTGAATTTTATGTTAGTCTCCGTTGATCTTGTGAATTTTATATTAGTCTCCGTGGATCATATTAATTCTACTTTTAGTCTTCGTGGATCTTATGAATTTCATGTTAGTCTTCGTGGAACTTGTGCTTTTTATATTAGTCTCCATGGATCTTGTGGATTTTATATTAGTCTCCGTGGATCTTGTCAATTTTATATTAGTCTCCGTGGATCTTGTGAATTTTATATTAGTATCCGTGGATCTTCTGAATTTTATATCAGTCTCCGTGGATCCTTTGAATTTTATATTAGTCTCCGTGGATCTTGTGAATTTTATGTTAGCCTCCGTGGATCTTTTGAATTTTATATTAGTCTCCGTCGATCTTCTGAATTTTATATTAGTCTCCGTGTATCTTGTGAATTTTATATTAGTCTCCTAGAATCTTGTGAATTTTATATTAGTATCCTAGGATCTTGTGAATTTTATATTAGTCTCCGTAGATCTTGTGAATTTTATATTAGTCTCCGTGGATCATGTGAATTTTATATTATTCTCCGTAGATCTTGTGAATTTTATATTAGTCTCCGTGGATCTTTGGAATTTTATGTCTCCTTGGATCTTGTGAATTTTATGTTATTCTCCGTAGAACACTTGTGTTTGTGTTTTACGACGATGATGGCATAGTGTCGAAAAGCCTTTGCTTTTTAATGACACAAAAGAGGTGCAGGACATTCGTGCTTACAACGTTGATATGTGAGCAGAGATCGCACTTAACAAACGCGAACATTTAATATCATTAATGCGGCACGGGCTGAGGGGGAGAGTAGAACAAAAAATAAATACACCGTCTCCCAAAGTAAAAATCGGATTGGTTTGTTAATTTCGCTCTTGGTACAATGACATAATTGGGTTAATAGAACCGGTACACAATATCAAATAATAATAAGAAGGAAAGGATGAAGATGAATACTACTCAAACATTCATTTCACTTAATCATTTCTCTTTACACATCCGTCCCTCAAACTTCGCAGTCCCAGTCTACACTTTACAATCACTTATGTACACATCCTCCTTCTCATCTCATATTCCTTCCCCTTCGTCACCAACTGATGGCTGTAATACTATTTTAGATGTTTTCTCCCACAGTAGGAAAGTCAAAATGTCCGTACGCATGGTAAGAAATATTGTATTTTGTATGACTTCTAAGAGCGAAGGATATTGGAATAACTACGCATGAATATAATTAACGCAAAGGACTAATTTTGAGTGGTGGTTTACTTCGGGAAGCAGCACATATCGGCATGTAATATGTATCGGACTCTAGCACATTTCGAACTGTAGCATACATCGAACTGTAGCACATTTCGATCTGAAACACATATCGAACTGATGAATATTATGAAAAGTAGAACATTTCGAACTGTAACAAACTTCGATCTGTAGCACACATCGAACTGTAACACATAACGAAATATAGCACAATTCGATCTGTAACACAAATCGAACCGTAGCACATATCGAACTGTAGCACATATCGAACTGTAGCACATATCGAACTGAAACACATATCGAACTGTACCACATTTCGATCTGTAACACATATTGAACTGTAGCACATATTGAACTGTAGCACATATTGAAATGTAGAACATTTCGAACTGTAGCACATTTCGATCTGTAACACTTATCGAACTGTAGCACACATCGAACTGTAGCACATTTTGAAAAGTAGAACATTTCGAACTGTAGCACATTTCGATCTGTAGCACATATCGAAATGTAGCACATTTCGATCTGTAACACATAACGAACTTAGCACATTTTGAAACGTAGAACATTTCGAACTGTAGCAGATTTCGATCTGTATCACATATCGAACTGTATCACATATCGAAATGTAGCACATTTCGAACTGTATCACACATCGAACTGTAACACATTTCGATCTGTAACACATATCGAACTTAGCACATTTTGAAACGTAGAACATTGCGAACTGTAGCACATTTCGATCTGTAACACATTTCGATCTGTAACACATTTCGAACTGTAGCACATTTTGATCTGTAACACATATCGAACTGTAGCACATTTCGAAACGTAGAACATTTAACACTCTAGCACATTTCGAACTGTAGCACATATCGAACAGTAGCACATTTCGATCTGTAACACATATCGAACTGTAGCACATTTTGAAACGTAGAACATTTCGAACTGTAGCACATTTCGTTCTGTAACACATTTCGAACTGTAGCACATTTCGAACTGTAGCACATATCGAACTGTAGCACATTTTGAAACGTAGAACGTTTCGAACTGTAGCACATTTCGATCTGTAACACATATCGAACTGTAGCACATTTTGAAACGTAGAACATTTCTAACTGTAACACATTTCGTTCTGTTGCACATATCGAATTGTAGCACATTTCGAACTGTAGCACATTTTGAAACGTAGAACATTTCGAACTGTAGCACATTTCGTTCTGTAACACATTTCGAACTGTAGCAGATTTCGAACTGTAGCACATATCTAACTGTAGCACATTTCGATCTGTGACACATATCCAACTCTAGCACATTTTGAAACGTAGAACATTTCGATCTGTAGCACATGTCGAACTGTAGCACATTTCGAAATGTAGCACATATCGAACTGCAGCACATTTCGATCTGTAACACATATCGAACTGTAGCACATTTTGAAACGTAGAACGTTTCGAACTGTAGCACATTTCGTTCTGTAACACATTTCGAACTGTAGCACATTTCGAACTGTAGCACATATCGAACTGTAGCACATTTTGAAACGTAGAACATTTCGAACTGTAGCACATTTCGATCTGAAACACATATCGAACTGTAGCACATTTTGAAACGTAGAACATTTCCAACTGTAGCACATTTCGTTCTGTAACACGTTTCGAACTGTAGCACATATCGAACTGTAGCACATTTCGAACTGTAACACATATCGAACTCTACCACATTTTGAAACGTAGAACATTTCGAACTGTAGAACATTTCGATCTGTAGCACATATCGAACTGTAGCACATTTCGAAACGTAGAACATTTCAAACTGTAGCACATTCGATCTGTAGCACTAATCGAACTGTAGTACATTTCGGAACTTAGAACATTTCACACTGTAGCACATTTCGTACTGTAGAACATTTCACACTGTAGCACATTTCGTACTGTAGAACATTTCAAACTGTAGAACATTTCAAACTGTAGCACATTCGATCTGTAGCACATATCGAACTGTAGCACATTTCGGAACTTAGAACATTTCACACTGTAGCACATTTCGTACTGTAGAACATTTCACACTGTAGCACATTTCGTACTGTAGAACATTTCACACTGTATCACATTTGAACCAAAGCATCTTTTCGCGCTGTAGGTACAAATAACAACCTGAATATAACTTGAATCCCAATATGTCGCTGTTGGTTTGATCTGTAATTTTAATAAACAGTTGGCTTGGAGATTTTTCAGTGTCAACATTGTCTGCATAAAGCACAAAAGAAGACACACATTAAATTGACGAAACTAACACAAACCTCTTTTGCCATTTGCTGGTGTGTTTTGAATACTTCGTCGTACAACAAGGTGTCCGTCAGAATAATATTTATAGCAAAATATTAAGTTTGTCCCTGTTAATGTTGCAGATGGACGTACCGTCAGACGAACGGCCACGAGACAGCTCTGGAGGGCACCGACAGGTATATCGTTCGCGATGGCACGCTCATCGTCACCTCCGTCAGGGAGTCTGACGCCGGCACCTACCTCTGTAACGCCAGCAACAACGAGGGAAGCGAAACGCTGGAAATTCAGCTGAGTGTCAGCTCTCCGCTACAAGTGCTGATGCACCCGAGTAGACAGAGGGTCGACTTAGGCAAGATTGCGACATTCTGGTGCAGCATTTCGGGATTCCCACGTACATCCGTACACTGGCTTAAAGACGGCCAGCCTTTACGCACGGGGGCCCGAGTACGTCAGCCTTCCGAGGATAGGGTCCATATATCGTCTGTGATGAAAGAGGATCGAGGAATGTATCAGTGTTTAGTGAAGAACCAGGTGGAAATGGCCCAGGGTTCGGCAGAGCTGAGGCTGGGAGGTGAGTGTGCCAGATTATAGACACGCATCACCATAAATTTTCTTCAACAAATCCTACGTTTCTGTAGCGGATTTTCCAAGTTTAACACAGGATTTCACATTGACGCGTTGCTTCACGTTAACACTTTACATGATTCCGACGGAGAACAAGAACACGATCCACCTCAAGCAAAGGCTACTGCCAAACTGTTTGCCGCATGACCTTGGAATTATAACCGTGAATGGAGGGGTGAGCACATGCCAATACCGCACACAGCTCGATGTTGCCAAGTTTACAGGGAAGCGGAAAAAAATTAATTCCAATTATTTTATAGCCACACCACGTAAGGTTGCGATTCATATATTTTGATGTAATCGAGGACATCCCCCTCTCTTTGTGGAACATTCAAAAATAAATCGCTGTTTGATGTTCAGGTGACCGTGTATCGTGATAAAGGTTTATAATAAAACCAACTAATGCACTAATCTCTCAAATTTATTTTTGGAATAAAATTCTACATGTTTCCGACAGTTCCTCTGTCCATCACCAGGAGTTTTTCACTGTACACACAGCAATGGTATATTCATATAGGTTTGCTGACATATTCCATTGCTGTATGTACAGTGAAAAGCTCCTGATTATGGACAGAGGAACTGTCCGAGACATGTAGAGTTTTATTCCAGAAATAAATTTGAGAAATTAGTTTATCTAGTTGGTTTTATTATAAGAACAAATCGATGCTTATCCGTCGAACGCAGCTACTTTGCTGTATTGAAATACAGCTGCATGTTTCTGCTGTTAACGACCACAATCTGGCCACCAATACAGTATTTGAAAGTAAGGTACAACACAATACAGGTGTACTGTGTTGTACCTTGGTTGCAAACTAGCTGGCGGTTGTAAGATTCTTCATTCTCAGCTCTAAAAAAATAGATACATTGAGTGAGGAACATTGAACGTGTTTGGGAATGGGGCGCTAAGGAAGACATCTGGGCCAGTGAGAGACGCGGTAACAGGAGGAAAGGTAAAGTGACCCCGTTACAGGCCCGGTGTGGCCCAGAGGGTGGGTAGAGTTATAGCTCTACTCTTCCATGACCGCGGCACTAGAACGGGGTGAGTGGTCAACAGCACGCCCCGACCCCACTTTACCCCCGAGAAAGACCCGGTACCAATTTTACAGGGGCCTGGGTGGGCCCCAGGACCGGTCTTTACGGGCGGAAAATCTCGACCCGAACGGGATTCTATCCCGGACCGTCGAGGAAACAGGGGAGTGGAGAAAACTGCGTACGTGTAATGAGACGCTTAATGATCTGTATTACTGGACAGAAATTATTCTTGTGATAAAATCAAGAAGAATGTGATGGGCAGGGCATATGGCATGGATGGGAGAGGCCCTTACCGGGTTTGGTGATGGAACCTGAGGGAAACAAACCGTTTGGAAGGTTTAGGAATGGAAGGGTGGAAAATAATAACATTCATATCCAAGATATAGGTTGTGAGAGGGTGGCCCGAAATGTCCTGGCTCAGAATAAGGACAAATGGAGGAATTTTACATACGTGGTTCCGTGCATCGTGAATCGAATTTAATAATTGTCCAACAAGATGCGACTTATTCAGTTTATATTACATTTCTGTAGGCAGCTCTATATGTTTCGGCTGTTGACACCCATCATCAGGAGCTGGTACAGCTGTAATTACAACTTCTGTTATTGTTTAACCGGATCTACTACCATTCGCTCTCGTTTTTGAGTTCCGTAGCTCTACATGTTTCGGGTGTTAATACCCATCATCAGGAGCTCGTACAGCTTCTGGTATTGATTAACCGGATCTATTACTATCCGCTCTCGTTGTTGAGTTGGAACTGATTCATGTGTATCGTACACAGGAATCGGTTCCAACTCAGTAACAAGAGCGGATGGTAGTAGATCCGGTTAATCAATACCACAAGCTGTAATTACAGCTGTACCAGCTCCTGATGATGGGTGTCAACAACCGAAACATGTAGAGCTGCCTACAGAAATGTAATAAACTGAATAATTCGCATCTTTTGGACAATTATTAAATTCGACAATTGGAGGGTTAATGATTCAAGCTTTAGTAAACCGTATGTTCCACGTTAACGGTAAAAGCGCCAGCTGAACTTTTCATAGAAGTAACGTTGGAAGCTCGGGTCTTCTGGGATGTGATGCCGTATCGATTGGTAGAGAGTTGCCGCAATTTTAGAAGAGTTTTATGCTTCTTCGTAGTCAAATAACTACGCCGACCTCAAAGATGGAGGCAGAAACCTCCTCCAAAACTACAGTATCTACCAGTCGATGCAGTGTCATGTCCCAGATCGCTTTGAGTTTACTATTCACACTAAGTATGTCGTAAAGTAACCCCCGTATCGAACATGACCACTATGTGCAGGTGTAGGGGGAAGGAAAAAGAATCTTAGCCCTTATGGGCACGATGTCGAGGTACATTCGACAGTGCCTTCAATTTTACAATGCCCAATGTCGAGTTCACTTCGCCAATTTATTTAACAGTCTTTTGTATTGTAGGCCACGATAGATGGTATAGCGACTGGCTACGGGCTGTACGGTCCGGGAATCGAATTCCGGTGTGGGCGAGATTTTCCGAACCTGTCCACACATCACACATTCTGGAGATCCATTATAATATAATCTCCCCAACTACGCCTGGGTCTCCCGAATTGGTCACCTTCCCTCTGTTTTCCCCACAAAACCCTGTATACACCTCTCACATCTCCCATACGTGCTACACACACCGCCAATCTCATTCTTCTTGATGTGATCACCCGCCACTCATAATCAAAAGCAATTGCACACTGTCAGCTTATTCACATTTCGGCCCAGTATAATTTATTTGCAATTATTTCGCTTAGATTTCGTGGGCCAGTGTAGCGACTGGCTACGGGCTGGACGGTCCTGGAATCGAATTCCGGTGGGGGCGAGATTTAACGCACCTGTCCAGACCTGCCCTGGGGCCCACCAAGCCTCCTGTACAATGGGTACCGTGTCTTTCCCTGGGGTAAAGAGCGGCCGAGGCGTGACCCTGACCCCTCACCCCTTCTAGTGCCGTGGTCAAGAAAGATTAGAGCTATAAATCTACTCCACCTATGTTCCGTACGGCCTGTACAGACCCTCAGTGCCTGTAAAACGGTGCACTTCACCTTTACCTATACCTCCACTCCCCCTATGTTCCGTACGGCCTGTACAGAGCCTCAGTGCCTGTACAACGGTGCACTTTACCTTTACCTATACCTCCACTCCTCCTATGTTCCGTACGGCCTGTACAGAGCCTCAGCTCTGTACAACGCTGCACTTCACCTTTACCTATACCTCCACTCCCCCTATGTGCCCTACGGCCTGTACAGAGCCTCAGTGTCTGTACAACGGTGCGCCTTACCGTTTGTGTTAATCTATCTAAACTCCGTTACCTAGTGGCTGCTTTTCAAATTTGAAATCAGAGATTTTCCTGAAAATTAATTTAGACCGGACTGTCAGAACAAACGAGAAGCATTATGTCTGAAGAGAACGAAATGGTTCAAGGGACAGAAAACTAGTGGCTGGCTGTTGTGAATACGAGAGCTAATGACTCTACAAATGGCAGCGCATTCCTTACCATCGGAATTGCTTTAACAGGACCCTTAATTAAACGTAAATAAACCTTTCAAAGCCCAGAAGTTTATTTAAGTACCAACAAGTTTGGAATTCAAAAATTGTGCGCGACGCTCGCTTCGTGTTGAGTGTTTTGTACGGATGTCAGAAAAAACAGCGTCTTTTGCTTTGTACGTCATTAACTAGTTGGTTTTTATAGCCGTGGTGAGAAGTGTTTACAGCGCGGTAAGGAATGATTTCTTATATAAACAGATTACTTTTAGTCTTTGATGGGCCCGGTAGCTCAGTTGGTATAGCGGCTGACTACGGGCTGGACGGTCCGGGATCGAATCCCGGTGGGGACGAGATTTTCCGCCCGTCCAGGCCGGCCCTGGGACCCACCCAACTTCTTGTAAAATAGGTAACGGGTCTTTCCCAGGGGTAAAGTGCGGCTGGTTTATCTGCTGACCACTCACTCCCTTCTAGTGCCGCGGTCATGGAAGAGTAGAGCTATACCTCTACCCACCCTCTGGGCAACACCGGGCCTGTAAGGGGATCACTTTACCTTTATCTTTTTTTTTTTTAATTTTGGTCTTCAGAAGTTCAAGATGCGGTACACGATTACTGTGACAGGCAATTTTCGGTTTAAGTGATAGGAATTAGCGGAGAGAATTGGATTATCGACTTAATGTGGAGTGCACTTTGCTGTCTGTCCGTCTTTCGACAGACAGACAGTGACGTGGCTTCGTAACCTTGTCAGTTAAGCTATTCAAGTTCCCCAGCCCTCCCCCGCCAAATTCTAGATGCTGAAACCGTTCTAGCACTTGCTGACTTCGCTTGAGCGATGAACAATTCCCCCCATCGTGCATAATGTAGTACTGACTCGTCTTCATTTCCTACATAATTTATTTCAGGTCACCGAATTCCCGAATTCTCCCTTATGTGGGAATTTCAGTATGCCCCGCGAACACAATAAATTTACCTTCTATCCCTCAGGCTACAGTGTTGCCAAAACCACTGTTTCTGTGTGAGACACTTAACACTGAATGTTTTAGTGTCTTGATTGTGTCTTTTGTATACACAAATAACCAGGATCTATTTGCCTCCGAATTCTCATTGTTACTTGCAAAACGAGGTCGACACTAGTGGCCGCGCGGTTCAGGACGCGAGCCTGCGGCACCTCGCTTGCTGGAATTGTGGGTTCGAATCCCACCGAGTGCACGGATATCTGTCTCTGGTGAGTTTTGTGTGCTGTCAGGTAGATGTCTGTGCCGATCTCTCTCCCAGAGGAGTCCTAGTGAGTGTGTGGTGTCGTTGTGTGTGAAAATGTGCAACCATAAGCTGTACACGTGCAATGAACGTGCAGACGGGGTCAGACAAAGAAAATGTAGGAGTGGGGAGGATAAAGGTGCCTACTTCATGACGTAAATCTTCTGAAAGCAAATGGTGGAACCTGGATGGGGGCTCTTATATCGGGGACTTTGAAAGATGGATGAAGGGGGGCTCCAGGAATGGGGCATCTCTTTGTGAGGGGAATCTGGAGGGAGGGCTCCTTTGCTGGGGACCCAGAAGGATTTGCTAAGTAAGGCTCTGGAAATGGGTGTCCGTTTCTATAGGGGTCCAGCTGTTGGGGAACATAAGAGGAGAGCTCCTTTCCTAGGGCCTTTGGGAGAAGGGAAATTTTTTAATTAAGGAACTTTTTATGAGGAATTTGAGAGACATGTAAATAAAATGGCACCCTAAACGAGCAGCTCTCTCCATAGGGGTCCTGTTGGGGAAACTGGATGGAGTTCGTTTACTAGGACTTTTGTGAGAAAAAGATTAGGCATATCTGGGTTCCTTTTCTTGGGCCCAGAGGACATTATATATTACGTCTGGGGGCCATCTGGAACTTTAGCAAAGAACAGGGCTTCCGTGAGCTGCTATCAGATTATGGGGCACAAAGAGCCCGTTTATAAGGCCTAGGTGCATCGGGACCTTAAGGGCTCGAACCCAGATGCTAATCAATCAGTCAATATTTTGAAAGCAAATAAAAATTTCAGAATTTAAGGACATTAATCTTATTTTTATATAATCTGTTTTTGAAGAGAAACACGGATAATATCAGTATATTAGATAACGAGACCGAAATATTATGCACCTATTATAAATGGTGATTCGTTGCTAGAGGTCCCAGACTATTGTTCATAAAAACTTATGTTATTGAGATAATGACTTGAAAATTTATATACACATACCGGGAACGACGCAAAACAGGACCTGCTCATAATCGATGCTGAAACTGGTCTCCTTTCACACCCAAGCACGCTTGAAAGCATTTCTGCAAATTCTGGAATACTTTTCCCAAAGTGTCTAAGTTGACGGCTTGAATCTCTTGGCGTATAGCTTCTTTGAGTTGTTCGATTGTGCGGGGTGTAATTTTGTGCACTTTGCCCTTCAATAAGCCCCAAAGAAAGAAGTCGGCAGGCGTTAGATCGGCTTCCCCTTGTCTCTAACTTTTGACCAATTTCTGGATGCAACAATTCGATGGTGCACGTCTTTCTCCAAATTCCGTTCGAAATGCCATCTAGCATGCTTTAAATGAACCTGTTTGCCAGTATTTAGGAATGAGAAACCCGCGCTGTTCGACTCTATACATATGCAACAGTTTGGGGCCTCTAGCGAGAGACTCGCCCTGTATAAGGGCCCTAACAAGACGGGAATAACTTGAAGCATTGCCAGTGCTGTAAAATTGTCTGTCCAAGTGTTATAATTGGCTGCTTACCTATAATAATGTTCAAAGTTGTACCTACCCTCACACACCCGAAATGAAATCAGTAATTTGGGACGTCCAAACCCACGTACACTTGAGCGTTACCCCAAGAATAGAATTCTGTGAAAAAAAGACATCTTGCGCCCAACTTTCAAAACTGTTGCTTTTCTTTCAACACCAACTTTACAAAATTTCAGACATTGTGTTCTGAAGTTGTTGTGGTTCCCAGTTCGCACTCTGTTTTCCTGTATCGATATCAAAGAGCAGCTTTTATGGCGTGATGTACTTTGTGTTAACTACACACTTAGACAGAGATTCCGATAAGAAAGTAATCAAAGGTCCATTACTGTCACTTACAAAGTATGGATTGTAGTCGTACCTTGGTTTGAATCTTATATGAACCACTACTAAAAACGGATAAAGGTAAAGGTCACCCTAGAATAGGCCACGAAGGCCCAGAGGAGGAGTAGAGGTGTAGTTCTACTCTTCCTTTAACCTCGTTGATAGATACGCCAGGGCTTTAACCAGGGAGAGAGACTTTGCCCCCATTGAATAGGAGGCTGAGTGGGCTCCAGGAATGATGTGGACGGTTGCAGAAAAAATGGTCCCCCACCGGGATTCTAACCCCGGACCGCCCAGTCCGTAGCGAGTCGCTGTACCGACTGAGATATCCTATACCTATTACCGGCAATTTCTTATAAGTATTTTTATACGAAAAGAATGTAAAATAAAATGTAATTACTGAAGCGTATTTTCTTGTAAACTAGTCGAAACTTAGTATCTTCTTATTTACTTACTTACTTTTTACTTATTTACTTACTTACTTACTTACTTACTTACTTACTTACTTGCTTGCTTACTTACTTACTTACTCACTTACTTAATTACATACATACTTACTTACTTACTTACTCCATGGTGCAGAGTCCTTCTTGAGATGCTAAATGTTTTGCAGCTAGTCAAGAAATTCCCCGCATTTCACGGAACCCGAAGGTTCATTACCTCACTCACAAGCGTCCGCCAACTCTCTCTATGCTTGGCTAGACCAATCCACTCCATACACCCACATCCCACCTCCTGGAGATCCGTCCTAATATTATCCACCC
>Ga0123355_10012846_pt1 | contig 12995 bp, 9 predicted proteins | sample TergutEmb28metaG_3_FD_89872 | JGI IMG/M metagenome (GOLD analysis project Ga0123355, IMG submission 89872) | Embiratermes neotenicus P1 segment gut microbial communities from Petit-Saut dam, French Guiana - Emb289 P1 | ecosystem: Host-associated > Arthropoda: Insects > Digestive system > Gut ... | reverse complement strand
TCAGATGTATGTGTCATCAGATCATGGAACATATCAAATACAAAATAGGGATTTGGATCTTTTGGGATGCTACACTTTGTCATTGTTTTGAAGGATCATACTGTCTTCACCTTCAAGATCAAGTAGCCCAAGAATAAGCTTTTGGATTTTTCCTGGACTGCTTGATCCTTGAAAGTAAAAACACTATGATCCTTCAAAATGTCTGAAACCACACACCCAGCGACAATTCCAGAAGACCCGAACCCTCAGTAACACTACTGCAAGAACCTCAAATCTTGCACAGTACAGGATAGTAGTTATGTATGTATATTCTGGTTATGGTACAATAAACACTAGTCCATAAGATGTCTTATTTTTTCTAACTTGTGGTCATCTCTTTCCATAAATTCTCCCTTATTCTTTGTGTACGATATTTACCTATGTAAGATGTTAAGTTCACCAGTTTCTGTTTCATGAAATCGCAGAAGTTCCATAATACATATGCACATAATCAAGTTTCATTGTGTCTTACAATTAAAAATTGTAAAACTTCTTGTCTTCAGGGGTATGAAACCTTGTACCAGCCTGCATGGTGTCATATCCCAGAAGAGTTGAGTCATCAACACCATTGTGAGAACTTCCAGTATATAACTGTTTTGTCTGTATGCCATGAACAGCACAATGAACAACACAAAGTCTGCATGTAGCAAAATAGTCTGAAGAAAACAAAGACAGATTGGTGAATTTTATAAGGCACTTGATTGATATAAGTGAACTAGTATTAGGTTGTTGAAATGTAAATTGAAACTTCTGATATGAAGGGAAGGAGCATACGCATACTTTGTGAAGGAACCACTTGGAAAGTATAAAACATGGGAGATGGATGGAACTGGCTCCAGATCATATCTAATGTTGAATTTTGGTATTTGAAGCGTTGAACCTTTGTGTCCTACTAAAAAAGATGTTCTATCTATAAACTGTTTATTAGAGCATTGAAGCACAAACATACACAAGTACTGAATGTTGCAGGCTAACAGCAGTTTTCTTTGTGTTCAGTTTGAAAACATGATCGGTAAACTGGCTAGCATGAATGAGGCTACACATCTTCCTCAGCTTCTGCAGGCAGTAGATCACTTGCCATTTCTCATGAACAGTATATAACTTTTACAGATACCTGTTATTTTAAGTCACTAAATTTTGAGGGCATGTAGTATGACTGCTGAGGGAAACTTTGATCATGCCTCAGTGCTATCAAAGGTGGTTGTAAACAGATTTAGCCCATTTAACATATTGAAACATGTGTGTCATTCCTGGACTTCTGTATAGGATCCGTAAGCTATAGTGAATATGATGACCAGCTCCCTAAACTAGGTTGTACATGTCCCTGTGATCTGATGTTGTCATTACACAAGCACAGGACCAGCTCCTTTTGATATTTGTGTTCAGGTGCGAGTCTAACACTGTGCTACATGAAATTTTCTTACAGTAGACTATGCTCTGGACTGGATCATAGGGTTTTGATTCCCTGACATTGGCCTGAGAGTGTTCTCTAAAATGTCCAGAATGAATGCAGTCCACTCAGCTTCCTATGCAATGTTTATGACGGTTTCTATACTTGGGGTAAAGCAGCGAGGGCGTGAAGATTCATTTCCATCTAGTACTGAGATTAAGAATGATGGGAGCTATACTCTTGCACCCCCAGTATGCCTGAATGGCATGAGCATGGACAAATTTACCTTACAAACAACTGTTACAATGGAGTTAGTTCTGACTGACATGGGAGTGGAAATGGTTAGAGTTTTGGGTTAGTCTGTATGTTTATGGAAATGCTCAGGACAACCATTCACTGACGACTGGAAATGCAACAAATGACGAAACTTTTAACACAGTGTCAAGGTTTATAGGGTGAGAAGAAACGTGTGTATACTTCATACATACAGGAAAGAAATGTCAAATCCAGGCATGGAAATGATGCTAAGAATTTGCACAGGAAGAAGAAACAAGGTGGAAAGGTGATGCAAAGGAAATAAGTTTGATAAAAGTTTCACGATCAATTCAACTTTAAACCATGAAACAGAATGCCCAAGATTGGCCTGGCCAGTTCAAGTTCATTCAGTGCAATATTCAGGGAGATGGAACATTTCCAAATATGAATGTGCAGCCATGCATAATCACAAGGGTCATCTTGCCCTTAGAAGAGCCTCCACAACATGAACTGGAACATGGTACAGCATAGTCATCTGAAGACTCGCATAATTACACGACAGTGCACTGTAAGGTATTTACAGTACAGTTGTCTGCAGAATACAGGTGCATGAGGATCGCACTGAAGTGAACATACTCTTTCTGAAGAGACTTGGGACATAAGTTTGGATGCTAATGCAACAAATAAGTTTGTCATGAAGAAGGTCCTTCATATACTTCAGAACACAAGGAATGTCAAGAATCCTGAGCATTTATGTCTAGCATTACAGATTTATGCAGTCAGCATACAGATGGGAGTTTGAACACATGACCAGTTAGATCAGTGAGTGCAGATGCTGTTTTTAAGTGACCACTGTTGGCAAAGCCCCATGAGAAAACTTGTGTGCTTCAGTTTCAAATATACTCATATATAAATTACATGGACTATACATACTTTACATACTGCTATCAAAAACTAAATCAGAGATACAGTAACTGTCGGTGTCCACAAAATGGTAAGACATACGTTAAACTAATTCTGTTGTGGTGTTCACTCAACTTTCACATACCCTGCAAGTAAAAACAGACAATATATGTATCAAGGGCCTCATCAAAATCAAAACTCTTACTTTTCTAAGAAGCTACAATGTGCTGGGCATACAGGAGAAGACAAGAAATAACAAAGAATTTTGACTGGGAAACCTCTTAGAAAATGGACACTTGGTAGGCACAGAAGATGGGAGGATAACGATAATATATGGCCTAAGGAAATACACTGGGAAGTGGATGCAACTAGCTTATGACGGTGTCCAACTTTTCAGTTGTACAACCACAAATTTTTTTATGTCTTTTTACACAAAGTATGAGAATGTAATGATTTGTATGGGCCACAACATAGTTCCCTAAGGTAGAATAAGAATTGGAAATCAGACATGTGGTGAGTATGGTGAGAAATTTGTTTAAAATTGTAACAAAATTTTGTGTTCTTTAAACAGAAATTTCTTCCATAAGAGAAACACCAAACAAGTTAACTGCGTGAAGTGTTTGACCTCTGTCAATGATACCAAGTGCTTGTATCTTTTTGTCACAGATTTACATACCTGTGGACTACAATACCCTGTGATGCACGAAACAGGTACTGCAGTCCTTATTTTGTGTAACTCAGTAATGTCATTAATAACAGCTTAATTTTGTACTTTTCAGATTTCCAAAAGGAGTGAAAAGTTTAGGTCAGAAAAGATATCTTATGAACAACGAGAAGAATGTAGTCTTTACTGAGGGAGTGTTTAAGAAACTCGCAGAATATTTTGTGAACTGGTGGACACATGTTCCTATATGTCCCTACTTTGTTGTGCTTCATCAGTTCCGCTTTGCTGGAGATTTTGAAAAATGTTTTGTGACAGGAAGATGACTCTGTATGCCAAATTTAATTGAATTATACCATGAACTGCAGCATTTCACACAGTGATATACAGACATTTACACAGGAATCGAGCAATTAATTACACAGCAGGTAACAAATGTACAAAAAAGAAGTGCAATTTTCTGTGGATTTCTTTAATTACTGTGAGAAAGATTAACTAAATATGAACAGTTCTGAAGATCAAGGGAAATAAGCTGTAGCTTGAAAACTGCTTCACATTTAGGGGTTTTTTTTTTTTAATGAGAGGTTCTTCTGTTTTTCTTTCAGCTGTTATTAATTCACAGTTAATACTTCTGTGACACAAGAAAACTCTGAAAAACAGACTTCTATAATCAAAGAACTTCCTGAATGAACTGAAGTTTATTATATACACCAAGAAAAATGGCATAAGAAAATTCAAGTATATGAAAATTAGGTGAATGGAAAACAATACTGGCAAAAAATGAATGATGCAGCTTTAGGCAAGATTCTGCTTATCATCAGCTGTCTCTTGTTTGGCTACTACACAGCATGGGTTATAATGCTGCCATTCTCTGACCCTGATCATGCCATCAATCAGTTGTTTCCTCCTGTTAATTATGCACTATTGGTTCCTGCTTCCTTGGGCCTGGCTTTCGTTGGTGGTTTGGTTGTGTTCACAATGTACCATATGTATGCAACAAATACCCACAAATGATGTGAGAAACTACTTCAGTCTGAATGTTGAGGGGCCATGAAGAAACTGATTTATTAAAACACTGTGAAGATAATGGGACGATACAAGTGTATGAAGTTATATGGCTGAAGTGAAAAACATTCAAATAGTGGAAGGCTTGTGAGTAGTATAAACAGAGTATGCAAGTTTATAAAATTCAGTAAAAAGGAAGGTTCTTCTTTGTCACTCTAAGAAAATGTTGGAGAAGTGATGAAAATTCATTAAAATGCCTTTAATTTCACTCTAAGGGTCAATCAATGTCACAGTTCTTTCTTAACCAATTGGGTGCTGACATCTCTATGTGAGACGCCAACAAAGTCTATAATTACCGGTCTCTCAAACACAGAATTTGTGATTTCACTTACAGTCGAATGTAAACCCAGTAGATAGAACAAATTCAAAATTTTGGAGTATTACACAGTTCAATTACTTTCCTTTTGGCCAGTAACACAAGCCAGAACATGAGTATTACTTACTTCTGTATTTCCTGTACTTTTCAGACTTGTTTTCTCTGTTTATTTTTGGCCATGAGATGGTAAAACTTCAATAAATACTTGCAGAAACTGTGGATTGATGTCTCTCATATCTGATGTTAATTGTGACTGAATATCAATGATTTAACGAGTTTCTATTCCAGGGAAATTATCTGAAATACATTCCATCATTTAGCATTTATAATTCTAAACTGTGATAAAGATTTAAGTGCTTAGATCTGTAACAGGAACAAATATATTTACCCCTTGACTGTCAAGACCATATAATTAAAATTGCAGCATTTTCTGCAAAACAGGGAGAAGTGCTTGAAGAATCTGAAACTGTGCATTAGAAACTATGAGTCTGAAACACATTAAAACAAATATGTGGCTCATAATTGGTGTGTCTGGCACCACATGCAGTGGCAAGTCAACATTAGCACAGTCTCTGCATAAAGGACTGCCTGGTTCGTATTTGGTACGTCAGGACGATTTCTTTCTACCTGTAGATAGTGAGCGCCACACTCTGATTCCAGCTCTGAACCATTTTAATTGGGAAATTATGACTAGTTTGGATATGGAAAAAATGCATACGGTTATTGAAAATATCCTTTCATCTGACAGTGACCAATCTGTTACATCGCTTGACAGTTTAGTACAGGTTGCTAACAGGGTGACAGGGTCGCATTGCTATACTGAGTGCAACAGTGATAAAAATGAAACATTTCCAAATGTCACCAATGGATGCTACAAGAAACTGACAGAAGATAATCCTATACCAGACCAGTCTCAAACAGTGGTAACAGATCAACCTATCACTGCCACTGCAGCGTCACAAACAAACACAATCAATGGCTGTGCTGATAAGCAAATTTCCCATCTTCGTGTTCTCATTATTGAAGGGTTTCTTATTTTTAATGATAAGAAGCTAGCGAACTTGTGCCATCATAAGTACTTCTTAACTCTCACCAGAGAGCAATGCTGGGCAAGACGGAGTGTCAGAATATATGATCCTCCAGATGTACCAGGCTACTTTGATCTGTGTGTATGGCCTGAATATGAGAAACATAGTGACCAAGTGTTCAAACAGGTTCCAGATGTTACTATCATAGATGGAAATCAGGACAGAACCAGTATACTGAAACAGGTTCTGTTGGAAATTGTTCCTACAGCCCATACCTTAGTTTCATTATGGAAAAATTAATGACAGGATATAACCATTCTACCCAATATGGACAGATGTTGGTGGACAACCAAAGGAAAGTTAGTTCAACTTCATACGACCATCATACGCACACAAAAATACGTTTTTAGAAAATCTGTTTGCCAGTAAGTAAGGGAAGATACTGGAAAGATGGATATAACATTTTACAGAAATGCTGAATGAAGAAAAAGAGGATAAGGGGAATAAAGAGGACTATAAAAGGAACCTCACAGTATAGCCAGATCATGGATTAGAAGAGCCACAGGAAATATGCAAAGAACCTACATGACAAGAGATCAGACATGCCATACAAAGGATAAGAAATAACAGGGCTCCAGGGGAAGATACGATTGTAGCGGAATTAATAAAATATGGAGGAGAAGGAGTAATGGATGCAGTCCACGAATTAACCAAATCAATATGGACAACAGGAAGTATGCCGCAGGAATGGAATACAGGAATAATATGCCCGATATATAAGAAAGGAGACAAACTAGAATGTAGCATTTACAGGGGCATTACACTCTTAAACAACACATATAAGATATTCTCAAGCATCCTAAATGAAAGACTGAAAATTGTCACACAAAAGATAACAGGAGTACCAGTGTGGATTCCGTTGAAATAAAAGCATAATCGACCAAATTTTCGTACTTAGGCAGATGATAGAGAAGCATAACGAACATGGGTTAGACTTACATATGCTTTTAATTGATTTTAAACAGGCCTTCGATAGTATAAATAGGGAAAGATTGTTTGGAGCAATGGACAGAATGGGAATACCACAGAAGCTAATCAGGCTTATAAGGATGACTATGTGTCACACCAAAGCAAGAATGAAAATTGACAAACAAATAAGCGCTCCCTTCGAATTCAATAAAGGAGTTAAACAAGGTGATGGTCTGTCAACAGCTCTTTTTATACTAGCATTACACAATGTTGCACAGGAAATAGACCAGACAGGCACAATCTATACAAAATCAAGCCAGATCTGTGCATATGCCAATGATGTAGTGATAGTTACTAGATCAGAATCTAGGTTAAGACAAGTATATAGAGAAATAGAGGAGAAAACCCAACAAATGGGACTAATAGTGAATGAGAAAAAGACTAAATATATGATTGTGTCTGCAACTCAGAAGGGACGACAAACTCAGAATTGGAAAGTCGGAGATAAAGCAATTGAAAGAGTGTCAAGCTTCAAATATCTTGGCAATGTAATACATAAAGAAGGAAGGATTCATGAATGTGCAAAAGACAGAAAACAAAGAAGGGAATAGAGCACATGCAGCTAACCATCATATGCTAAAAAGCAAGATTATAAAGAGATCTGCCAAAATGCAAATATATAAAACGGTGATAAGACCAGTAGTAACATATGGATCAGAAACCTGGACCCTTACAAAATCTGATGAGAATTTGTTAAGAATTTTTGAAAGGAAAATACTGCGGAAGATCTATGGGCCGATCCAAGAGGGGGATATCTGGAAAATTAGAAATAATGAAGAACTAAATAGATCCATAAACAGGGAGGATATTGTGAAATTTATAAAAGCTCAAAGAATAAGATGGCTAGGACATGCAAAGAGAATGGAAGAGGGAGCGATGCCAAGAAAGATGATGGAAGGAAGACTGTTTGTAGGAATAGGAAAAGGAAGACTTTGTTTGAGATGGATGGATGATGTGGTAGCAGACCTGAAGGCAATGAGGATAAAGCAGTGGATGGAGACGATGCAAGATAGAGAGAAATGGAGGCAGATTGTTGAGGAGGCCAAGGCTCACCCAGGGCTGTAGTGCCAAGAGTGACGATGTGATTTGCCAGTAAGTAGCACAGTTCCCATCCACATGCTGTAACAAAGTACTTTTCCACTCACGAGACAACAGATCAACGGCTTCCACTCAACAGCACAAGATAAATGCATAAAAATGCAGACAACAAAAACAAAGGTCATATCACACACAGAGAACAATAGGAAATGACAGTATTAACATATTGATTAGAACAAATTAAAAAGGGGTAAATGTTAATCAAGACGCAGATTAAGATCATGATGTTGAAAAATGAGCAACATGCAGTTTCTTCATCACACACAGATATTTCAGTCAACATTATGCAGTAACACAAACTGTATGTTGATGTGCAATAATGAGAAAAGTATGTGCCGTAGATCATATGCGCCTGTTAAAATATGCAGGGTATTCAAAATTCTGCTGTTTGGTGGTGATTCTTAAGAAACCACTAGAGGCATATGAAATTTTATATGGAGACAGATCATTGGAATACAAATACTCTGTACAAAACAACATTTGTGCATTAAAAAATCACAAATATGACAATGGTGTCAATATTCAGGGCTGTATTGGGGACATATAATGTGGTCAGTGGAAATCATGCATAGATATGAACCACTAGAACTGCAGAATTATTTACAGATCTTCCTAGCTTCACCACATGCACTGAAGCATTGGAAGAAGGAAGCCCTGTAAGTTCTTGCCAGAACTTTTTGTTAAAATTATACAGATGTTACACTATGTCCACGTTTATGTTGTGAAGAAACTGATGCCTCACTGATTTTATTCATTCAATTTGAAGACTACTGCTTACTGCATGTTTCATGCACAGTTTGTAAGATTTCATTCAAAAATAAATGCTCTTGTGAATACATATGTTGTAAATGAAACAAATTAAAAGTATGCATAGTACAGTATTTTTATATGGACTTTAATTGCCTGTAGACAGCATTCAAATCTTATGTTTAATTTTCATGAAAACTGTATGACTTATTGAAAAAATAAAGTGTATTGGTGATAAAATATTGTATTTGTCAGACCGTTACTGCTACCTGCTGCTAGCCTGGATGGCTAGCAGCAGGTAGCAGTAACGGTCTGACAAATACCTGACGCTGTATGTGCAGTTTTGTGCTCCTGATGATGGACGGAAAACCCGTCTGAAACATGTAGAGTGTCTTACAGAAATAAATAAATAAATTTGAGAAACGTTGCATCTTGTTGGTTGTACTCCAAGAATACATTAGCGATGCATGGACCTACGAATGTTAAATAAATAATGACAATATGTTTGGTTGTTTAAATTGTTACATGAAGGAAGACAGGCCAAAGTTGAAAGGTGCAACTTTTCAGCGTTTTGTTGTCAGTGTATAAGGTACACATAATTCACGGTACAAAATCAAGCCTCTAGCTACTGTAAACTCTGCACACATTAGTATGTATAAAAAATACAAGATACGCTGTTACATTAGAAATTCTATATTTCTTTACAAGATATTTAATAACCTTCATGCTTCATAACTGTACAATAACTCTGAATCAAAATTATGTGTCTGATTGTGTCCTGACTAAAAATAGTAACAGTCCAAAGCATATTCAAACAATGAGCAATTACTTAGTGGGGTATTTTAAATTAACTAGCTGTACCTCATTTCGTATAAGATCACAAAAGTCACCCGGAAACAATGGTCTCTGTGGAGATTTAAATACTTCAGTGTTCCACAGTGAAAACTGAAATTGTGAAGTAAATCCGACCACAGTCTTGTCTGAGGTGCATCTAACAGCAGTGTCTTGTTATGTCAGTGTACATTGATAATTATATGTGTATTGCAGAACACAAGATTTTTGTTCTGTATGTGTGACAACATTAGAGTGGATCTACTGTAGCAAATTATGATTTGGTCTTGAATAAAAGTGGTTTGTTATTTTTCCAACATGATGTGATTCAAGTCTTAAATGTAAAAAATGTTTTCACTGCACACCACCTTAATACAGAATGTTTCAAACCAATAAAGTGTATGAATGTAAAGGTAAAAAAGTGTATTAATGTAAAGATAAAGGTAAAGTGATCCCGTTACAGGCCCAGTGTGGCCCAGAGGGTGGGTACAGATATAGCTCTACTCTTCCATGACCGCAGCACCAGAAGGGGGTGAGTGGTCACCAGCATGCCCCGGCCACACTTTACCCCCGGGAAAGACCCGGTACCCATTTTACAGGATGCTGGGTGGGCCCCATGGCTGGTCTGGATGGGTGGAAAATCTCGTCCCCCACCGGGATTCGATCCCGGATCGTCCAGCCCATAGTCAGTCACTATACCGACTGAGCTCTGGCCCATGAAGTGTATTAATGTAGTGGGCAAAATTCCAAGAAGGAAGGCACAGTACCAGTGATGGTATGAAGAGTGGATGACCAGTCAAAATGAATCAACTGACACAACTGTTATTCTAGACAAGATTAAAAATCTGTGAGCTTTTACAAGATGTTATACCTCTCACTGGAAACACACATACCATCATTCAGGACAAGCTTTGGTCCATCAGTGTGTCTATGCATTTTTTAGCCAAAATGTTAACAATCAGCCATAAATTTACAACAGATAATTTGCAACCTTCATTTCTTGAGCAGCATTTGGCCAAATGCTCACCTCTCCTGTGACAAAGCACCACAGATCAAAGTATCCATAAAATGAAAACGCACCAACAGCCACCACAAACATAATGGTCAAGTAGCACCACAGCTGCTGAGGCGATGGAAACAACTTTTGTGGCTAGCGAAATGTTTTATTGCATTCAGCAAAAGGCACAACAATAAATTCCAATTCTTACTGTGGAACTTCACAACATGAATGGGTATCAGAAAGAAAAGCTCTGAGTTTCACACTGCAGATGTGGGGTACTTACATGACAATGCATGTCCTCAGACTGCAAACCAAAGCATATCAATATGATATCCTTCCCATGATAACTGATGGATCATTGTTCCCCACATCCTCCTCAAATAGCACACCTTGCACCAAGTGACTTGCATTCTTTTCAGCCGTAAAGGAACAGCTCGCACAAAAACCACTGAAGACTGTCTTTTCACGCAACACAACAACATACCATACAAGCATGCTGTGACACATTCTCTTTAGGTTGGTACAAAGCAAAAGAAATATACACACGAACCCACAAGCACACTTTCCTTCCTGGATCATCTTTTTGACTGCAACATCCCATCATGCTACAATTAAATATAAGACAAAATACAGTCAGTACAACAATGAATTTATTTTTTATGTTCCCCCCCCCACAAAAAACACCGAAAATAAAAACACATTCTTGTGCCAGCTGCACTTTGTCTTGTATTTACTTCCTTGACCTGCCATTTCAATGCAAATAGCGAACACCAACATTTTTAAAAGATCAGAGAAGTTTTGATCATTCATATAAAACTATGTAATATTTTCTGCAGTAGGTGTAGGTAGCTCTTTTCTTGACACAGTCAGTATGGACCTTATGTTTCATTTACTCTACAAACTTGGTAGCTTCTGTTAAACTTTTAAATTGAAATTTTTCAAAATTATAAGTTGCAGCCTGCAAATGTATTACTACCCCTCTCTTTAGTTCTAGTGAGAATGACTAATTTATCCTACCGTGTTCCTGCCACTGATATGATGTAAATCAAATTATTATACACTATTTTAGTGTATCACAAAGTGCACACTAATTCTGGAGCAGTTTTTTTAATGTTCTGGTTTAATATAAATGAATCTGACTTGCCAGGAAATGAATGACGACTGCATCTCTACCAGGTGCACAGTACTGTAGAACAAAAAATTAAATTATTTGGATTCTTAACTTTACCAGGAAAATAAGCTGACTGCACCTCAAGACTTCACATTGAATAGGTGGCAATTTTGGAGCCCTGTGATGGTGCTGGAGGTAGATCATCATCTGGAGCACCACACGATTTCTTCACATACTGAGGATTCACCATGATTTCTTCTTCCATCGACTGCATTTTACGATCTAGATCAGTGCATACAGCCATCTATGTAAAAAATAAAAAATAAATAAATAAGATAAAATAATATATATATGTATGCACACACATTGTTAAGTTTTGATACGATATGATATATTTGTTAACTACAATTGGGTTGTCACCCAGTGGCAGTATTACAGTACACATTTACACACAGACAATACACAGAACAACACAAACAACAACTAATTTAGGTACAGTGCGGGCCGTGCCCCGTCTTTGTGAATTTTACCTTGGCATTTGCCTTACAACTGAGGAAAAAGCAAGGAAAAACCTCAGTCAGGATAAGAAAACCTCACTCAGGGTACAGTATACATATTACCAACACACGAACACATTACAAAATCTACACACATATACACACACACACACCCACACATTACAAAACAATATAAAACCACCACAGTACAAATTAAAACAAACACAGTGCAAGATATACCCAAATGAAATAGTAACAATCAATACCCTCACTATAAGTTCACCTTAATGTACATAGCACCTTTATCCACAAGAACTTCACTGTTACTAACTTCACTTCACTTTAAAATAAAACCACTTCACATAAATCATGTCAGTTCACTCCACATCACCACACTTCACTTATTTACACTCAATCCCCACTTGCATACCCTTGCTTGTAACTACACTCTTAACCTTCTTTCTAAATGTGTTTAGTTTACAGGGGAAAGATGCTAGTAAGCTTGCAGGTAATTGGCTCTAACTTTTAATGGTCCTATTTACGAAGGAAAATTTATCACCATCTGTTCTTTGTTTCCCAGTCCTAATTTTCCGATTATGATCGCCGCTACTCAGATAGCATGGTTTTAGAAGTCTATTTCCTATCGCTTTCCAAGCCTGTCTGCCGGTGTATGCCTTGAAAAGGACACGTACTCAGGCTATCAATCTTCACTGTGCCAAATTTTCCCAACTCAACTCATTTATATTATTTGCAAATTTAGCTGCTCTCTTTTGCACCCGATTTAAAGCACTTACCTGACCTTCTCTGTATCGGTCCCAACACACCACTCCATACTCAAGTATCGGTCTCACTAGTGTCATATAAGCTAAACGTTTCATATTATTTCACTTTTTCTGTGTAAGCATTGTGGCGTGATTGAAGAGAAAAATAAAAGGGTCTCGAACCCAGCCTCAGAACGACTCGGGGTTGGAGATTAATACACATGCGCTTTAGATCTTTCTTCCCCTTACCCCCCTCCTCCTAAT
>Ga0123355_10012844_pt1 | contig 12996 bp, 6 predicted proteins | sample TergutEmb28metaG_3_FD_89872 | JGI IMG/M metagenome (GOLD analysis project Ga0123355, IMG submission 89872) | Embiratermes neotenicus P1 segment gut microbial communities from Petit-Saut dam, French Guiana - Emb289 P1 | ecosystem: Host-associated > Arthropoda: Insects > Digestive system > Gut ... | reverse complement strand
CTACTTTGGACATAGGTGTTTTGGGTTATATCGGTATAGTATAACATAAGGAACACCCTCCCGAAGTCTGGTCCGTTCCTCCTGTTACACCCCGTATATATATATATATAGTATCAGTTGTGCTCCGCACTGGTTAACGCCGTATTTGCACATTAGGGGTCCCAATAACACACAACTGTTTTCTCTAAGTTTGGATTGCAAAGAAACTGGCTGTCTCGCCTTTATATATTCCAACAAGTTTCGTTAATTAAAAAAAAGTAAACTTCCCATGTAGTTTTTGCCGAAATTGACTCACAACAAAAAATTGATTCAGTCAAAGCGACTTACCTTTAATTAACAGAAGGCACGCAACCTGAAACAGCATGTCAGCCTCCAATTCGTTACTGATTCTTCTCCAAATAATATTCTTCTTCAATATAAGTATGTAACGTCAGTAATCAATTGTCCAAAACTTCGCCGATCAACGATAAACAAAAAAGTGAGTCTCTTAGTCAAATAATCTTTGGATTATATAGAGGCGATTTGCTCGAGTCATGCATTCTTTCCAGTGTTAACACATCCTTACATCACCTGACCGAGTTTCTAGTATCCTACATTGTGACAACCTTTAGACTTCCTTGAAGGTGGAGTGCCTAGGTCAGGCATTCCTTACAAATTGACAAACCTTCTCGTCACTTAGCCAGTTTACAAACACCTGTACAATGTAGCAATTGTTAGACTCAGCTCATAACAGAGTGTGTTGTTTTCTGGTATGTGCATGTCCCATATTTAAAGTTACGATACAGAAAAATTATGAAACTACAAAATTCCACAAAAGTATGGCATCCATTACACTTGTAATATCATATATTTACGTATAGCGTATTCCTGTACACCAAAGTGTTTCATGAAGTTTATTAAAATTGCTGGAAATTGACTTACTTATTACATCAAAATTGTGTAAGACAGTGCTCGCCTCGGGAGCACAGCCACTTCATAATGTGTCGTATTCTGTAGTGCTGAACATTGTCATTTTGCTGGGATATGTTTAGCATACTGGAGGAGATTGCATAACAAGGAGCTAAATGATTTGTACTCCTCACCCAATATTGTGCGGGTGATAAAATCGAGAAGAATGAGATGGGCTGGGCATGTGACACGTATGGTTGAGGTGAGGGGGGTGTATAGGGTCTTGCTGGGGAAACCGGAGGGAAGGAGACCACTGGTGAGACAGGCGTAGATGGGTGGATAATATTAGGATGGATCTCCAGGAGGTTGGATGTGGGTATATGGACTGGATTGCGCTGACCCAGGATAGAGACAGGTGGCGGACCCTTGTGAGTGCGGTAATGAACCTTCGGGTTCCGTGAAATGCGGGGAATTTCTTGACCAGCTGCAAACCAGTTAGCTTCTGAAGAAGTTCTCTGCACCATGGAGTAAGTAAGTAAGTATGTTTAGCATACATGTTGCTTGAGTCGTCCCCCGTCTAAAAGTTATATGCACAATATCCAGCAATTACTCCAACGATGTTTCTCTTGTTCATATTTAAAAAGCGTAAAACATGTCCATAAAGAAAACGACGTAAAGAACCAAGCCCCTTATTTGTGCTTTTTTGTCCCTAATACTGTGCAAATAAATTCTATGTGCAAATGAAGCAATTTGCGTAACGATAAATGAGTTAAGACCTTAAAATCTTCTGCATGTGCGTACGTGATGAGATTTAGTCCGTATACCTTGGATTCACATCGTCGGAAGTTCCTGCTGCTCTACTGCTTTGTGAATTGGGTACCAGGACAGGAAATGGGAGTGGTCAGAATCTCTTTGTAGGAGACAGAGCCCAACTGATTCAAATTTTCAGTACCCACACGAAAGACAGTCTGGTTCATGAGGTGGCCAGAATCTCTTTGTAGGAGGCAGAGCCCAACTGATTCAAATTTTCAGTACCCACACGAAAGACAGTCTGGTTCCTCAGGGTTCGACGTCTGCTGGGAGTGGGACTTCGTTGTGCTACTTCAGGCCTATATTGACTGTTGTCATCCGATTATGTCACGTTACGATTTCTAATACCGAATTTAATAACAATGGAACTCTACCTTCATTTTCTCAATGTCTTTATCTCTGGGTATTTACGCAGAGCCTGCTGGGTTTTGACGTCTTGTAGATTGGTCCATACATAAGTTCTTTTTGTGGGGGGGGGGGAAGCTTGTTTCCTCCATCTTCACGCTATTCTAAGAAGGGAATTTTGGACAGCCTTGACTGGAGGTGACGGCAACAAACTTCTCCGAAGTATTGGTATCTGTACACGTCACTTACATGTATAGATACCTGTATTATATTTATGTTACAAGTCTACTTTCCCCAGAAGACTGGAATCTTTATCGACACCGCTGTGAGAACCTAAGTCTCGCAACTTTATTGCAGCAGAAAATTGTACCGTCAGAGAAAACGAACTGCTATATTTGACAAAATATGTTTATGTATTGAAAGCAGTAACATAGATATCACATTTGCACACGCTCATTTTGCATCTATAAACAGGGCTTGTGAATATTTAAGGTGGATCTGTTTCAACGACATGTCAACAAGAAACCATGAATACTCATATATGGAAATTGTAACTTCTGTATATATCATGGCCGTCCTTAATGTGTATAATTTCTTCATTCGGAACAAATTCGTTTTAGGGGCTAATGAGTTCAGAGAATAATTACGTGTTGAAATTGTCATCAATGTTGCGAACATGTACACCATTTTGACTGTAATCGGCCAGCAAATACTGCCGTGTATTCAGTGTGTTGTAAATCCGCGATATGTCGTCTGCAACTGAACCTTTGCTGTAAATCAGTTGCAGTAACGAGCGGATTGGTGTGGCGCTACTTAATGCAAATTCTTTCCAATTTACTGGTTATCTATTTGAGGTTTTCCTTAATTTGCTTAGTTTCCTCCAGGCAAAACCCGGGAATGTACTTTTCAGCCGCATTCTACGACTATATACATAATAAATATGTGTCACTTTACGAAACTTGCCACGTCGTGGGAATGGTGAACTTTAAAAAAAAATATATTCGCCTCTTGTCCCTTTCCCACCGGGTGTCAGTAAATGCGACACAAAACAAAGTAACCTTCAAGGCCCTGGAGAACGCAACTAATTATGCTTTCAGCGCTCGTTTAAGAGGCTACGTGTTTCACTCCATCAGCCATGCGGTAGACAGTAATTACCAAATCAACCAGTCTTGGAAACAATATTGGAAGCCGTATAACGAATTCACATCTTCCCTGTACAGTTCCGGATTATTGGTGCCTTTACCAAATACACCAGTCCTGGGAAAGCGGCATTGAGCAATACACAGCCACCTTCATAAAAGTACCTACGTGACACTTTTTATCATCCGCTCCCAAATCTGTCTATCCTCCGTAGCTGAAATGTCGTGAAGTAACCCGCGCATCCAAACGTAACATTTTTTCTGTTTTGTTGACCGTGCATCACTGTATAATGTTTTTCAAGTGAAGCCAACTAGGTGCACACTACTTCTTAGTATATTTATTTAAACTTATCTACATGTTTCGGGCAACTATGTACCCATCACCAGGAGAACTTACAGTATCTGTACGACACAGGTATTTTTCGCTGTGTACCTATGTCGCACAGATACAGTAAGTTCTACTGATGATGGATCCATAGTTGCCCGAAACATGTACAGAAGTTGAAATAAATATACTAAGAAGTAGTGTGCACCTAGTTGGCTTCATTTGAAAAAGAAAACAGACGTAAAGTTTTTTATCTCGTCCTTTAGGCCTACTTAGTAACCTCTCAAATTATTAATTCTTTTGCTAATCATGAGTGTGTAGAACTTTCTTAAGTTTTTCTCTCTGAGATTTATTCTTATTTGTCTTACATCCAGTAGGCAAGAATACAGAAGGCATTGCGCCAGCGCGCAGTTGTATCAGCTTCACTCCGTTTCTTGCTTCGTATAACACACACAAAAGCAACAAAAGAGGAAGATGAATAGAGGAATTTAACAGACAGAAAATAAACTTTCTTTACAACCTTTTCTTTGCATATTAATGAAACGTATCTCCGGCTTTTATACTCATTTCATGACTCTGTTTGACCCAGCTATTTTTATACACGTCAACATTTCACGATTTATTCTACCTGTACGTAGTTGCTTAAACATAATTGCCAAGTTTGTTGATGATTGAGTCGGTGAATTCGTTATCAACAGTTGTGAGCATTTACATTGAGAGATATGAAGATAGAAGTTGAAACTGTAGAACAAATTGTCCAAGAGCCTTGTAAGAATTCCGCGTAACAAAAAGTACTTGTGACTTTCCAGACACACTAAACTTTACAGTAGTCCAAAAAGTCAATTTTGTAGATCATTCTGGAAGATTACATAAAGGTAAAGTGATCCCGTTACAGGCCTGGTGTGGCCCAAAGGGTGGGTAGAGGTATAGCTCTACTCTTCCATGACCGCGGCACTAGGAGGGGGTGAGTGGTCAGCAGCACGTCCCGGCCGCATTTTACCCCCGGGAAAGATCCGGTACCCATTTTACAGGAGGCTGGGTGGTCCCCAGGGCCGTTCTGGACGGGCGGAAAATCTCATCCCCACCGGGATTCGATTCCGGACCATCCAGCCCGTAGTCAGTCGCTATACCGACTGAGCTACCCGGCATACAAGAATATTACATACCAACTCAAAATTAAGTAGGAAATAGATTTAAATGTAGAGGTTAGGACCATTTTCGATCTGCCAGTAGATCTATTTCACGGAAAACACTTTTCCAATAAAGTCTCTAGTAGAGGAATATCACGTGTCCTAGTGTGTTTTCAGGAAAATGCTCTAGCGAATCGGTCATGACTTTTTTCCGTCATATCTGCAGCGGTGATAATGCCACTATCTATCTAAAGCACCGTGGCGTTGTAACAGCTAACGACATTAACAGAATATCCAAGGACAATACGTATTTCAGTTTAGATTTGAATTTTGTTCTGCCACTGCTTGCTCTTCATTGTCTGTTGTGAAAATCGGACAAGTGCATAAAGCACAAGGGCATATTTGCTTAACATGTAATTGTCTTGAGAGCCTTTCTACATTATTGGTATTATGCCTGAAGATGGCTGCTAAGCTGCATCATGTAGGATTATAAGTAAAAAAAGGTAAGGTAAAGTGCAACCTTGTACAGGCACTGAGGCTCTGTACAGGCCGTAAGGCCCATAGAGGGTTTAGAGGTTTAGCTCTACTCTTTCTTGACCACGGCACTAGAAGGGGGTGAGGGGTCAACGTCACGCCCCGGCCGCTCTTTACCCGCGGGAAAGACGCGGTACCCATTGTGCAGGAGGTTGGTTGGGCCCCAGGGCCGGTCTGGACAGGTGCGGAAAATTTCGCCTTCACCGGGATTCGATCCCCGTACCGTCTAGCCCGTAGATTATAAGTAAACATCTCATGAAAAAATGTATTTTCTTGGTTATATTATTTTAATTAGTAATAACAATTACCGGGCAAATGTTATTTTGCGAAATTTGAGGTTCTGGCAGTGGCATTCATAAAGATTCCAGTGGAATGGGATTTAATGCCATGTGAATTTGTAACTAGATACCAACCATTTGAGGAGCTTGGTGACTGCATCTTTAATGTCATAAGAGAACTAGTCTAACTATGGAGACAGAAGCACCTTTGAAATCGTGGTACATAAATACCAATCCACTGGGCGCCATATCACAGAATATTGAATTCAACGTGGAATGGAAGTTTGATTCGTAAAGGCTAGTTAAATAAGCACCACTTGAAGTACATACTGAACGTAACAAAATTTTCAGTAAGGCTCATTATGCAAATTAGTACATTTTATGAAACATGTTTTTAACATCTAAGACCACTCTCCAAGGCGTTTTCAGCATAGCGAATATTTAGCAATGTACCGTGTGGTATAAGAACCCTAAAGTCCACCATACTTATGAAAGTCAACCACGGGATAATATCATGAAGCCTGTCAATTTACCTTCCCATGCTTACATACGTAGGTCCGTCTTAATCTAATTCTCGTATCTCATCTTCCTCTTAATTCTGAAAATTTCCCATGTGGTTTTGCCACCAAAATCCTCTGTGCATTCCTTATATTACTCTTTCTCACATGACTGTGCAGTATGTGGACTGTGTAAAGTTGTTTTTATGTGCGCCACAAAGGCGAGTGGGAGTAGAGTTGCAGCGCCATGCACTACCTGCAAGTGAGTCGTACAGTTGCACGTATCGGCCGCTTCACCCCAGGAACGTGATCCGCAGTAGGAGGCAGGATGGGCACCGAGACGCTCTGCAGGCTTTGAGGAAGAGAGGAACTTCTTGCATTTCGTACATTTGACTTTATACATCTTGTATAAAGCTTGATATCTCATGCACCTTCTTAGGAGTTATGTAAGAGGTTCAAAGACAAATTTTGGTAGTCTGTGTGATATTCTGAAGATAAAATAGGATGAAGAAAGAAACGTCACATATATAATGCCGAGGACACTAGATACTATCATTTTAACAATCTTATTACAATGTTTTCAGAATTAGCCGGGACAATTGTACAGTTCTGGTAACGCCTAAAGATAATAAAGAACCGCAGAGTACAATAGTATAAACAACCAACTAGATGCAACAATAACAATTTATTAGTAAATTCAATCAGCTCAACATGTTTCGGGCGATAATTTCGCCCATCCTCAGGAGCATTATACCACAAGCTGTAAACACAGTCCATTGGTCCTGAGGGTGGGCGAAATTATCGTCCGAAACATGTTGAACTGATTGAAATTACCAACAAATTGTTATTGTTGCATCTAGTTGCTTACTTATACTGTTGTATCAGAGATGCACGGTTACACAAACATAAACGACAGAATACTTCGTGTAGCTCAATTGAAATTACTAATAAATTGTTATCGTTGCATCTAGTTAGTTGCCTATACTATTGTATCAGAGATGCACGGTCACACAAACATCAAAAGGCAGAATACTTCTTGTAACTCAGATTTCTCAGATTTTCATTTGTTTAATGGAAATCTGGTAGACATGGCGAGTGAGTAACCATGGAAATTCTGGTGCGACTCATTCACTCAGTCACACGAAGGAAGTTTTATGAGGTAGATATCTGTCTTGGCATTCAACTAAAGATGGGCCTATTTGAGAACAGAAATGTACAGCTGTGCAGCTTCAAGCGATTTAATGACCATAATTCGGACGTTGTACTTTGACAATATGACAAGCACCGCTACACTTCGCTGTTTCTTGGTCACCATTTGAATCAGTATATGAGAAAGCAACCCATAATTCTTCGAGAGCGAAGTAGGACAATGTTCGTACATTTAGCACTGAGGGATGCAGTGCGTGGGTCGTTTGTAGAAGAGTTCAGGTCATTATTTTTGTCAGTTTGCATAAAAGGAGATTTTATTCTTAAAAAAGTGTGCCAGGTGAAGAGGTACTTGCGATATTGGCTTTTTGAAGGCATCGTATTTTCTGCCCAGCAGTTTCTCCTGAGTGGAAGATAAGGGGATAATTGTGCATACTGAATGAACAGGAGAACTGAACAAAATTTCCGAATATTTGCAGCGGTCGCTATGAAGCTTTAAATTCAACAAACCTAATAAGTACTGCACAGAAAAATTGCCTCAACTGAGTATCCCTGTCAAAGCCTTCAGCTTTAAGCGTGTAATACAAAATATTGCTAACACGTCAACACGAATATAGAAATTGTATTTAGTTGTATTTAACCGCTGAAAACAACTATGTCTCTTCTTGTTTAACTACATGGGCCGGGATAGCACAGTCAGTATAGCAACTCACCACGGGCTGGACGGTCCGGGGATCGAGTACCGGCGAAATTTTCTGCACCCCTTCAGACCGGCCCTGGGGCCCACCAAGCTTCCTGTACAGTGGGTACCGGCTCTCTTTCCCGGTGGCGAAGCGCCGGGACGTGGCGTTGACCACCCACCCATCTAGCGCCGAGGTTAAAGAAAGAGTAGGGTTGTACCTCTACTCCCCCTCTGGACCTTCATGGCGTGTTATTGGATGAATTTCGCCTTTAATTTGTCTATCTGCTCTTGTGGTATGTATTTCCATTGTGTTTAAATATACGCTCTGCATTATGCATCGAACTTACTACCTTAGTCACTTCTTTGTCAAAAAAATTGTTATTTGTCATTTTGACCTAGTAAGTACAGTCTTAGCTGTATAATACAGCTAAGACTGTACTTACTAGCTTTTATTCTTTGCCCCGCTATATGTTGATACGAAGTTATACAACTACCGAGTCTCTTTCAGTTCCTGTATATTTCACGTTATTATGTCAATTATTATTAGACATTTTTCTTAGACCTCTTAGCACTTGAAACTGAAGGCACAACATCTCTTCGAAACCTCTGATCCTATGACTCAGCGTCATATTTCAGAGGAACGGAACTCTCAATCGTCAATGCTTTCTATTCTTTCGAATTTTTTTATGTTTTGTTGACCGTGCATCTCAGTATAATCTTAGTAATTAACCAACTTAATGCACAAATTATTGTTTTATAATAAGTTTTTTATATTCCTCTACATGTTTCGAGCATTATTGTGCTCATCATCAGGAGGTCAAAATTGTATTGTACAGCATCTGGTAACGTCACACTCTGTAGGTGGCCGTCCGGTGCGCAGGTGCAACGGACGGCCACCTACAGAGTGTGATGATACCAGATGCTGTATAATACAGTTTGACCTCCAGATGATGAGCACAATAGTGCTCGAAACATGTAGAGGAATATAAAAAAACTTATTATAAAACAAGAATTTGTGCATTAGGTTGGTCAGTTACTAAGATTATTCTTTCGAATTTTATAGTTCGTGAGTTGTGCGTGTTAATTCTGGTACATTCCCACTTCCAATTAAAAATTTTGCCACTTTTCAAAGTCCGTTATTTCACATTCGTTTGCAGTAATTATCCAGACCATGCGACACATCCGGAGCGTATCAGTAGACGCCACCTTCGTTTTGTGTGAAGGAATTAACAGCCACTTTAAAAAGTCGCAACTTGGGGGGCTAGAAAATTTAATTTCCAGTTGCATGTCACCTAGAGAAGCTTCTCTTTCCGGCTTGAGATTTACGTTCCCACTCTCTTCTTACCAGTCGAAAAGCTAAGCTTCCTCCGCACCACCCCAACCAACCCCCCATACTTGACGGTTTGTGGCTGTATTTTGGCCACAACACTCTAGGAAAGCATCTGCTTGTGAGGACCTTAATAGTGTCTCATATGTATGAGATATTTATTTCTGGAATCGGGTAAGTTGGACCCAAGAGTTGTTAGGGAAACTCATCCAAGATTAATACTGGCCTTTTGTAAGGCTATAGGACTTGGATAAGGCTCTTTCCTAGAGAGAAAATGTTAGAGAAAAAGGGAGCATAATGTGCCTGTTTATAAAGGACCTACTTATATCGGGTCTTCAAGACCTCCAACCCAGTTTATATTATCTTTCCCCTCCTACATAATTATATGGTACAGTAAGGTTACGGAGCTCCACCACATCACACAACGAGACGATAGTAGTCTTCGGATGTGGCCATGTTCATCTGACAGTCATATATGCGATCAACTAATTATATTGTTTTTGTCATGTTGATGTTTCACATGTTTCCTTATACTAAACGGAAATTTGAAACGTTTGTGATTATGATGACTAGAATTGTTATAAGCCTAATGAACACCCGGTGGGGCGAGGGGACTGTAGGCATTAATCTGCATGTTTCTGTTCTAAGGTGTGTTACAGTTGATACGAATTAGTGTAATTCTCCCGAAAATTATGAGAGACAAGCCTGACATGTAGCAAATTAAACTGCACTGCTCACAACAAATCAAATACAAAATGTGCAGTAAACTGGGTGCTAGAGCCCACTTCGATTCTCTTCATATAGTAATTAAAAAGAAGAAAACGCTTCTGGACAGAACCTACTTTCCTACTACTACATTTTCAGCTGGAAGGTTATTAGTTTTGCTAGAGTAAGTAGATGCTTATCTGCAATAAATTCGTTTCAGATCCGGTAATATGCGCAAAAAGATAACTTTGGCAGTACGTGTGTTTTCCAGCGTCGAACACAGTTTCCCATTTTCTTATCCTTTAGTCACAGTTGATTCCACCATGTGCCAATCACTAGCTACATATAAGGGTATAAAACCCAGTGTTTCTGCTCCTTTATCTTGGACCCCATTGGGAACAGCTGTGCTCCCAAAACTACTAAGAACTTTGAAATTTCCTTGTGTCTTCAGGAGGAAACGCTTTAGAGAATGAATATCCACACAAAAAAGTCACACCTGAAATATTATTACTGAACTCGGGCTTTACTACGGTCATGTCAAAAAAATTCACAGTCACGTCGCGTGAATCCCTAAATCTTGAAATGTAACTGCATAAATTTTTGTAACTTAATATTAGGGCTACTGAGGGGGTGACACGTCCTGCAAACACCATATTATTATTTTGCGTTTTTCTGCAGTTTTACTCATTACGTGTCTAAAAGTATCATTACTTCCGTTCGTACAGCTTGCAAACACCATGTTTTGACGTGCTGACAAATTCTTTGTTTCTTTGTAACGTCATGAAACCCAGCCAGTAGAGTGACATTACTGATCTGACAGTTGGAGTTCGATCCGCGACAGGGGCATATATTTCCCTGCCATCGCCACACAAATAGACACAAATAGCTGCAACTTCCATAATAATTACGGATCCATTGCACACATTTTTTAACAAGTCATTAAACTGTTCTTCAAAAACTTAGTACCGTAGATTTTGAGCTGCATTTGAACTTATGTTTTAATCTAAAAATTTTTAACTCTTCACCTATTTGAGTTATACCAATTTTGAATGAAAAAGCTTGCGAGATTCAGGGCAGCCTTTATGTGAACCGGTCAGCCCTTAAACACGAACTGAGAGGCATGTAGCCGTAGAGTAGTTAATGGAAACAGCGGGTTCTCTGAAACGTCGATAAACTGCTTCTACCGAACAAAGTGGTATCACATCTTAGCTGACAGCGATCTTCCTACTGCCAGCCATGATAACCTCAAATCTCACTTTGGCACTTGAGGGTTGTTTGACCGTGCATCTTCCTCATGAAATAACTTGAAATGCCAACTGTAATTTTATTAATGTATTCTTAGCTCGACATGTTTCGGCTACATACGCCCATCATCAGGAGCATTAGATGTTGAGTTGCAGCATATGGTTTTCTGCACCGAGTTTTTGGATGGGTGGTGGTTTTGAGAGCCGCTACGTAGGTCGTGTTTATGATGCGGATGGTGCCATGCGACTCGCACGGCACCATCCGCACCGTACACACGACCTACGCAGCGGCTCTCAAGACCACCACCCATCCAAAAACTCGGTGCAGAAAACCATATGCTGCAACTCAACATCTAATGCTTCTGGTGATGGACGTATGTACCCGAAACATGTCGAGCTAAGAATACATTAATAAAAGTACCTTGTTGCATCAAGTTGGCCTTTCAAGTTTTCTCACCTTGGCACGTCTGCTTATTGGTTTTTTTAGTTATTTAACTGTCATTTTTGAGCCGCATGGATCAAATGGCACTGAATACTTAGAGAGTTTTAAACTGTGAAAAAAAGGAATTCTTTGCCTATTTATCTGGCTTGAATGAGGCAAAATGGGTAAAGTGAAAAGGTATACCCGATTTCTGGACAGAAATTTTATCACTGAACCTCTGAAACACGAGAGATGTCAAATCAGTGGCTACGTTTGATGTAATAATTCCCAGTTCAGAAGCCCCTAAGATGAGAAGCGGGAAGATAAAACTTTGGGTGCCAGTATGCCTTTTTGTCATCAGCAAAGACCATTATCTGTGAAATGGTAAAGGGTTAAAATGGGAAATCAGGCAGGATTCCATCTGACAGAGGTAGAAGATGTTCTCAAACTTTGGGACTAGAGAAAATTTGCGGTCTTGTCCAATTTGTCAAGTATTTGTGAAATAAACCTACTTACATGAGGCAACCCTTGTGTTACTCGACAAACAAAAGTGCCTTAAGGTCATATGCAGAGTTCATTTTAAGCCCTTTTTTTCCTGGTAACTGGAAGAGTAACTTTTATCGCAGTTAAAAAAAAGGTTTCTTAGAAAAAAGTTATGAATGCCTAGAAAAAAATTATGAATGGCGTTCCAAGTGCAACAGGGAGCCATTTGAATGATCGGCCCAGACGAATCAGGTGTTTGATCCCCTACCTGTTACGTAAACTCTATAGCTGTGTAGTTTATTTTTATGACGTGAAAGTTACAGCGGGTCATTCATAAACTTACGTAAAGTATGATGCAAAGAGTTATGTAATAAAAAAAATTAAACGGATAGTATGAAATTTCAAATGTGACGTGACATATTTTAAAAAAGGAATGGTTCTTGCTTGATATAGTAACAGGTCATTAACAAATGTACGTAAAATATAACATGAAGATTTATGTAATAAAATAGGTAAACTGATTTTTTTACGGTAATAGGACGGCTTTTCAAAAGGAAAAATTTGTGCTTGATATAAGAGTTACTCGTTCACAACTTTGCTTAAAATATAAAGCAAAAAGTTATGTAATCGAAGAAAGTAAAGTAATATTAAAATGATGAGATGTAATAGAAGATATATTGCAAATAAAGAAGTGTTTCTTATATGACATAACAATTTGCACAGGTTATCCTAAAATGTAGTGCCGGGATTTATGTAATAGAAGACTTTAAAGAATGTTTTTATAGAAGACGTGACAGGTAAAGGGATACGATAACACAATGAAAGTTTGTGGTCGATTGTAAATTTCTTCTTCTTCTTCTTCTTCTTCTTCTACTTCTTCTTCCCCAATGCCCCCACATGTCCTTGTGGACTTCGTCAGCTTCCCTCCTAGGCATGGCAGAAGTGTAACCGACTTCTGAGGTTGGGACGCCCATGAGGCGCGGTTACGTTGTCCCGATGATGTGAGTGGTGATATAGGAGGATGTAGTGCCAGGAGGGCCCT
>Ga0123355_10012843_pt1 | contig 12996 bp, 7 predicted proteins | sample TergutEmb28metaG_3_FD_89872 | JGI IMG/M metagenome (GOLD analysis project Ga0123355, IMG submission 89872) | Embiratermes neotenicus P1 segment gut microbial communities from Petit-Saut dam, French Guiana - Emb289 P1 | ecosystem: Host-associated > Arthropoda: Insects > Digestive system > Gut ... | reverse complement strand
TTCCCAGCCCGGCATCTCGTAGGTGTCGGCGTCTTTGGCATAGCGCTCGGCCAGGGCTTCTACGGATACGCCTTTGATAAAGTCGGCCTCGTATTTCATTGTGTTTGAACCATCCGGCAGGTTGTAGTATAGGTGACTCCTTGCCCAGTCCAGCACCGGCATAAAGTTATAACAGATGCACTTAATGCCGATTTGCTTAAGCCGCTCCATTGTGGTGATATAGTTTGTGATTTTCTCGTCACGGGACGGGAGGCCCAGCTTTATGTCTTCATGGATGTTTACGCTTTCTATTACCTCTACTTCCAGACCGTTTGCGGCTACTTCATCTTTCATTGCGGTTAGCATGTCCATGGGCCAGGCTTCGCCGGCGGGCATGGTTAACAAGCTTGTTACTACACCCGTCATGCCGGGTATCTGGCGGATGTACTCTAGGCTTATTGGGTCTTGGCCGGTACCAAACCAGCGGAATGTCATTTTCATAAATATTCTCCTTTTCTTCTGCACTTCAATATATACAATATTTAACATGGTTTACGGCATTTCGCAACCGAACAAATGAGCAAATGTGCATCCCAAGCGCAAGATGTTCCATTGACCTGTCGATCATATCTAGATAGGCGCGTTTCGGGCGGCTTTGGAACAGTCTTTCGCCATTTTGACGTTGTGCGCATAATGTGATACAGTATTGATTGTTCATTAAAAATTTGAGCTAACTAGAGGAAGGACTTATTGTTATGCCAGCAAGCACAGGTGCAAATGCTAATATTAATATCCGCGTAGACGGTAATGTAAAAAATAAAGCTCAAGATGTTTTTGCGGCATTGGGGTTGGATATGACATCTGCTATAAATATCTTTTTACGGCAGGCAATACGAAAAAACGGTATACCCTTTGAATTGGTGGCAGAAAAGCCCAAAGATAAACCCCGCCAATTTGGTAGGATGAAGGATAAAATATGGATGGCTGATGATTGGGATGCACCTTTGGAGGATTTTAAGGAGTACATGTGATGGATATATTATTAGATACATGCTCTATACTGTGGTTTCTAAAAGGCGATGAAAAAATGCCTATATCTTCAAGAGACATAATACTAAATGCCGAAAACACGATTTACGTAAGCATTGCCACTGTATGGGAAGTCGCAATAAAGCTGAGTATTGGCAAGCTCGAGTTTGACTGCGGCATTGACGGATTTATCAAAGGCATAGAGGATGAAGGCTTTTCGCTACTAGAAGTATCCACAGCGCATACTAGAGTCCTTACAACTTTGCCATATATCCACCGTGACCCTTTTGACCGTATGCTTATTGCTCAGGCTATGACAGAAAATATACCTATCATGACCGCCGATTCAGATATGCTTAAATACGATATCAACTCTATTATCAATTAACTAAAATGCCAATATTCCCTTGGCTCACTCAACCACAACCTCCTCCAAAAACACCTCCCGGTAAATATCCCGTGCGATAGCCGCAACGGCATTGGCCTTGGTTTTGGCGCGCCTTTTGATGAAATGCGCCTCCAAACGATTACATAAACCAATTGCGTTAAACTTTGTCATACCGCCGGCTCTCAAATGTGGGATGGCAACATCCAGTATATATTTTACGGAGTCACTGTTATCGAGGGTTGTAAGATGGCCTATTGCCTCCAAATGGAGGGCAACGTCTTTACTGCCAATCAAAATCGTTAATGCCCCTTGATTTGCTTCCTCTAACATGGTTGTGGCAAGCGTTAATACTTCCCTGCATTTATCAAGTTTTGCCAATGACAGCAAGCACATTGCTTTGATTGCAAGGCTATTTGCATACGCTACACTGTTTTGTTTAACATAAATCTCTGCTTGGTCACAGAGGCTTATACCTTCCTCATAGTCCCCTTTGGCTAAGCTTAAGGCACTCATATTGGTTAATGTCATCCCTATAGTAGACTCATTGTTAACACTTCTTGCTTGTGCCAGAGCTGACTCATACAGCTTTCTGGCAATACTATACTCGCCTATATTTTTATAGCACATAGCAAGCACTGTATTCATATGCCCCACTGTAATATGTGAAGGTCCGCCTTGAAACAGAGCTTTGGCACGTTCCATATAAATTATGGATTGGCAGGGTTTGTTCATCGCGCAATATGCCTGGCCAAGGTTAAACAATGCGGATGTATCTGCCTTTCTGCATTTTTCCGCATAGTCAAGAGCCCTAAGCGAATGATTTATGCAATTATTTTTATCACCTGCGCATAAGTAAAGTAAGCCTTTACTACGGTGGTATAGATTAAGCGCCTCATCGCTTGTGTTATCTACGTTATCCAATAAACCTTCTACTGCCTTTAGCTTGTCCCCGGCGGCAGGGAAGTTATACTCCTTACACAACAGCCACACTTCTGTTACGAGGTATAGCATGTATAAGTCATACTCGAAGGGTAAATTCATAATAACCGCCATTTCACTTTGCATAGCCCTTGCTTCGGCAACCCTGTTATGATGCAACAAATCATTCCATACCCATATGCGATTCCGGTACAGCTGTAGCTCGTGTTCTAACAGTGGGGCCGTTTCAATCTCTAAAAATTTTTTTATCCCGGTCAGCATTGCGGGGGTAATGTCTGCTATGCCACGCTCTAACCGGCTTATGTTGGCCTTAAAACTGCCCACTGCCTGTGCCATGTTTTCCACAGACAGCCCTTTAGCTTTTCTTATTTCGCGGATTTTTTCGCCTAAAGGCATGGTTGAGTTGTTCATTGGAAGCCTCCTTTTTACACGATTATACAACAAGTGCCAAATTTTTAACTATCTTGTAATTTTCAGTTTAGGTTGTTTGGCTTGCGTTTTTTTGCTAAATACTATTTATTTACTACCTATTTCCGGCCCGGTAAATATGAAAAAGTTTATTATTTAATGGTCAACCATGCAAGAGGCAAATAAACACAGGGATTATGCCCGTGCGCTCTAAAACGCACGGGCATTTTTTTTTGCGCCAAAGCACATTTTTCTGGAACTTTTGATTATTAACAATTGCGGCAAAGGGGGGTACACTTTTACACAATGGCTAAAAATTACATATGCAGGAGTGAATAACATGAGAAGCATTTTGTCGCCCCCCCCCAGGCCTTATAGTATCGACGAGTTAAAAGAGAAGCCCTTACATACTAATAAAAAGCAAAGTAGACGCTGGTGGCGTTCTGCTTTGCTTTTTATATTTGTTACGACTGTTGCGGCAACTATGTTGGTATTTGGGGAAACATATATTGATTATGAAGAATGGTATATAAACGGTTTTGAAATTGTATATGGCCCTTACTACGAGTATGAGGAAGTCGGTTACAGTTACTTAGAATACGAATATTATTTTTGGGATGGATATACGGGCGAGCCACCGGTTGAGATTTTTTATGGCGGTCCTGTTTTCATTGAAGTTGATAATGACGGAAATGTAAGCGTAAACCAGCCTGATTGCAATTTTGGCGTGGTATTTTATATGGAGCACATCTATATTACGTTCCCGTTTGAAATTTACCATGGGGATATAAGCCTTGATTTGCCCGCAGGGTTTGCGCATGGCATCAGCCATGAAGGCGCAAATAATGGTTATATTGGGTTTACGGCATTTGATACGGGCAACCCTGTCTTTACCGTTGTAACGGTTAGGCATACATGGGCAGACAGTAGCTATGTGGGTTTCCAGCCTTTTATCATAGGCGCGCCGTTTCCTATTGTGCCCAACGTAAACTCAAACATTGCGTTGGCCAATGCACTTAACCCAACACTTAACCCCGGAAACCGCGTAATAAATATAACGGGAACCTTTAATGTAACCGGGGCACACGCAATTTCCGGCAACCGTACGATAATTATCGCTACAAACAATACAAACCTCAACAACGATCCAACCGGCGGCGGCCCAATAGGCCATACATTTGGCGGTACGCCTTTTATACTAAACTTCCCCACCGGCTCGGGGCGGCATTTTAACGTTGCGGGCGGGGCGACCTTGGTACTCAGCCATGTTGTACTGGACGGGCATAGGATTGACGGTCAAACGGCAAGCCGCGGCGGGGTGAGCGTCAACGGCTCAAGCTTGGTGATGAATACGGGCAGTGTAATACGAAATAGCCGCGCCAGCGGCGACACACATGCACAGACAGGCGGCGCAGTGAACCTGTTTGGCAGTTCAACATTCACTATGCATAACGGTTTAATTTCTAATAACGAGCATAGTCACAGGGGGGGCGGCGTCTCGGTGAGAAACGGTAGTTCATTTACCATGCGCAACGGCATCATAACCGGAAATATAGGCAACCATGCCGGAGGCGTAGAAGTAGAATATGGCACTTTTACAATGAATGGCGGCAATATCAATAATAATGAAACTACAACCGGCACAGGCGGTGGCGTTAGATTAGGCAGTAGCGCAACATTTACTATGAATAGTGGGACAATCGAGTCGAATACATCTATGGGTACAGGCGGCGGCGTAAGGGTAGCCAACAACTCCATATTTACAATGTATAACGGGATAATTAGGAATAATACATCCAACTCCTCAGGCGGAGGCGTTGCAATAGGCACAACCAATGATACCGTTTTGGCGGTCTTCCATTTCCACAATGGGGTAATCGAAGGCAACCGTGCCAATAACGGCGGCGGGGTTCAGGTTAACCAGGGCAACACCTTTAACATGCACGGTGGTGCTATTCGTAATAATCGTAACTTGCCCAATAATAATAACCCCATTAGCGAGGGTGGGGGAGTACGAGTTATAGGTAGTGGTACAACGTTTACAATGACCGGGGGTACCATAGGCCACCCTACCAACAATGCCCAAGGCAACCGGGCGGTAAACGGCGGAGGTGTATGGGTAGGTGGCGGCGCAACATTCAACATGCAACAAGGCCCTGCCCCCGGCAACACATCCGGGACAATACATATAAATGAAGCAACAACCAATGGCGGCGGCGTGTTTATTAATAACGGCACGGTTACCATGTCCATTGGTACAATTACCGAAAATAACAGCCTTGGCGGCGGAGGTGGCGTAGAAGTAAGAGGTAACAACGGTGTCTTTACTATGCATGACGGCGTGGTAAACCATAATACGGCGCAAAGCGCCACAGGCGGTGGCGTTAGGGTGGAGACCGGAGCCACAGTTAATATGCATGGCGGCACAATAAACCATAATACATCACAAGGCGCTACAGGCGGCGGCGCTATGGTAGCCGGGACATTTAATATGTTTGACGGAACAATAAGCCATAACACGGCGGTTGGAGCATCCGGCGGCGGTATGAGTGTTATAGGCGGTACGGTTTATATACATGACGGTACAATTGAAAGCAACAGGGCCAACAATGGCGGCGGTGTGAGGGCGGTAACCGGTGCAACTGTTACTATGCATGGCGGCACGATACGCAACCACCAAACCAGAGCTGATGGTGTGACGCATATCAATTTGGGCGGCGGTGTATTGGTTGATGATGCTACCTTTATCATGACCGGCGGCACAATAGGCCATGCCACTGACACTACCCAAGGCAACCGCGCACTAAACGGCGGCGGTGTATGGGCTGGCAACGGCGCAAGTTTCTACATGATACAGGGCGGCACAACCCCAAACTATACCCACGGTACCATCATCGGCAACGAAGCAACAGGCTTGCCATTTAACGATAGCAGAGGTGGAGGCGTATATGTTACAGGTATAACAAGTACTTTTGATATGTACACTGGCCTAATTTATGATAACACAGCTGGCAGAGGCGGCGGCGTGTCGGTAAATTACGGCACTTTCAATATGTCAGGCGGGGATATCGAAAATAATACTGGCTTGTCTTTTAGCGGAGGTGTAGTTGTAAGCGGCGATAGCGGCGTTTTCAATATGTACTATGGTAGCACTATAAGCCACAACGAAGCAGTAGGAAACGCCGGAGGCGGCGTGTTAATATTTAATAATGGCACATTTAACATGTTTGACGGGATAATCGAACATAACACATCAAGCGCCACAGGTGGCGGTGTTAGGATAAATGATATCGGCACGTTTAATATGTTTGATGGTGTAATCAGACAAAACACATCCAATAGTTTAGGCGGAGGCGTTGCTATAGGTTCGACCGGAGTAGCCAGTTTAGCTTATTTCAATATGCATGGCGGGGTCATCGAAAGAAACCGGGCCTTCAACGCCGGTGGTGTTGCTATCTCTGGTGGTAATACAGCTCTCATGACCGGAGGTGTAATTCGTAATAACCGTTATACCCCTACAGATGACATAATAGCCACGGGCGGCGGTGTAAGGGTTGTATCAGAAGATGCCTCCTTTACCATGACCGGTGGCACGATAGGTTGTGACTTAGATATAAATGAAGGCAACCGCGCCCAAAACGGCGGCGGGGTGTGGGTCGGCCTTGGCGCCAGCTTTACCATGCAAGAAGGCGTGACAAACAACGTACACACCATACCCCAAATAAGTGGCAACGTGGCCACGGCAACGGGTGCCTCCAGCTTGGAATTGGAAGGCGGCGGCGGTGTATATGTAATCGGCAACACCTCCAGTTTTACCATGCGCGGCGGTGTTATCGGTGGCAACTCCTATTATGGCGAAGGAAACACAGCTATAAATGGCGGAGGTGTACATTTAGCAAATGGCGCGAACATGACAATGGAAGCCGGAACCGTAACAATCGGCGGCAATACAACAACAACATACGGGCGCATAAGCGGAAATATGGCAACAGGCACAGCCAGTAATCAAGGCGGCGGCGGAGTGTTTGCTTTTAATGATGTCGGCTTTAACATATCTATTAATATGAGCGCCGGTATCATTGGCGGCAATGCCGACTACAATGAAGGCAATCAGGGTCAGCACGGCGGCGGGGTTTTTCTTAACGCGGGAGCAACCTTGCAAATGAGCGGTGGTCGCATAAGCGGTAACACAGCGGTTATTTGCGGTGGCGGCGTTTGCGTCGGCGCTACACCACATCTGGATAGAGTTAATATTTTTCAAATGACAGGCGGTACAATAGGTGGCGATAGAGGTTACGACAATAGCGGCTACGGCAATACCGCAGGTCTCAACGGTGGAGGCGTACGCATTGGTGGTTTAGGCACCTTTACCATGCAAGACGGAACCATCTTTGGCAATGCCGCAGTAAATGGCGGTGGGGTATGGCTTGGTGGTGCAAATGGTAGTATGTTTAATATGTCCGGCGGCACAATAGGCGGCATTGATATTGTTATAGATGAGGATGACAATCCTTTCAACGTGGCGGCTAACCGGGCTAATAATGGTGGAGGGGTTTTCGTGACCCATAGCGCGACATTTAGCATTTCGGGTAGCGATCTTAAAACCATCATCGGTAATGAAGCAGAATACGACGGCGGCGGCGTATGGGTAGCCATTGACGCAACCATGACCATGGCTTCAGCCGCATCCAACCTCCACATAACCCACAACACAGCAGGCCGCATGGGCGGCGGTATCTTCACACAGCGTCACGAATACGCCAACCCCTTAACCCGCTATCCGGGCTCACCATTACTGGGTGCGCAAACCGTAGCCTACAGCAACCTAACATTACGGGACGTTACCTTTAACAACAACAGCGCAAACCGCCGCTATGTACCTCCCGTTAACGCAACGGCAGTATTAGCCGCTGTTTTGCCGGACAGGGCTTTTATAAGCACAAGCCAGCCAACAGCCCCGGCACCAATACGGGTACACCCGCTAAACAACTACGACATAAACTTCCATGTCCCGGGCGTAAGGTTCGACTTCCACAAAACCAACCAGCAGATATTTGATGACCCAAGAATAGCCGTACTGCTGCCGGGCGCACAATTCAGACTATTCCGCGCCGATACCGAAGACTTGGGCGGCACAGGCCAAGGCGGGTTAGTCCCCAATAACATAGCCGGTACGCCGTGGGAAGAAATAACAGACCCGGATATCGTACTGCGGATGTTAATAAGCACCAACGTAAACAACGAGCCCGTAAGCTTCTACATGACCCCCGGCTTTGTTTATCAGCTTGTCGAGCATGTAGCCCCAAGCGGATATCAAATCCCGTTTGGGCAATGGCGGTTAAGGCTTACGGATACAAACCCGGCTGTTGTGACATTTGAAATAATAGGCGACCCGTCTACCCCGGGGTTTATTCCCAACAACTTTTCCTCCATAGACATTGACTGGTTCTTAGGCAACCGCCAAGATTTTACGTTGCCGTTAACGGGTGGTGTGGGTATGTCCATACTGCTTATCGCATCCGGCACCATGTTTGTTGCCACAGCTGGGGTAATGATTATATTTGTTAAAAAACGCAGTTTTGTTAAACTCAGAAGATGGAATACTTGCCGATGTAATTGAATTGCGATATGGGTCGGCACGAGTATGATGGTAATAATTGACACCAGTGTGATATGCCCCGCCATTTGCCGGTTTTGATACCGTCGACAAAGGCTTGCAGCCGTAGCTATTTGACAAAAAAACATCTATGTACATAGAATGGGACATGGAAAGATAGCTTGCTAAAGCCTTAGGACGGAGATACGCATGGTAAAAAGAAAGCGCATTTCAATAATGGAGCCAAGAGTACTGGGCACCGGGTTTGTTTTAGCGGTAATATCTGCCGCTATATGTATGCAAATCATGGGACAGTTTGGCATGGCACCCAATACATCATTAATAGGCGCGGTATTGATAATGATAGTCGCGCGTGTCCCTTTAGCAATCGCTAAAAGTTTTAAACACCTAGAAAGGCAAAATTATGTGCTTTCTATGGCGTCGTCTGCGGGGTTTACCGCCGCTAATTGCGGGTTTGTGGCCATAGCCGTCATGTTTATCCTGGGACGCAATGACCTTATTATTCCCATGGCCTTTGGGGCGCTTGCCGGTAGCATGATATCTATTTTTATTACCGGGCGGTTGTTTGATTCTAAGATTTTCCCCGTTTCCGGGGCATGGCCTATGGGGCAGGCCGTAGCCACCGTTATCGAGGCCGGTGACAAAGGCGGGAAAAAGGGCTTTCAACTGCTTACCGGGCTTGCTATTGGTGCGGTTGCAAGCTTTTTTTGTATACCGGCCGCCGGGGTGGGCATTGCTTTTATCGCGAATATGGGCTCGATGGCGACGCTGGGTATCGGCATGATACTTAGGGGGCACTCGGTACGTCTTTTCCAAGGTTTTGATATTGGGGATACCAATATCGCCCAAGGGGTTATGATTGGGGCAGGCATCATAGCGCTGGTACAGATTATTATTACCGTTTCCAAAGGGAATAAAAATCGCGCCGCTAAAGATGAGCATACCGTTAGTGATTCAAGTGCAAAGACCGCGATTGCCAACTCTGTATGGATGTTTATGGCCGGGGCTGTGGCAGTCGCGCTGGTGACCGGCATCTTTGGCGATATGGGGCTTGGGCAGGCAGTGCTATGGGTTGGGTTTGCCGGGGTTACTTCTTTGGTTGTTATGATTCTTGTGGGTACCGCGGCAATGCATTCCGGCTGGGCACCGGCATTTGCGGTTGTAACTATATGCTTAACTTTGGGGATGATTTTAAGATTCCCCCCTATACCGTTGGCTGTACTTATCGGTTATATCGGCTCTATCGGGTTACCGCTCAATGATACTGGTGTTGGGCTCAAAACCGGTTGGCTTATCCGCGGCAAGGGCAAAGATAAAGACCACGAAGCGTACGGGCGCAGGCAGCAGATTATTATTAAGCAAGTAGGCGCGGTTATAGGCATACTTATGGCCGTTACTTTTGGCATGATGCTGGCCCGGGGCAATATAATCCCGCCCATGAGTATCTTTTACGCGTACACGGTGGCCGAGACAGTTAGTCCCGCGCTAATCAGAGAGCTTGCCCTATGGGCTATACCGGGTGCGGTGCTTCAGGCCCTTTTTGGAAATAAAAGCGTGGGGCTTATGCTGGCAACGGGGCTACTTGTTAACAACCCGGTTTTTGGCATTACGGTACTTGCCGCGATTGCGGTAAGGCTTATAATAGGAACAAAGCATATGGAGGTGCGCGGCCCCGGACTTATTGCCGGTGACGGACTGTTTGGGTTTGGGCAAAATATTTTTTATTCGTTTTTTTAATACGAAAATACACGAAGTGTCTTTCATGCTTGGATGGTGAAAGCGTCCTAAGATGGCGTGTTAAGGGGGGGAAGCGCATGGTTGATGAAATGAGAAAAAAAAGCCTGCGTGCGGCGGCTTCGCCGACATTTTGGAGCGCATGTTGGATTGTTTTTGCTTTAGCTGCCATTCTTGACCCGAGCAGAGGTACTATTACCACAATAATTACCGTGTTGATGGCGGTTGCTTCCGCGGTATCCGTCGTGCCTAAATGGATAGAAGTGCTTAGCAAAAAATACATGCAAGACTTAGAAGATTTTTGCGATATGGCGGACAACCCCAATCAGATGATGAAACAAATCGAACATACCTGGAGCAATGGGGCGGTAGCTACAGACCATTGCCGTATGGACGGTGAGTATTTCGTTTTTTGGGACGGAAAGCGGACTTCGGCATTCCCATGGGGAGATGTACGGGAGGTTTGTACTGCAATCGTTTACAAACCCGGCGATAGCCGCGCACTTACTTTAAGGGGTAAGTTTGCTTTTGGAAACGGCACAACGGACGTCTTTCCCATTGCCGTTAAAACAGATATGAAAGCGGCCGAAAAGAAACTGCGCGCGATAGAACGCGAGATACATACTTTGCTTGCAAAGCACCACCCAACTATTTTGCTAAAGTCGGAGCCAAAGATGGTCAAGAAAAAGCCGGCATGATTACGATAAAAATCGGGGTGAAAAATGGCGATTGATAAAAAATATCAGGACGATGTTGATATAATCCTATCACGCAGGCATGATTTAGGTGCGGATTATTGGACAACACCGGATAAGCGGCTTGGGAAGGGTTCCCCATTTTCGATATTTGATTGCGCAACCATGCTGTTAGAGCTTGGGATGGAACCCAGCGACCCAATTCTAAAGGAAGTAGCCGAGTTGATTTTTAGCGTATGGCGGAAGGACGGGCGGTTTAAGCTGTGCCCAAGCGGGGGAATACTGCCATGCCACACAGCCTATGCCGTTAGCTTACTTTGCCGTATGGGATATGTAGATGACGAGCGCATACAAGCAACCCTAAAGCATTTTTTGGACACCCCTTATACCGACGGGGGCTGGAGATGCAATAAATTTTCCTTTGGGCGGGGCCCGGAAACAGAATATTCTAATCCGCTACCTACACTTAATGCCCTTGACGCGTTTAGGTTTAGTACATACCTTAACAGCGAACCCGCGCTTGACGCGGCAGTCGAGTTCTTACTTATGCATTGGACAATCAAAAAGCCGATAGGCCCATGCCAATATGGGATGGGCACCCGGTTTATGCAGGTAGAGTACCCTTTGTGGCATTACAACTTATTTCAATATGTTTATGTACTGTCGTTTTGCGATACGGCAAAGAAAGACGAAAGGTTTTTGGAGGCGTTTAGCGCGCTACAAAGCAAACTACGCAACGGGCAGATAGTAATCGAGCGCAACGCGCCTAGGCTTGCCAAAGCAAATATGACTTTCTGCAAAAAAGATGAGCCAAGCGAGCTTGCTACCCGGCGGTATCATGAGATTGTTGCCAATGTAACCGGTAGCCTGTGATTTATGTCGAAATATGGTAGAATCCCATATGAATAATGCAAATTAATTTGCTACATCATTGGGGGGAGGATATAAATGGAAAAATTAGTTGCGGGCCTGACGGCTCTTATAATGGCGTTTGCATTGACAGCAATCCCTACTTTTGCAGGAGAGCCGGTGCGCCAAACGGTACCCGGGCATTTACAGTACGCCCAAGCAGAACGGGCAACGCCTGACGATGAGTCCCCGGTTTACCGTTTCCAATTAAGATACAGGCGTGGTGTGATATACATGCCCTTAAGGGATGTTGCGGAGTATCATGGCGCTACTGTAGCGTGGGACGGCGCAAACAATACAGCCATTATAACCTTGGCAAACGGAGACGTTACCCTTGTGGCACATGAGGAAGTAGGCGGATACATCGACAACGGCACCATATGGGTGCCAACAGATATACTTGTACGCATATTTCGCGATTTTGATTTAACGCTTATGAGGATATCCGCAGCTCTCGGGTTTGGATTAGGCTTCGGGGCCCCCGCCGTCGAGCCGGTAGGGCCTAGGGCCCCGATAGTAAGGACTACCGACCATGGCCAAATGGCCGTAGGTTTCATAGAAGAGATGAATGACAACCTCTACGGCAGATTCCCCTTCTCATATCGAGAGTTAGAAGCCGCCCAGTGGATTATCTACCAATTGCTAGCCATGGGCCACTACGAAGGCGCGATAGAAATGCAGACATTTGCCATGCGGGATGTAATACCGGGTGTGGCATATGGACATGGGAGGTTTGGCATTGGCGGCCCCGGCAGTAGGGCGTACAGCCAAAATGTGCTCTTGACTATCCCCGGCCAAAGCGAGCGCAAAATTATAGTAACAGCCCACTACGACACAATAGAAAACGTCCCCGGTGCCAGCGACAATGCCTCCGGGGTAGGCCTGCTTTTGGAAAGCGCGTATCGTATGCTTGGGGTAGATAATTATTTTACAATTGTATTCGCCTTTGTAGGGGCGGAAGAAATTGGCCTGCTTGGGGCAGAGTTTTATCTGCAAAACCTCACCTTAGCCCAGCGGGATAATATACTGCTTAATATCAACGCCGATGTGCTTTTTGAGGGGCCGTACTTCTTCTTTGGCGCGGCGGTACTATGTTACCGCTACCAGTTGGCTGATAACGAAATAACATTGCTTATCGCGGAAGTTGCCTATGAGCTTAACGCCACTTATGGCACAGATTTAATAAGTGCCAGGGAACTTGCAGCTATGCCAAGCGACCAGCTTGTATTTTTACGGGAAGGTCATACAGTTGTAGCCTTTACAGGGCTAGCCGTGCAGGGCGCCGTAGATTACGCGGG
>Ga0123355_10012839_pt1 | contig 12997 bp, 7 predicted proteins | sample TergutEmb28metaG_3_FD_89872 | JGI IMG/M metagenome (GOLD analysis project Ga0123355, IMG submission 89872) | Embiratermes neotenicus P1 segment gut microbial communities from Petit-Saut dam, French Guiana - Emb289 P1 | ecosystem: Host-associated > Arthropoda: Insects > Digestive system > Gut ... | reverse complement strand
CCCGTTTATCATCGCCGATGACGCGTTCCTCGGTGTACATCCGGCAGAACATTTTAAGTTTATTATTATACTGAGTCCTGTTGGGTCGTATTACGACACCCCAGGGGGCGGATTGCAGCCGACAAACATACTTGTCGAGGATGAATACATCCGCGCCGCGCCCGGCGGCACCGGCGCAGCTAAAGTCGGCGGCAACTATGCGGGGTCTCTGAAATCCCAGCAAAAGGCGAAGGATATGGGCTGTGATCAGGTGATGTGGCTTGACGCGGTGGAGCATAGCTATGTTGAAGAAATCGGCACATCGAACGCATTCTTTGTGATTGACGATGAGGTGATCACCCCGCCGCTTTTGGGGACGATCTTGCCCGGTGTAACGCGAGACAGCGTTATCGCGCTGTTGCAAAAATGGGGTGTGAAGGTTTCCGAACGCAAAATCCGGATTGAAGACGTCGCAAAAGCCATTGAAGACGGCAGTCTTACAGAGATATTCGCCACCGGTACGGCGGCGGTGATATCGCCGGTCGGTAAGCTGTTGATAAAAGACAAAAGCCTTGTCATCAAAAACGGCGCGGTCGGAGAGATTGCACAGAGGGTATATGATACGCTGTCCGGCATTCAAACAGGCAACGCGCCCGATGACATGGGCTGGACGGTTGAAGTTTAGCAGGTGCTGCACCTGTTCTGCCACCCTGCAGGGGCGAATATTATTCGCCCGTGACCTTTCGTAACGTTTCCTAAAGGTTGGCGGGCGCACATTGTGCGCCCCTACAGGCCGCAATGAAGTGCATATCTAACCATATCGAAAGGAATAATCGTTGAAAAATGTTTGAAATTAAAATTGCTGATGTCACATTGCGTGAGTCGGATCAGTCTTATCCGCCGGTTTTGAGCTTTAAGGAAAAACTGGAGACCGCGAAACTGTTAGAAAAACTGCGGATAGATGTCATCGAAACAGGCCTTGTCGGGGAAGAGCCGGCCGACGCGGCATTTATACGGACGCTGTCATCCACACTGCTGCATAGTTGTATCTGCGTGCCGGTTGCGTTATCTAAAGAGAGTGTGGATCGGACGTGGTTGTCGCTTTCCAAGGCCAAACGCCCGCGGATGAATGTATCCATGCCGACGTCAACGGTGCAGATGGAATATATGTATCAGATGAAAGCCGACAAAGCACTGCCTTTAATCAGCGACATAACCGGATACTGCCGGAAACTGTGTGAGGACGTTGAGTTCACGGCGATAGACGCGACACGCAGCGATCCTGCGTTTTTGAAAGATGTGTTGAAAGCCGCCATCAAGGCCGGTGCCGGGACAATCACGCTCTGCGACTCAGTCGGTGAAATGCTGCCGGAAGAGATGCAGGATTTCATTGCATCTGTCTTGGATTCCGTGCCGGAATTGAAAAAACATACGCTGTCACTGCACTGTACCGATAACCTGGGTCTCGGCTCTGCCGCCGCACTGATGGGCGTTAAGATGGGTGTAGGGCAGATCAAGCTCTCATCGTGTGCTGGGAAGCCCCGTACACTGTCGCTGGAGCAATTTCTGAACATAATCAAAGTCCGGGGTGAATCCCTTGGCATTTCATATCATGTCAATGATGCGGCCCTTCAGCGCACCGGCGCGGAACTGGCGGCACTCTCTAAATCAAGAGGTGAATCATGAAACTTTCGTATAAATCAAACGCGTGGGAAAACCTCTCGTGGAACGAGCATTGCGACTTGGCTGAAAAAATGGAATTCCACGGGCTGGAGCTTTGTTACAATCCCCAATCCGCCCCGCGCAGCACCGGTGGAAAATCGCTTGAAATACCGTGCATTACAGTCAACGTCTCTGCGGGAGCGGAGGAATTGGACGATTATGACGCTGCGTTGAAATTAGCGTCAGATTGTATAGAGCTTGCGAAAACGCTAAAGTCCCCGTATGTCTGTCTCAATATGGATTTTGAGACAGACGCCGATGAAGAACGGATTGTCGCCCTGGTCGGTATGCTGCTGGAAGAAGCGGAGACTGCCAATATCACGCTGTTGATTGAGACAAAGGGCATCTATGCCAACACAGCAAGACTCTGCGGTGTGCTTGACCGGTTCGCCAGTGATCATCTGGCCGCGTTGTGGAATCTGCATCACACATACAGATATGGCCATGAGTCGGCGGATGCCACGATTCGTAATCTGGGCGCGTATGTAAAACTTGTACATGTCTGTGATTCTTTTGAGTCCGGCGGGAAATTGACACGATGCATGACCGGGGACGGCGATGTGCCGATTTCAGATGCGTTGATTGCCTTGCGGTCAATCGACTATAAGGGTCACCTGACACTTGATATGTCACGCGATAATGACAATCGCCCGGCGTTGGACGATTATGAGATTATACTGCCGCACTATGTGAACACGATGAATCGGTTGAATGGAAATCGCGCAACAGATGAAAAACTCTTCGATAACCGGCGCAAAACAGGAAAATTTATCTGGCCGAAGGACGAGCTTTTAGATATCACGTTCACAGAAATGCTGGATCGTGTGGTCGAAGAATTCCCCGACCAGTGCGCGTTCAGATACACAACGCTGGATTACACGCGGACATATTGGGAATTCCGCGAGGATGTTGACACGTTCGCTAGGTCACTTATCGCTTTGGGCGTGAAGCCCGGGGACAAAGTCTGCATTTGGGCAACGAATGTGCCGGAGTGGTTTATCACGTTCTGGGCATCCGTTAAAATCGGCGCGGTGCTTGTGACGATGAACACCTCGTACAAAGTCCACGAGGCGGAATATCTTTTGCGTCAGGCAGATATCCACACGTTGGTGATGATTGATGGGTACAAGGATTCTGACTATGTTGCCGTTATGAAGACTATTTGCCCAGAGTTGGCATATTCGTCCTCGACCAGGCCGTTAAAATGCAGAAGATTGCCGTTTTTGCGCAACATTATCAACGTAAGCTCAAAACAAAAAGGCTGCCTGACTTGGGACGAGGCATCTGTGTTGTCAGAGAAAGTGCCGGTGGCAGAAGTGCATCGCCTGGCCGCGCTGACACGTCCGCACGATGTCTGCAACATGCAATATACATCAGGCACAACCGGATTCCCGAAAGGCGTGATGCTGACGCACCACAATATAGTCAACAATGGAAAATGCATTGGCGACCGCATGGATCTGTCCACGGCGGATCGGTTTTTGATCCATGTGCCTATGTTCCATTGTTTCGGTATGGTGCTGTCGATGACAGCATCGATGGCACATGGCTCCACCATGTGTCCGCTGCCGTATTTCTCGCCCACGTCATCGCTGGCCTGCGTGAAGCAAGAGCGGATTACCGCCATCAACGGCGTGCCAACGATGTTTATCGCGATGCTGGAGCATAAGGATTTCGACCCCAAAGATTTCGCGCATATGCGTACCGGAATCATGGCGGGCAGCACATGCCCCGTATCCGTTATGCAGGATGCGATTGACAAGATGAACATGTCAGAAATATTGATCGTCTTTGGCCAAACGGAATGTTCGCCTGGCGCTACGATGAGTTCAATTGACGACTCGGTGGAAGTCCGGGTCGGCACTGTTGGGCGGGAACTGCCGGGGATTGAGTGCAGGATCGTTGACCCGAGTACGAACAACGAGCTCCCGGATGAAGAGACCGGAGAATTTGTCACACGCGGATATCATGTGATGAAAGGCTATTACAAAATGCCGGACGCCACCGCCGCGGCAATTGATGAAGACGGTTGGCTGCACACAGGTGACCTGGCAGTGAAGCGGTCTGACGGCAATTACCGTATCACCGGGCGGCTGAAAGACATGATCATCCGGGGTGGCGAGAACGTCTATCCAAAAGAGATTGAAGAGTTTTTGTACACTCACCCGAAAATCATGGATGTACAGGTGATCGGCGTACCGTCCGAGCAGTATGGCGAAGAGATTATGGCCTGTATCATCTTAAAAGACAATGTGAAGATGACGGAAAAAGAAGTGAAAGACTTCGTGCTGACCAACATGGCCAAGTGGAAAGTCCCAAGCTATGTTGAGTTTGTGACGGAGTTCCCGATGACCGCTTCCGGCAAAATACAGAAATTCAAAATGCGGGAAGACGCGATGAGTAAGTTGGGTCTGCAATAGAAGCGATAAGGGTGCGCAATGCGCACCCTTTGTGATTCTTTGCGCAGATATCTGCCGGCCATCTGTCTGAGGATTGCAAAAGTTGATTGGTTTGTGATATCCTGTATTTGCAAATTGACGGGAAATAGTAAGGGTGGGACATAAAAATGGAAAAATCTGTTGGTATCAATGCATTTTGGCTGAAAATCATCGCGATAACCGGCATGATCATGCAGCATACGGCCATCGCGCTGGCTGATATTGTGCCGTATTGGCTGCAATGGCCGTTAAACGCGGCGGGCGGCTTGACGTTCCCAATCATGGCGTTCCTGCTTGTGGAAGGGTATAAGCACACGTCAAATATGACGAAATACATGATCCGATTATTGATTTTCGGACTGGTTTCGCAGATTCCGTTCATGTTCATGTTTCAAACGAACTTCCAGCTTAACATTATGTTTACACTGCTGTTGGGGATTTTTATCCTCAAGCTATACGACCGGATGCAAAGACGCGGATTGTTTGCGCTGGTGTTTATCGGCATAATGATTGCATCCTTGGCATTCAACTGGGGAATTTTCGGGCCGTTGTTGGTGTTCTTGTACCGCCTGATAAAATCCGAGAAAGCGAGACGGGCGGTTCCTCCTGTTGTTTCAGGGGGTGCGCAGCTTGTCAGCGGATTGCTTATGCTTGGTGTCATTGCGCTTTTCAGTGCGCCGTTCTTCGCCGCGATGCCTGAATTTGCTGAATTAATGGATCTGTACGGTACTGCGGCATCGGCCGCGCCAATGCTTATTGCTTTTCCTCTCGGTATGTTCGGTGCCATCCCGCTTATTCGGGCATATAACGGGCAGCGCGGGCGGAGTGTGAAGTACCTGTTCTACGCCGCATATCCGCTTCATCTGGCGATTTTGGCGATGATAGCCATTGTGATGGGTCTCAATGATTTCCGGCTGTTTGGAATATTTGGCCTGGGATAAAAGCAAGTGGCGTCGCATTTTGTTCAGTGGCGCGGTTTATATAAGTTGAAAACCGGCAGGACATTCGTCCTGCCGGTTTTGTCTTGTTGATATAGAATCTGAGACTATTTTGCTTTTTTGTTAGGGTCCACATAGTCCAGATCTTTGCGAGCCATACCGAAACGCTCAGCACCTTCCGGCACCGTCCACGCGCCCGGGTTGTCGCCTTCCGGTCTATTTTTCATCATTTCGGCCATGCGCTCTTCCATTATTTTCTGACGCTCTGCCGCTGTTAGGAGGTAGTCTTCAATAATCGCGTTTGAATTACGCAGCATCGGTCCCCACGTGTTGGGATCGCTGAACGGCAGTGCAATGATACGGCCGCTTTCAATCGCTTCTTTAAGAATCTCGCCCAGTTCGATCGGATCAATGCCGCCGGCGTGAACTGATCTCAAGTGTGCCATTGTGCCTTCAGATACGTGATAACCTGTGTTGCGCAGATGTTCCGGACGATGCTTTTCAGCGTCGCCGATGTTGGAGTTGATGTTTCCTGGGCACAGCACTGTTGAACCGCCGCCATATGGAGCCAGCGCATCAGCATAGCTGTACATCAGGTTGTTTGCAGCAGCTTTGGCGGCGCAGTATGGGCCGCAGGTAGAGCCTGCCATGAACGCGCCCATGGATGATGTGCATGCCACGTGGAATTCTTCTCTGGCAACGCCGTCTTTACCGCCGTACGCTTTGATCATACGCGGAACAAAGAGTACCAAGCCGTTGACAACGTGATCCAGGCAAACGCCCATGACCCAATCAAAATCGTCAAATGTGGATGCTTCAATCGGTCCGAATGAGTTGACGCCGGCCGTCTGAATCAGCAGATGCGGCGGGCCGCCGAATACTTTTTCCACCGTATCCGCAGCGGAAGTGTATGCTTTACGGTCAGTCAAATCGAAGCACAGCGGAAGCACGTCAGCGACGTCACAGCCGGAATACTCGACAATTTCGCTGACAGCACTATGCAGCGCGTCAATACGCACATCGGTGATAACCACTTTCATGCCTGCTTTTGCGAACACTTTTGCCTGTCCCAGGCCAGCGCCAGAGGCGCCCCCTGTGATAAACGCGATTTTTCCCTTGAAGTCTTTCATATATATACCTCCATATTAATATGTATTGCTTAATTCCAGAGTATACCACTGTTGCAACGCGCTGTCTATAGGTTTGTATCACAAAATAACGCTCGTTAATTCGTTGAATCTCACAGTCTTCTTGTATATACGCTTAATTTCAAACTTAAACCATGCCGAAGACTCTGCCGATGAAAGTTAGCCAGAGTGACATGCCGATGATCATAAACAGCTGAATCGGCAGGGAGCTTATAAACATATCTTTGATAGAATAGAACCCCTTGCCATACGTAAGCAGCGGCACTGTATCGAGCGGGAGCAGGAAACAGGCGTTCCCGGCAATGGCGGCGGTGAGCATCATGATCGCGGGAGATACACCGGCACCGATAGCCAGCGATATCAGCGGTACGCCCATAATAACAACCAGCGACGGCGCGACAGGGATAATCAGCAACAGTGCAAAAAACAGCGCGGCACCGAATGCGATCAAAAGCGGTGTAGGTACGTTCATCACAGGCAGTATCGAGACGATAAAGCCGCTCACGCCGTTTGAAACCATCAGATTCCCCAGTGAGATCACCGTGGCGATCAGAAAAACGGAATCCCAACCGATGCCGCTGACGAACGTGTCAAATTTCAGCGTTTTCAGTTGTGGGATGCAAAGTACGCAAGCACCAAGCACCGCGACGACCATAATATTGATCCCGCTGACCCATGACGAGGCGATCCATAGTGTCATCATAAGCCCGGTGATTACCAAGGCAGTTACTTCCGGTCGGGTGATTTTCTCCGGAATATCCAGGTTGTTGATAAATTTTGCAACCATCTCTTGGCTTATCTCTGCCGGTTTATGTATTTTTACGATAAGCCACCACGCGACCGGCAGCGTGACGATAGATATTGGAATCCCGGCGGCCATCCATTGTACGAAAGGAATCGTGGCACCAGTGTGTACGTACAGCTCGTTCAACGCCAAGAGATTTATTGTACCGCCGATTGGCGTCATAAACGCGCCGATCATGGTGGCGACAGGCACAGCAATCATGAACGTGCGGCCGGAGCGTTTTTTATCATCGGGATTTTCATACAGCTCTAGAAAACTCAAAGCGATGCCCATAAATACGGCACAGGTCGGTACACTTGAAACGAAGGCTGAGATAATCAGGGCACTGGCCATAATCGCCAGCAGCATCAGCTTGACGTTTTTACCGAACTTGCGCAATAGTGCGACAAGTATCCGCCGGGAAAGCGGCAGCGTGGTAAACGCCGATGAGATGCCGAATGATGCGATGACAAAAAGTATCACCGGATTTGAAATGCCGGAAAGCGCGGCACCAAAGGTCGGTGCTACGCCCAAAACCGGCATAAGTCCGAGAAAAAAGAAGCAAATGTGAAGGATCCTGAAAGGTGCGGTGATAAGCATGACAAGGAAGGCCAGCAGCATACAAATCGTCCGGACTCCGGCAGGGGAAAGCCCAGCGATCTCCGGGATAAAGTTCATGATGATCAGTATCAGTGCCGCAAGCACGATGCCGACATGTTGTTTTGTGTCCAAAAATACACAACCTCTCTGAATTATTTGCGAAACCGCTAAATTGTATCACAAATATCGGAAAGTTGAAACAATTTTATTTTGAAGCGGTATTTTATATGAAAATCACACAAATATCGCGGATTAGCACAAGCAGAGGAGAAAAACGGAGGCCTCAACGCAAGGTTGGCGTTTTTTGTTCGCAAACCGGTAAAAATGGTCTTGCATAAATGTTTCACAGGGTGTAGAATGTGCGGGTCAAACGAGGGTGAGTGCATTTGCGCGCTTGCCATATATAGAAAAAGAGGAAGGCAGAACGATGAAACATCATCAAAACACATTGTCAAACCTCTACCAGGAACTGCATACAGATCCGGTGGAAGGTTTGACAAGCGAACAGATCAGCAAAACCTTTGCAGAAAGAGGCCCCAACAAATTCGACGATGAGAAGAAAGAAAGCGCCTTTCAGAAGGCACTTCACCATCTGCGAGATTTTACGACCTTTATTTTGCTTGCGGCAGGCATCATCGCGCTATACACAGCGATCGTCGATGAGCATAGTTTCACAGACGCGATTGTCATCTTCGCACTCGTTATTATTAACACCACGTTGGCCGTGCGGCAGGAGATGGGCGCGGAGAAAGCACTTGAGGCACTTAAACGCATGACCGCGCAAATGACGACAGTAATCCGCGGTGGTGTCAGACAAACCATCGATGCCACAGAACTTGTGCCCGGAGACATATTGACGCTTGAGGCCGGTGACATGATTCCCGCCGACGCACGCATTATCGAAAGTGTGGGACTGAAGGTTGAGGAAGCTGTTTTAACCGGCGAAAGCGTTCCCGTTGAGAAAGATGCGGATGCGGAAATCGATGAAAAAGCACCGCTTGGCGATCAGTTTAACATGATGTTCTCCGGCTGCTTGATTACGAACGGAAAAGTAAAGGCTGTAGTAACTGAAACCGGAATGCAGACGGAAATGGGCAAAATCGCAGGGCTTTTGAATACGACGAAGAAAGAACGCACACCGCTTCAGCGGAAGATGGATACGCTATGCAAACTCATATGTGTTGTTGCGTTGACGTCCAGTGCCGTGTTGTTCCTTATGCAGTGGTTTCAAAACGTGCCTGTGATGTACATACTGCTCAATTCCGTGTCGCTGGCCGTGGCCGCGATTCCGGAAGATGTGCCGATCATCGTCACAATAATACTGTCATATGGCATATTGCAGATGGCCAAGAAGAATGCGATTATCCGTAAGCTTTCGGCTGTTGAGTCGCTTGGCAGTGCGTCTGTTATCTGTTCTGATAAAACTGGTACGTTGACAATGAACCGCATGACAATCAAAAATGTTTGGTCTGTCGGGCATGATCCTAAAAGCGCGGAAGATAACTTCAACGATGACGAACTGATGTTGGTTGAGATTATGAGCTTGGCCAGCAACGCCACCATAGAAGTCCATGACGGTGAAGAACGTGTGATCGGCGACCCGACTGAGACGGCGATTATCAGGCTGTTGCAAGACAAGCATATAGACAAAGGTCTGCTTGATGAGATGTTTCCGCGGGTGCATGAAATACCGTTCGATTCCAACAGAAAGCTTATGACTACAGTGCATGAGACGCACATGGATTCTGATGTTGTGCGGTATATTTCGATCACCAAGGGTGCGTTTGAACGGGTGCCGTTTTTGGAATCAACCGTGGATCTTGACCTTGCGCACGAGGTGCATGACGAATTCGCACACCGGGCACTGAGAGTGCTTACAGTCGCGTATAAATATTACAGCGAGCTGCCTGAAAAACTGGATTCTGAGGAATTGGAATGCGGCCTGACATTTGCCGGTTTCGTCGGCATGATTGACCCCGCGCGCCCGGAAAGTAAAGACGCCGTTAAAGTGGCGCGTGAAGCGGGCATCAAGACCGTGATGGTCACAGGAGATCACGCCATCACAGCCAGTGCGATTGCCCGCGATATCGGCATCCTGGCCGAGGGGGAAAAAGTCATCACCGGCGTTCAGCTTGCGGAGCTGGAGCAGAAAGAATTGTACGAGACTGTCAGGGACTATTCTGTATACGCCCGTGTGACACCGGAAGACAAAATCCGCATTGTCCAGGCGTGGCAGTCACATGGTGAAGTGGTTGCGATGACAGGCGACGGTGTCAATGATGCCCCGGCACTGAAAGCCGCCGATGTCGGTGTTGCCATGGGCTCCGGCACGGACGTGTCAAAGAGTGCGAGTGACATCATCCTCACGGATGACAATTTTGCGACCATCGTATCGGCGGTGGAAGAAGGTCGGCGCGTTTATGATAACATACGTAAAGTGCTGATATCGCTTATTCCCAGTAATATCGCACAGATCATCACGATGCTGCTGGGCTTTATTATCTGGCGCAATACGCCGCTGGCGGCGTTACAGCTGCTCTTCATTAACGTGGTTGCCGATGGTATCCCGGACATGTGTATGTGCCGTGAAAAATTGGAAGATGACGCGATGCGGCGCAAGCCAATCCCCAAAGGTGCCAGTGTGTTCGCATTCGGACTTGGATTGCGGACTATCGTCGCGGCGCTGTGTATGGCAGTTGTGTCACTGATTGGCTACTATCTGGGTTCATCCGTGCAGATTCACCCGTACATAATCCCGTCGCATGAAGTGGGTCGGACAATGGCGTACGTAACGATCGCATTGGCGTCGGTGGTGAATATTATAAACGTGCGGAGCTTTAATAAATCGGCATTCGTCGTTGGCATCAGGTCAAACAAACTCCTCAGCGCCGGGATATGCTTGTCACTGATACTCATCTGCGTGACAGCCACTGTTCCGGGCATAAGAGATGCGTTTTACAGTGTTCCGCTGAGGCTGACACACTGGGTGATTATGGTTGCAATGTCACTCTTGCCGTTGATTGTGATTGAGATAATGAAGATATTCATTAGAAGACGGCTTGCACTGAGAACTGCATAATATCCCAACTAGAGAATCATAAATCGGGAGCTGCTGAGGTTAAAAACCGGGCAGCTCTCTGTTTTATTTGAAAATCATCTCCAATCTTGCCGAACAGGCGCGAAACTATTGAACAAAAAACAAAAAGAAAGTCTCTTTTACCAAAAAAAAGTCTTTTCTTTATCGTTGTGCTCATGTATAATATTTGTCAAGACTTTTTAAGGTCTTAACAACAGTCTATAAGGAGGAAAATTTTAAAATGAAAAAAAGAATATTATTTGTTCTGTTGGCATTGGCGATGATGGTTGCATTTATCGCGGCCTGCCGTCCGGATGCGCCTGTGCAAGACCCGCCTGCGGCAACGCAACCAGCAGCAACACAACCCGCCGCGACCGATGATAACGGGGACGAGCCTGACACCACAGAACCAGCCGGAGATTGGATCATCGGTATTGTCACAGGCACTGTAACTCAAGGTGAGGAAGAGTTCATGGCTGGACAGAAGATGAGAGACAGACATGGCGCTGACAGGATTCTCACCGTTACATATCCTGACAGATTTAACGACGAAATGGAAACCACCATTGCACAGGTGATGAGCCTTGCCGATCAAGGAGCACAGGCCATCGTATTCTGCCAAGCAGTGCCTGGAACCATCGCGTCAATTCAGAGAGTTCGTGAAAGATTCCCGGATATCCTGTTCGTTGCGGGCACTATCATGGAACCCCCAACTGAATTAGCCCTGGCGGCTGACGTTATTCTGCAGATAGACGATATCGGCAGAGGCACAACAATCATGGAAACAGCCCACAGAATGGGTGCGGAAACTTTCATTCACTATTCTTTCCCACGTCACCTGGGCATTGATATGATCGCACAGCGCCGCGCAGGCTTAATCGCAGCGGCGGAGCGCCTTGGTATCAACTTTGTTGAAGTCATGGCTCCAGACCCGACTGGTGATGCTGGTCCTGCTGGTGCACAGCAGTTTATCGTTGAAGATGTGCCGCGTCAAGTCGCTGCACACGGCGTGAACACCGTATTCTTCTCCACAAACTGCATCATGCAAGAGCCGTTGATCAGAGGCGTTTTGGAACAAGGCGCCATGTATGCGGAACCTTGCTGCCCAAGCCCGTACCATGCATTCCCGGCAGCGATGAACATTTCTACCGCCGGAAACGAAGGCAATGTGCCGTTCATGATGGAGCAAATCAGTCTTGCAGTTGCTGAAGCCGGCATGACAGGCCGTGTGGCCAACTGGCCGGTACCGGTAAACATGCTGATCATCGAAGCAGGTGTTGATTATGCGATTGCCTATCTTGAAGGCCGCACCAACGGCAGAGTAGATCCGGCAGCGATACAGGAATCTCTGAACAGAGTGGCCTTGGAATATGGTGTTGATGCAGTGTATACCAGAAACATGGTTGTACCGATTATCGAAATTGAAGAAGATGAAGACGGAGAAGAAATCGAAGTCGTGGTTGGAGAGCGCACGCTTGACAACATGTTCCTTATCATCAGCGGAAGCTATATTTTCTAAAAACTACGCGATGCATTTGCAAACATCAAGACAGTCCCCTGTGGACTGTCTTGATGTTCTAAATAAAGGAAATTTCTGGAGGTGGGACAAACTTTGTCAGAAGATTTTGTACTACAACTTGAACATATAACGAAAGAATATGGCGGAAACGTTGTGTTGAAAGATGTATCACTCTCTGTAAAACCGGGCGAGATATACTCACTGGTGGGGGAAAACGGTGCCGGCAAATCGACACTGATGAACATTCTTTTCGGCATGACTGTTATACAAGAAACAGGCGGATTTTCCGGCACGGTAAAAGTCAGCGGAGACGCGGTGCATTTTCACGCACCGGCGGATGCGATGGCTGCCGGCATAGGTATGGTTCATCAGGAGTTCATGCTGATTCCGGGTTTTACGATCGCCGAAAATGTAAAGATAGGCCGTGAAGATACAACCCCGAACATTGTCAGCCGTGTGCTTGGCAAAAGCGTTGAAAGCCTTAACCGGGAAAAAATGAACAATGATGCCCGCCGCGCCATGGATAGCATTGGCATGGATCTCAACGAAAATATGCGTGTTGAAGGGTTGCCTGTCGGCTATAAGCAATTTGTAGAAATTGCCCGTGAGATAGACAAAGAAAACATAAAGCTCTTGGTATTCGATGAACCAACAGCTGTGTTGGCGGAGAGTGAGGCAGACCAGCTCTTAAAGGTGATGAAATCGCTGGCTGATAGGGGCATTGCGATCATTTTCATTACTCATCGCCTGTCAGAGGTTATGACGGTGGCTGACCGGATGACGGTTTTGCGTG
>Ga0123355_10012838_pt1 | contig 12997 bp, 7 predicted proteins | sample TergutEmb28metaG_3_FD_89872 | JGI IMG/M metagenome (GOLD analysis project Ga0123355, IMG submission 89872) | Embiratermes neotenicus P1 segment gut microbial communities from Petit-Saut dam, French Guiana - Emb289 P1 | ecosystem: Host-associated > Arthropoda: Insects > Digestive system > Gut ... | reverse complement strand
TTTTAGTACAGTTATGTAGTAGGCTTATACCAAAATGCGCAGTCAGCAAAGTTAAATCAGTACTTCAATACTGCTGGATATTCATGTGCCATGTAAAGTGCTTGGAACCCTAAGAACGACTACAGCGTTAATGCGAGTGTTTAAGTAGTTCAATGTAATGGCTTTATGTCACTCATACGTTAATTGCATGTTAAGTACAGATATTAACATTACAGAAACAACATATTCCTGCTAGTTTTAATATGTATTTGGTAATCAATAAGTGTGTACCAGCTGTCAAAGTTACAAATTTCTCTGGCCATTATCTCCGTAACCGTTCAACTTTGGATATAGGTGTTTTGGGTTATATCGGTATACTTTAACATAAGGAACACTCTCCCGAATTCTGGCACATTCCCCTTGGGACACCCTGTATAACTCAGGTGGATTGGAGTGTGAGAAAGAGAAAATTTTGGGATAATATGGAAGTTGTACATCCCTGTGAAATGTTGGTTTCTCTGTTCCACACTGTGTAGTTATATCATTTGCCACCATTAGAACCTTGGATCTCAAGGAGATATTAAGATTTGTGTATGTGTAAACACTTTTTCAGGTGCTAGGTGAAGTAACTAGTGTCCTTGTATTACTTGTATGATTTGGCTTTTGTGCTTTATGCTCTCATTATGTGAATGAGGTTTTGAACATCTAACCTGTCCATAATTTGGCAGTTTGTTGATAATTTAGAAGTTCAAACCATCAATAATCATCACTTTGTGAAGTTGCCTTTTGCATTGCACTTGTCCAGATAAAGTACAAGTGACATGGAATTGAACGGCACTTCGCTGAAATTGAATTTGGTCAGTGTACCATCACAAATAGAAGTATTACTTCAGGTAAGACTAAATGCTTCACATGGTGCATTGTTACAGTAAACTGAGGATAGTGTACATTGTATTGGTTTTTTTAAACACATTTTGGGGACTGAATCTGTGGCTCTTTTCAACAGACCCAACTGGGTAGGAACCTTTCCTGACATATGATGGCAAAAACAGATTTGGTTTTAAAAAGGTGTTTGGAAAACCTGGAGGTAAGGGACATTTAAAAAATAAGTTATGTTAAGAGTAATTACTCTTTGTTTTCCTCATCATTCCTTTACAACAAATCATTCAGTCATTGGGATGGTAGCTTGATATCACTGACCACTGTGAAGGAGTCACAAGTGCCATTTACTTTTGTGTCATGTAAAGGGTGAGGCTACAGTTACTTTCAAGGTACCATATCTGAAAATGTAATGTCATGAAAATGGCTATGCCTGCTGCTGTGGTGTTTGCAGCATGGCTCCTTCAACATTCACTAACAGTGCGATAAGATAGCAGTAGCATTTATCATGTACTGCCTAATTACATGCATACTGTTGTAATGTGGCCAGTCACTTCAAACAACACCTGCACTTCTTTTACTTCTGCACTATAATATCGAAGTTGAAGAGTTTAACTTCATGGCAGACTTCATTTCTGTGAACAGAAATAACTGGACTGTATCATAATCAAGTGACAGTTTGTAATTGACTATTGCCTGGGTCAGTAGTTGGTGTATGGGGACAAAATTCCTGGTTTCCTTGTTGACCTGGCTTGAGAAAAATGGAAGTCCTTGTTATCGGAGTTTGTCACTGAAGAAGTGTTTGAGTCATCCTCGCCAGAAACTGGAAGTAAGGAGAGGATTAACTGAAGCCATCACAGCTATCTTCCGGCTTACAAGGGAAAGATTGAATGTCAGTGAGGTGTCAGTCATGTTGAAACGTTATGCTCTGTTGTGTTAAGTTGAATGTGGAGGCAGTTTGGTGGTACTTTACCTCAGAATTGCATGACAAACTTACAACACTGCCTGCTTGTGGTGCAGACATATCTACATGACCCACTGAACTGCCTGATAAAACTAAGTGTTGATGTTCCTAGACGACAACTAAAGCAACTGTCTGACCAACCTGAATAGAACTCTAAAATAACAAAGGCAGAAAATCTTTGTTATATTAACCAACTAATCGCACTGTTGTACGTTCCTAAAATATTTATTTACACATTAACACTTTAAAAACATATCACTTCATAAAATTTTGTCATTTACTCCCACATGTTTCAGTCCTCCTGGACCATCTTCAGGGAGTACAATGTGCCACCTAGGCGGGACTAGACACGTCAACAAGAAACGTAGGCATAACCTAAAACACCCATATGCATGCTTGCACAACACCAATAATATTAGCAACTTCAAAAACAAGGCACATTGTACTCCCTGAAGATGGTCCAATAGGACTGAAACATGTAGGAGAAAATGACGAAATTTTATAAAGTGATATGTTTTTAAAGTGTTAATGTGTAAATAAATATTTTAGGAATGTACAACAGTGCGATTAGTTGGTTAATATAACAAAGAGCAGAGTATTGCACGGTTTAAAAATGAAAAAAAAAAAAATAAAAAAAAAAGCAGAAAATCTTGTTATGTAGCTTTTATTATGTTCATGAATTCAGTTTCATTGCCAGAAGTGTAAGTGGTAATTTGTTTGATGTGTCAGCACAGGGAGAAGCTGTGTGCTGTATAGCTCTAGTCATTCGTATTAAACTAAGCTCAGAGTCTGTGGGTGGAAATGCTGTAACATGAGCTGTTACATTTGGCATTTTGTAAACACTAGGATTAATTTAATTATGCTTGGAATATTATAGGAGAACGCAAATTAAACTGAAGGAAATGTACTAAATAACATTGTTTAGATTTAAATTTGCACTTGGATGTTTGTATGACCTCAGAATCATGTATTTCAATCATTGGCATAGCAGGTTATTACACACTTTTGTCAGCTGATAAACAAGTTTCATCCCTTACTATTGAGTGATCATCAGTGTCTCCACAGTGTCAACGCACACACACACATTTGTTAATGGTGTACTCACATTACTATGTGAGTTAAACTTTTGCTGGTATGTTATGTTTTTTCTGTATTTTTTAAGTTGGATTGCATTATTATTTGTATGTTTATTGAATTTTTTTATCTTTGTGTCCAGCATCCACTTCATGTGGTCTGTTGCAGGGCCTTGTGGTTTCAGTTTCTGTAGTTGATCACCATTCCTATATGTTCAGTTTTTATATATCATTCTTTTGTGCCTTTTCCCTCTGCACATGCTGTTGCCTGTTGATATTCATATGTTTTATCATGATTAATATCTCCCCTATACAATACTCTTTGTGTGAATAATTGAATGATGTCCTAGTTGCCATGGCAATTATTGTAAACAGGTTGAATGCTCTTTGTGTGTTACGAGCTTGTACACAATTTTAGTAACTGACTCTTCCCATGGTCCTGTGTAATAGTTTTTATAATGATCCTATAAATAATGTGAAACAGATGAATGAATGTGTGAGGTAGAGACACTGATGGTGACACAGAGCTAAGAGGACATTTGTCAGCCACATAATTCAGATATTTGAAAGGCACTTGGGTGTAATCAATTGTTACAGTTCTTGAAGCTGTATTTTATGCTAAGAATAAAGTTACATCACTGTGACAAGGAATTTGCCCACCATTTTTACCAGCCATCCCAATGGAAGACGGTCAGTGAACTTAGTTCTGTTGTTTGTTCACATAACATTGTTAGGTGCACATGTAACATATTTTGAATTTAGAAGTCTTTTGGGATATTATGCTATGTGTGACTGGTATATGCTGACAACAATACACTAGTTGACATAGTGTCACATCCCAGAAGATTTGAATCATCATCAAAACTGCTGTCATGCGACAGAATGTTCTTCTGGTAACACTCGCATACAAATATGTGAGTTTCAAGATCTCACACAGTTCCCAGGTGTTATTTTTACAGGAAATGGTCACGTTGTGGTTTTCACACATTTTTCTTCACTTTTGAATGTAAAGCATTCCTGTACTTTGGAATGAACATAAAAGTAAGAAATCTTCATCTTGTAGTCTGGTAAATGCAGGGCAGTGCTGATCTAAAGCATGTGTGAGCTGCAGATGGGGCTTAGCTTTTCCACTTTGTACAATTACAAGAGTACAAACATTTTGTACAATATTTTATTAATTTGATTTTTTTAAGTGTTTCTTTTCCATCTGCAGAAAGCCAGAAGTAAATCATCTTGAGTCACTTTGTGATATATTCAGTTCCATTATTATATTGTATGGGAAACAGTGTGTCTCGTACATTTCCAATACTGTCATGTAGGATGCAGTGTGTCACATACAGTTCAGTTATTTATTGTATCAGTTGCAGTGTGTCACAGTTTCATTACTATATTGTATGGTATGCAATGTGTCGTATGCGTTTCCACTGCTGTATCATATGGGATGCATTGTCACATATTAAAAATAACTAATTGTTTATCAGGATGCTTCATTCTGGTGTTTTAATGTTTTACCAAGTATTACAGGTATGTTATGAATTCTGTTTCACAGTGAAATTAAATAATTTGTAATTGCCATTACAACTAATCCTTTTGTAACACAAACTTGTTTTTCACAAAGATCAGGAATTTTGTGTAAGCACACTATATGATAGCTGATTGTATTTTTGTGGGTAAGATTGTCCTACAAAATGAAACTGTTAATTTTGAGCCTACTTGCTTTTCAGCAGGATAGAAATTAACTTAAGTTCCTTGTGGTGTGAGTGCGTGTGTCTGTTCCCCGTTCAGATGTTCAGTTACGTGACCCATATTCTTGAAACAGGTTTATGACTTAGGATCTGTTCCCAGACTTACTATTTTATTTTCGTATGATCAGTAATAAGAACTCAATGGGTGCATGAACATGCATTTCAAGGAGTGAAACTGAATGTGATGCGCTGAAAGTGTTACAGTTAAATCAAACACAACATAATTCATGGGTCAAAGTGCATTTAAAGTGAGAGTTGCTCAGGTAGTCTGGGAGCAAGGGACACAATTTTTTTTTTTTCATACATGACATATTTTGAAGCCTAGTTCCCTGGGATTGGGATGGGCATTTAGAAGTTCAAAACATAGGAATCGCCAAGTATTGATCAATTCCAGGAGGACTGTTTCAAACAAGACATGGAACAGTGTGTTTTGAGATCCATAAACTTCTTTACATTTTTAATGTGGAATGCACACAGGATTCATTTAAATTACAATATCATTATAATGCTCCAATTTATGTATTATTCTGGCTGCCGCTGTCACAGGTAAAGCATGTACATCCCCCAGTATCAAATTTGGGAACATTTCAAAGGGGAACCTACTATTTTGTAATTAAGGTTTTCAGTCATCTTCCATCGAGTATAAAAAGCTTGTCTGATGAGGTGAAATTGTTTAAAACCTTAAAAAGGTTTCTTCTTTCTAATTCCTTTTATTCCGTACATGAATATATTAACCCTTTAAACGCCAAGTTAAATCCTATCTGCCCTTTGCTAGCATTATTAGGAGCTCACCATATTCTCCACGTTATCTGGTAAAGGGTTAATTGCAACAACAGTTAATGAAATTGAGATCTATGCTTTTCTGGGTTACCAAACAGCAAGTACTGTTAATTTTTAACGACCTTTTGGGACAACTTATTGGTCTCATCTTCAAGGGGCAAGAATCCAAAAAGAAAGCCGGCTGTACGAAGATGGAGTTTATGCAGGGAAGAGTATGGTTGGTGAATAGTTCTCAACAGCGTTGTGCTAGCCAATAGGATTGATGTGATGGGGAAGGAGGGAAAATGTAGTAGTCAGTGCAGCTTTGAATTCAAGATATTCTACTAGGTGCAGCAGCAAGGCATCGGAGAACTTCTACATAAGACAAGTGGGAGAAAGGAAAGAAAGTGCAATATATGATTATTAAATAGATGTACTGAATGTAGACCGTAATTTTAAAATTTATTATTAATTTGTAAAATATTGTATATTTCAGTGTTATATTGTACGATACTTTAGTTAACAGGAAACGAATTGTTGCACCGGCAGGCAGTTCATTATACTTGGACTGTGCCTGAACGTGCAGTGTCATCGCATCGGAGTTTACTAAACTCCAAGGAATGTCTTAGTTGCAAAGCCATCTTTATAAAATATTTTATTATCTAAGCCATCTTTACACAACTTACAGTAACAGTTGCAAATTGCTGCAACTAGTCAACTATGCGACATCTTTCGGCCATCATCAGGCCTACACACAAGTATGGCTTAATCAAGGTTTAGTTTTGTGGTTCTACCCATGGGATACCAAAACTAAACCTTGATTAAGCCATACTTGTGTGTAAGCCTGATGATGGCCGAAAGACCGAAACATGTTGCATAGTTGACTAGTTGCAGCAGTTTGCAACTGTGACTGTAAGTTGTGTAAAGATGGCTTAGATAATAAAATATTTGATAAATGTACACAATGGGATGGAAACCACATAATTCATCTTTATAAATTTTACCGTTTGAGGTTAATCGTCCTCACTCACTTACCAACGTATGTTTGCTCGCTGAACTGCTGCTTGTTACTGGCTGTATGGTGTCTACAAGTTGAAGATTTATTACAAGTGAAATAACACGCAATTGATAAGCAGCAGAGTGATTATAATGACAAAATGTTTTCAATAATTACCAGCTGTTTTCTGTTGATAAAAGGCGAGTTTTGCCGACTGTATTGAAATTACAATTTGGTTATAAATTTTCTTTCGTGAGTTGGGCAATTTCATTTGTTGTGCGATTGAAACTCTAGATTCAAAATTTACGCCACTTAGACTACGATTATATAAAGAGGCGAAGCAACTATTTAAAATTAAATTTAGACTCAAATTTTGTACTTATTTAGGAATTTACTAAGTTTATTGGAAGTGATGTTGATAGTTTGTTTGGTAGGTTAGAATATAGATATATTTGTTTGGAAATTTGGATAATTAATTGAGGTTATGTTATAATATCCTTGAAACCTGAATTTCGGATCCCCATTGATAAAGCTGAGAGCAATTTGACGATATCAGTAGATTTGGTGTCGTCTGGTGGCAGCATTCAGTAATCTATGTAAGAGTATTTCATAGAGTGGGAATTCTGTGGTATAATTCCGCTCAGTGCCGAATCGTAGAATCATTGAAGGCGCACTTTTACATGACGGTACTATATAGCTAAGTCCGAAACAAAACAATAGGAGGGGGTAAAATCTTAGCCCAGCACTACTCTATGGTAAAAAGAAATGGTCTCATAGGAGGTATTTTTGGCAATTATTATTTTGAATATAACTTTTTATATTAATAAATAATATATTATTCTTCAAATCATATATAATTGAACTATAATTTATAGACTTTCGCCTGACGTAATGTACTAAAGCAGGTAATCACAAATTGGATCATGTTGACAGGTTTGTATATATAATTATGGTCATAGCTAATTGTCAGTAAGTATTTATTATTGACTATTTGTGTATACTGTCGTGACTGTCTGTTGACTATTTCTATATCCGTAAGGTTCCGTAACCTTGCACGGATCCATGGAATGTGAATAAATGAATGGATGAATGAATGATATCCACAAGGGCAAGTTATCCGCGCTTTTCGTTGCTCCATAGATTACTGTGTAACCTACAGCGCGGATAACTTGCACGTGCGGGTGGCCGCCATATTGCGCGAATTCTGAAGGTTGTTAAATTCTAAAGCGCCAAAGGTCGATTTATTTAAAGTGCCAGAAAAGCAAAATTTCACGCTGTTATGAAGCCAGCTATAATTGAATTGTTCGCTTCACATGGCTTTGTCAATTGTATTTGTTACAGGACTGTGTTGTAAAGTTTTTCGATTTATTATAGAGCCAACGAAACTATTAGTTGCACCATGGAGTACTGTTTTTCCTGAGAAGCTACTGCACCGACAGTTAACTAACAAACTCCTTGCATTTTGTGGAAACTGGAGGTTCATTACTGGATTCATAAGAGCCCGCCAATTGTCCAGGCCATGAGCCAGATGAAGCCACTCCTAGCCTCCTTACCACTTCTTGAAAATCGACTTTATTAACATCCTTCCATAAGGAATACATGTAACATCGATAGTGCGAAATTTCCACCCCATATGATTGTAATCGCTAGTCTCGTGTCAGTGGACGGAATGAAGTGTGTAGCATGCCTGTGGAAAGCACGAAAACTTGGGCTTTCGTACAGAATAGTATTTCAGGGAGGATTTTCAGTTTTGCAGGAATTGTCAAGTGACGTATGTTACGGCAAATTTTAAATAGCTGTACGCGTGTGATTGAAGACAGTATGGTTTTGTTGTGTGATCTTTAACAGCTACGAGCAAAATGAAATGAAGCTTTGAGGAGGCATATCATAGTGGCTGTCCAATTTATTATTCTTCAAAGCTGATGATATGCATACTGTGTTCTAAGAATTCTACAGATAATTATTGCGTATGAGAAATTAAGCGTGAATGCCAGAGTACTGATTCTTCTCACAAGAAATCCAGGAAGCTGCAGTTGAGTGTCAAGAATGTGGAAAGCCATGATTTATCCAGCTTTGCAATATAAGATTGTTTCCTGTTACAAAATTGCTGTAACTTTAATGAGTACGGGGTCTCTAGCAGAATTTGGGTGTTACGGTTTAGAATCCTGGACTCTATAAGCCGCTGCCCAACACGTGTGTCGCTGCGGTCGTTGCGTAGTACCACTTTTCGAGACGGACAACGATTAGGTTAGGTTTTAAGCTATTCCTATAATTGTAATTCGTTGTGTGCAGTTGCCTTCCTCTCCTTTCAAGGGAAAATGGTGCAAAAACTCCGTGAAATCGTTTACGATTACGAGAAATGCCTACAGGAGACGCCGTTCGTTCCTAGGTCTTTGTATGGACGTCGGATGCTTCGGGAAGACGGTGGTCCGAACAGGGATTTTCTCGCGTACCTTTTCTGCGATCATGGCTTCGCTATGAAGTTTTTTAAGGACGTGGGCCTGATTTGGAGTGAGGTGCAGTGGTCGAGATATGACGTGGTCCGCAGAACCTAGAATTCCTGAAAGATTTAGGTGGCGATGTCGAAAGAAGGTTGCTGGAGTCAAGTGTTTGGAGTCGAGGTCCATAAAGCATGGCTCCTGGTTCCAGCAGAGTAATCTCATGAAGGGCTGCTCGGAAAAAATTGGTTCCAACGTTTCTGCAATTCCTTCACCTCGGCACTAACACCGACTGGACCCTGTGTGATGTGCCGCGTTCCTCTGCCCCCGCCCCAATATCATACGACCCATAGACAATGCGGTCTGCGCTGTATGTTGCGCTGGCGGCCATCTTGAGCACAGATCATCTGATCTTGAGTCCAGGGTTCTAAACCTCATCCGGCACTATTTAATCTCCGTAACTGTTCCCGGTGGTTGCTATAGTGTCAGCAGTGTGTTTGTGAACGTGATAGATTGAGACGTGGCAAGGGGAGTAATTACGTGGTGTCGTTAAAGCCGCTTGCCTAGGTGAAACCTTACAGGTAACAGAGTGCTATTTTTGGTAAGGTGGCTGTAACTATTCCCGGTGGTTGCTGTAGCGTCAATGGTGTGCTTGCGAACGTGATAGATTGAGACGTGGCAAGGGGAGTAATTACGTGGTGTCATTAACAAGGTGAAACCTTACGGGTAACATAGTGCTGTTTTTGGTAAGGTGGGTCTCATGTAGAGCGTTTTCATTTCTGTGGTAGTCGTTTGTCTTGAAGTAAATCAATTCAGTCACTTCTGTTCTGTCATTCCTCAGTCAGGATAGCGTGCGACCGGGTGTGAACTCGGTTCCTTCTGAATATTGATCTTACATAGTGTCGCCAACATAGAACGAAAGCCACCACTCATTATGTCATGTTCCATCATCTTTAGACGTAGTTTAATTCTAGTGCACTTTTTACCGGATTCCTTCCCTTTCTCCCCTTTGAGAAATACCAGATTCTGTTTGTCATTCATTCAATTTAATTGAAGGAACCAATAATACATATTTTACAGCTTTAAATAGTAATGTAATATATTATTTTTATATTTGTTCAGCATGCAGTTTTAAATTACCATTCCTTTCACCGCTTCAAAGTGAGAAATCCCATGTTTTGTTTTGTCATTCATCCAATTTAATTGAAGTAGCCAATAATACATATTTTACAGCTTAAAATACTAATGTGATGTTTTTTTATGATTTTTATTTTTGTTCAGCATGCATTTTAAAAAATATTTATGTGCACTGCTTGAATAGAGGTCATGAAATGGGTGTATAATGGGGATGCCATGCTTTTCCAACATAAGTTCTAGTTTGTTTCTTAGTTCATTTCACTTGCTGCCAGGTCTTTCATGTGCACATATCATGGAGCTCAAGTGCACTATACAGCAGTATGCCTGGGGCAAATATGGATGGAGCAGTGAAGTGGCTTTGCTCAACAGCAGTGGAAATCCAGACTTTGTGATTGATGATGCCATGCCTTATGCAGAACTGTGGATGGGAACACATCCAAATGGACCTTCAGTTCTGAGAAGTTCCAACCAGCAACTTGTTGACTGGATTCATGCCCATCCTGAAAGTCTTGGAGTCAAAGCCAAAGAAACGTTTGGATTGCAGCTTCCATTTCTGTTCAAAGTGCTGTCTGTCAATCAAGCTTTATCAATTCAGGCTCACCCAGACAAGGTATTTTTTATTATGTCACAGCGAAGTATGTCAGCATTATCAGTAAAAGAAACTTCATTTGCGCCATCAAAGCACACCACCTGCTTTTTTAACTTTTAAAACCTTTCAGTTGTACGCCCACACCATGTGTTTGTGTTTTCGTACAATTCTCACAACCTGTAATGAAGATGCAATGTGTTTGAAATATTATTTACATGCATTTTGTACTTAAGAGGGTTACCCTACAGTGCACAACAATTGCATCTCATGTGCAGCATGTTCCAAACACTGGTTACTTTTCCCATAAAAATCTTAATGAAAGTAGGGGGCATAAATATTTTTATCTTTTCAGTACTCAGTTCCTCTACAGAAGGGCCAAGTGTCAGATGGCTTCAACGTGTAGGTATAACTCCACTTTCTAATCAATATTTGGAGGTCAGTGGTCTGCTGCCTTACTTGCAGATAAAAGGACTGTGGTATCTATAGCACATGGGGGTGGGTGGGTTAAAGAGCTTGAAGAGCTGGCTAGGACTCCTTTGGTGGTAAAGAATTGAAAATGAATGCTGTAAAACAGTTCATACTTTGTTTGAAAATCACAACCCTTTTGTAAGACATTTTGTATGATTTAGGCTGCAGTTTTCTTAGGCATGAAACCTCATAGTCTGATATATAGATTTCAGCATAGGAGGAACTTGATACCTCCATCCACCTGTCTCTGTCTTAGAAGATAGAGGCACCAGGTTTTCCTGAAATGCTGGCAACTATCTACCGATTTCAGAGTCTCACATTCCGTAACACCATAATCTAAATAATGCCATGGAAATCCGTTTTCATACACTTTTGTGTAATGTTTGGGCTTGCAGTTACTGAGATTATACATTCTGTTTGAAACCATCTGGAGAGTGAAACTGCTATTCGCAGCATTTGTTGTGCATATCCACTGAGTCGTGTCATGCTGATGTAACTGAAAAATGTTTAGACTTCACTGTATTCTGAGAGTTCTTTATGTTAAAAATTATTACCATGTCATCTCATAAAATCATCAAATTTTGTTATCAGACACTCGCTGAGCAACTACACCATGAACATCCAGATATTTACAAGGATCCAAACCACAAGCCAGAACTTGCCATTGCACTGACTTGTTTTGAAGCTTTGTGTGGCTTCAAACCTATTGAAGAAATAAAATATTTTTTGGAAGGTAAAGCAGTCAGTGAGATACAATCTTTTTGGACAATAGTTGCACCCAGGATATGAAAAGATGTTGTTCTGTTCCAGTGGTGCCAGAATTGAGAACAGTCATTGGAGAGGAAGCAGTTAATGAGCTGCTAATAACTGAAGAAGCAACAATGTACCAAGCACTGAAGAAATGCTTTCACTCCCTGATGACATGTCCTAAAGAAATGATAGAAACTCAGCTACAGATTCTTGAGAGAAGACTGGCATCCCTAGGTACAAGAAAATTGGTTTTATCCTTTGGATAATTTTGTATTGTGTTGCACAGTTATGTGGGAAAGATAACTGTTTGCAGTCAGAATGTGACTCAAACGGTCTAAATGTTGTATGGCATACAGCATGCAAGTTTCTGTTGTGTGCTGCGTGAATTTTTGACAGTAAGAAGGAAAGTCTGCATGGTTTTACTGTACAGGAAACCAAGACTATAGATACACATTCTGTATTATTTTTACCTGAAAATAGGGACTGTCTAAAGCGCAAAGTTTAGAGTTCATGAATATTTTTGCCATTGATGGGATGCAACTTTGATCTCTCTTATAAAATGAAAAGTCTGTACAACATATAAATGACACTTTGAATTTCTCGTTTCCTGATTCTGTTCCACATTCTCTGGCCATCTTATCCTCCTTGATCTGATGATGCTAATAATATTTCATTTTGCACTAAATGTTCTAGTCACTTTACAAGGTCGTCTGTTAATATTTACGTGCGTATTTTGGTATGACCATACCACTGTCCTCTGTGTGGGCATAGTTCCTACCTTCTCAATGTGGCGTTAAACTATTCTTCCAGGTTTACAGGTGAAATTATTAAACCTGTTTAGAGAGTGCTACAATAGGTAGCGCTCACTTAACATGTTATCAGGAGCCAGTAAACAACTCTCAATACAGTATGAAATTTACACTCCTGGAAGATAATATCTATGAAAGTGCACAATAAAGATGTCATCAAGTTTCTTAACATCACCTTGACATGTGATCCTGGACGTCCAAAGAAAATAACAACAGGGCTGATATACCAGTGTGTATGTAAAAGGCTTCGGTGGTCTAGGGGTAGTGTGCTGGCCTTTAGTACCCAAGTTTACGGGTTCAAACCCGGCCGAAGCCGTCAGATTTTTAGGGCGAAAAAATCCTCAGCACGCCTTCCTTCGGAGGGAAAGTAAAGCTGTCGGTCCAATATTGTAGATTTGCGGCATGTAAAA
>Ga0123355_10012837_pt1 | contig 12997 bp, 11 predicted proteins | sample TergutEmb28metaG_3_FD_89872 | JGI IMG/M metagenome (GOLD analysis project Ga0123355, IMG submission 89872) | Embiratermes neotenicus P1 segment gut microbial communities from Petit-Saut dam, French Guiana - Emb289 P1 | ecosystem: Host-associated > Arthropoda: Insects > Digestive system > Gut ... | reverse complement strand
TATTGAGCGCGAGTGCGTTCAAAAATCCCATTATAAAAATGGACGAGGCAGTCAGGAATGCTACCTTGAAGGTGTTCACCCTATCGCTGTTAACATAGAAAGAACTGATAGCTTCCCTATCAGCTAAGTTGCCCGCATTCCTTACCACAAACAGATGGCCGTTACTTTGGTCGAAGAAAATCTCTGACGAACAGCGGCTGTCGGCACATGTAAAAACAGACGCAAACGGACTTTGCTGCTTGCTTTTTTCCCAAGGTATCTTGGATAACCCGTGGGAATCAGGCTATTGGCAACAAATCTTTCATTCCCTTCTTTTAGAAGCCTTAAAACCCTTTCTGCCGTTGTCACTTTAACGGCGGTGTCTTGGCATTTGCTCACAATAAACCTCCTCGGTAATTTTTGTGTTTGTTGATTTTAGCAACTTAGCCAAAATCTGTCAACTTATTTATAGCATTTTTTTTCTCACTTTTTTTACAGCCAATCATACTGCACTATGGTATTCGATGCTTGTCATTGATTTTCCATAGGATGCCTAAAATATAGTGCAAGAATTTCATGAATTTTTTTATGTACAGCACTTGACAAGTGAGCTACTCTTTGATAGTATTGAACTGCAATTGAAAATCTGTATCAATAAATACTTTAGGAGGAATCAGAATGTCTTTAATTGGAAAGAAAGTTGGCTCATTCAAAGCCCAAGCCTATGTAAATGGTGATTTCAAAGAGGTATCCAACGAGGATTTGAAAGGAAAATGGTCTGTTTTCGTATTTTATCCGGCGGACTTTACCTTTGTTTGCCCAACTGAGCTGGGCGACTTAGCGGACACATATCCAGAGTTTCAAAAAATCGGCTGCGAAATCTACTCGGTATCAACAGACACACATTTTACTCACAAAGCATGGCATGATGTTTCTGAGACAATCAAGAAAATCAAATATCCCATGCTAGCTGACCCATCATGGAAGATTTCAGAGGATTTTGGAGTGCTTATACCTGATGTAGGCCTAGCACTTAGAGGTACCTTTATAATAAATCCAGAGGCAGAGATAGTTGCTTACGAGGTAAACAGCTTGGGTATCGGCAGAAATTCTGCAGAGCTGTTGCGCAAAGTTCAGGCTGCTCAGTTTGTTGCAAAACATGGCGATCAAGTTTGCCCAGCAAAATGGACTCCAGGTGCCAAAACGTTGAAGCCCGGTTTGGATTTAATCGGCAAAATTTAACAAGAAAATGCGCCTCCCGCTTCTATAAGCGGTGGTTCAAACTTGATAAATGAATAAGAATTGGAATGATGTAGATGGCTAACAATAGCAATATATATGACTTGATTATTGTTGGTGCTGGGGCTGCAGGGCTCAGCGCCGCCATCTACGCCGGCCGCGCCAAGATGAAAACATTGGTAGTGGAAAAATCCGATGTAGGTGGGCAAATCAAAATCACTGCAGAAGTGGCGAACTATCCTGGCATTGTCTCTGTCAGCGGAGCAGATCTTGCGGCGGAAATGAAAAAACAAGCCCTCAACTTTGGCGCAACTTTTGTCACTGGAGATATATCACAAGTTGATTTTAGCCAGGACATAAAATCAGTGCAAACACAACAGGGGGATGCCTATTCGGCTTTAGGTGTTATCATCGCTACCGGAGCCAAACCCAGAAAACTTGGCTTTGAAGGCGAGCAGGAATTTGTTGGACGTGGAATAGCATACTGCGCTACTTGTGATGGAGAATTTTTTGCGGGCAAGGACGTATTTGTTATTGGTGCCGGCTTTGCGGCTGCTGAGGAAGCAATCTTCTTAACACGCTATGCCAGCAAGGTGACAGTTATTGCGAGAAAACCGGAATTTTCCTGCTCCAAAACAATTGCTGACAAAGTATTGGCTCATGAAAAAATTGAAGTAAAGTTCAACACAGAACTCCTGTATGTCCGGGGAGACAAGGTGGTAAAGGAAGCCAAGTTTGTAAACAACCAAACAAAAGAAACTTGGCTGCATAAAGTTGATAAAGGTACTTTCGGGGTCTTTATCTTTGTTGGCTATGAACCTGAAAGCGAAGTTTTTAAGGGTCATGTGCTAATGGACGAGAAGGGGTATATCCCGATTGATGAAGATATGCAAACAAATGTACCCGGCATATACGCAGCTGGGGATATCCGCCCAAAGAGGCTGCGTCAGCTTGTTACAGCCACATCTGATGGGGCCGTTGCCGCAACCGCCGCCGAAAAATATATCGCCGATATAAAAAGCAAATTAGACATTGTAATCACTGCTGAACCCGAGCAAAAGTCGGACGGACACATAGAGGATGAAGTTTTTGACGAAGATGTGTCCACTCAGATCAAATATGTCATGGAGCGCTGTGTGGAAGATGTCATCATCTGCGCCATATTACAGCCAAATTGCCCTCTTTCTGATAGCATCAGAGGCTTTCTAAAAGGATTTTCGGAGGTCACAGATAGGATGCCAATCCGGATTTATGAAAAGGGAGAAAGCCCAGAAACCGAAGCAAAAATTACCACAGAACATTATCCTATTATTGCCTTATTCGACAAAAGCGAGTCATATACTGGGATAGGGTTCCATGGTGTACCAGGCGGCCACGAGTTAGAATCTTTTATACTAGCAATTTACAATGCGGCGGGTCCTGGTCAGTCCATACCAGAACCTTTAGAAGAACGAATAAGAAAACTAAAACCTTGTCAACTTAAAATAGCTGTCTCCTTATCATGCACAATGTGTCCCGAGTTAGTACAAAACTGTCAGCGTATGGCAATGCTAAATAAAGACATTAGTGCCGAAATGGTAGATCTTCAGTTTTTTTCTGAATTACGAGAAGAGTTTGACATTATGAGTGTTCCCGCATTAATTGTAAATGACAATGATGTTCTGTTTGGGAAAAAAAGCATAGAAGAATTGGTGATTTATCTTGAGTAATTTCGGTAGAAGTACGGTACAGAGGCAAATTATTTTGGATACTCTAAAATCGACAACTACACACCCTTCCGTAGACGAACTATACAGCGAAATCAGAATAAAACACCCCTCAATCAGCAAAGCCACTGTTTATCGCAATATGCGTCAGCTTGCAGAGAGTGGGAAAATTTTGCAAATTGCAGTGCAAAATGATGTGTCACGCTACGATGGAAATACAGAAGAGCATCAGCACTTTATCTGTGACAGTTGTGCTCGCATTTTTGATGTACACATTGATTTTGCCGAGGATTCCAAAAAGTCAAAATCTGCAGTAGAAAATATGTATAAGCATAGTGTGGATAAATGTGTGGTCTCATTTTACGGCACTTGCTCAAATTGTGTAGACGAATAAACAGAATCTACCTTGATGTAGAAGAAGCTACGAGGTTACAAAAGAAAATGGGCTCTTAAGGGCCTTTTTTTATTTCCATCATAATCTGTGGTATAATCCGAGTAAGGCATTTGGAAAAAATAAACTAGCCAATCCAACGGTCTTTTTGGCACGATTACTTCGTCGTGTCAGGGCTTGCGTACTGCAAGTACGCTGCACCCAGCCTCTCCTCGAATCGCACCAAAAATCCTCGCTGGCTTGACCAGTTATTTTTGTCCAAATACCTAACACTTTGTTGAGAGGAGAACCAGCACCATGCAAAAAGTATCTAAGGAAACGATCATTTACGCCATGAGTGCGAAAAACAAACCCGCCCTATTTGTAGATCCCAACACACAAATTCAATTTGAGACTTGGGATGCACTGCACGGGCAGATAACATCCGACAGCAGTTTCGATGGCTTGGATTGGGAGCGCATAAACCCCGCAACTGGGCCAGTTTATATCAACGGTGCTGAGCCAGGGGATGTTCTTTCCGTCACTATTGATTCAATTAATGTAGCAGATTCTGGCGTTGTGCTGTGTGGAGCAGGCATGGGCGTTATGGGCTCCACATTGGAAGGTTGTACAACCAAAATTGTCTCCATCAAAGACGATACTGCACACTTTTCCGAGAACATAAAGCTTCCCTTGAATAAAATGATTGGTGTAATCGGCGTCGCCCCAAAAAAAGGCGAAATCCCTTGTGGCGCACCCGATCTACATGGCGGAAATATGGACTGCAAGGAAATCAAAGAAGGCGCGACTCTGCTGTTACCAGTATTCGTACTAGGGGCGTTGCTTGCGCTTGGTGATTTACACGCTGTCATGGCAGACGGGGAGATAGGTGTTACCGGGATTGAAGTAAGTGGAAGCGTGACCGCTACCTTAAATGTCATAAAGGGAAAGGATCTACCCTTACCTATGATTCTAAACAACAGCCATGTTATGACATTGGCTTCTGATGAAGATTTGGACATCGCTGTGGATATGGCTGTAACAAATATGGTAAACTATTTAACCAAGCATGAAGGGTTTACTCGGGAAGATGCAACCATGCTTATTTCTTTGGTTGGTGATGTGCGGATTTGCCAAGTGGTAGACCCGAAAAAGACCATCAGGGTTGAGTTTCCAAGAAAATATCTGCGAAGCTAGCCAATAAACATACGTAAGGTTGCGAAACAGTTTCAACAACCCGACAGGCTTGAGACGAAGCTAGGTTACTAGGTTTTTCTTCTAGTATCTAGTACCTAGTATCTAGTATCTAGAAGGGACCTCGATAAACAATGCTTGAACTGAAGGGAGAATATAACACCGCAAAGGTGTTTACCAATAATGCCGAACCTAGTGCCATTCAACAGATTGAACACTTGCTTGACCAAGAGTTTGTCACTGGAAGCAAAATTCGCATAATGCCGGATGTTCACGCTGGCATGGGCTGCACCATTGGCACAACCATGACCATTACAGACAAGGTTGTACCCAATCTTGTTGGCGTGGATATTGGTTGCGGCATGGAAACGGTTTTACTTAAGGGTAAGCGGGTAGAATTAGAGCAGTTGGACAAAACAATTCACCAATATATTCCTGCGGGGTTTAGTGTCCGCAAAGAACCGCACCACTATGCAGACAGAATTGATTTTGCGGCTTTGCGTTGTGCCAATCATATGGATATCGACAGGGCTTTGTTGTCTGTTGGAACTTTGGGCGGAGGCAACCATTTCATAGAGTTGGGAAGCGGCGAGGATGGGCAGCTCTTCCTTGTTGTACACTCTGGAAGCCGCAACCTTGGGAAACAAGTCTGCGAGTGGTACCAGAAAATGGCCGCTGATACCTTGGGGCGCAAGGGCAAAGGGCAGGACAGGGTGCTGGCATACTTGGAGGCATCGCAGCTTGATGATTACCTTCACGATATGGCAATTGTACAGGATTATGCAGATGTTAACCGCAAAGCAATCATTAAAGAGTTGGAAAAGCGGATGAAATTCAAAATTACTGACAGCTTTACAACTGTTCACAATTATATTGACATGCAGAGCAAGATTTTACGTAAAGGCGCAGTATCTGCAATGAAAGGCGAACGCTTGTTGATTCCCATGAACATGCGTGATGGTAGCCTTGTATGTATAGGCAAAGGCAACGAAGACTGGAACTTTTCCGCACCACACGGTGCTGGGCGTGTAATGAGCCGCAAAGAAGCAAAATCGCAAATTACACTTAAACAATTCCAAAAAGCTATGAAGGGGATTTTCTCATCTACTATAAACCAGAGTACCCTAGACGAAGCCCCGTTTGCATATCAACCTATGGAAAATATCATCAGCAACATCGGTGATGCAGTAGAGATTGTAAATATCATTAAGCCGCTTTATAATTTTAAAGCGGCTTAATAATTTCTTCACTGCTTATATTTTTTCTTCATGTCATTTTGGATTAGTATACTTACAGCATCAACCGCAATTTTGGAAGCACTGCTAGTATCATGTGACATCGGGTTAGACAACCCCTTTTTTTCTCGGTCCTTGTTCCAGACGACATGCAGCACACACCCAGCCCTTGCCCTTAGGATCTGACACACTATATACAATGCCGCACTTTCCATTTCAGACGCCAGACAACCAGCCCGTAGCCAGGCGTCCCATTTATTAAGTAAATCGTAGCTGATAGGCTGCCGTTCTGGTTCATGTTGTCCGTAGAATGAGTCCTTACATTGAACAACGCCAACATGGTACACATTTTTATTCCGTTCAGCAGCTTCTACTAGAGCATTTGTAGCGTCAAAATTAGCCACAGCCGGGAATTCAATTGGCACATATTCGCGACTTGTACCCTCCATGCGGATAGCTGCGTTTGCAATAACTATGTCCCCGCCCTTAACTTCATCAGCCATGCCACCACAAGTCCCGACTCTAATAAAAGTATTCACTCCAGTTCTATGTAATTCCTCAACAGCAATGGCAGTTGATGGCCCCCCCATACCAGTCGACATTACCAACACTCGCTCGCCCTGCAAATATCCCAGCCATGCGGTATATTCCCGGTTCTGATGGAAGAAACGGGGGTTATCCAGGCATGAAGCAATTTGCTCTACGCGACCTGGATCTCCCGGCAACAGCGCGTACTTAGCACCATGAGAATCATCGAAATCTATATGATATAGTTTCTCCACAAAATATCCCCCTATAAGCTCTTAGGACCGAAACCTTCCGGCAGTAACTCTGCCAATGTATATTCTTTGTGTTCGGAACCATCAGTAACGATGATAGTAAATGTTAACGGATCGCAGAACTCCATCATTACTTGCCGACATACCCCACAAGGGAAAGCAAACCCTTGTTCATTGCCCCATCCTGCTACGGCAATTGCAGAGAATTCCTTCTCGCCTTCTGAGACAGCTTTTGCAAAAGCAGTACGTTCAGCACATATAGACGGTGTATGTGCCGCATTTTCGATGTTACAGCCTTTATAAATTATTCCGCTCTTAGATTGCAATGCAGCCCCAACTTTAAAACTTGAATAAGGGCTGTATGACATATTCCTGGCCAAAACCGCAGTTTTAATTAATTTCTGGATGTCCAAATAGCACCACCTTTTTTCATTGTGAAATTTACGCCGCAGAACCGCGCACCAGTTTTTCCTTCGTTAGTATTATACTAATAATTTCTTATTCTTTCCAGAGTACTAGCAACCTATATATTTTTTAATTAAGCTCTTGACAGCAATCTCAAATAATTGTATCATATGTTAGTCTGTTTCGCTGGCTAGGAAGTCAAGGGCCCCTAGCTCAGTTGGTTAGAGCACGCGGCTCATAACCGTGCGGTCCAGGGTTCGAGTCCCTGGGGGCCCATAAAAACCCGATTTAAGCCACTGGGCTTAGTCGGGCTTTTATATTTTTATAGACTTTAACACTATTTAGATGTTGAAATCGATGGATTAAAGGAACAGGCTGAGTTAAAGCAATTTGAAACCAAACGTGAGAAACTGGGATTACTGAAACCGAACTGCAATCAAAAATAAACCCCCAGCATTAAGCCACTAGACTTTGCTGGGGGTTCCATATTTGAATTTACGCTTCCCATTCATTACCCATCACACGGATCACCGCATCTTCCATGACTTCCCATACATCAAAGCCTCTTCCCCTATAATGCATACTTGAAGTAACAATTTCCATCTTACCATTGCCATTCAAGTCGTAAAATCCATAGATCCCGAACAAATGCCGAATCTCAAAATAATCATCATCAGGTTGAACTAGCCGTGTATGTATATCATGCTTTAACACAATATTTTCAACAGCCCCGTTTATTTCCTTTCTAACTAGTAATATCGAATAGCTACCTTTTTGCACAGAAAATCTGCTGTAATCGTCAGTGAACAAAGAAAAACCATCGTCACGGTAGTCAACCTCGGTTGAATACTCAGCGTAAATAACAACTTCATCTAAACCGTCATTATCGAGGTCGATACGATAATTCTGAACAATGTTGACAATAGGATTCTCTAAACCAAAGTCCATCAGTAGATTCCTAACTATTTCTACATATTCAGGGTCCGTCGTAGATTGCTGAACAGGTTTTCGAGGTAAACCATCCCAATAGCCGCCAATTGCAATATATTCGTCTTTGATGTCAACATTATCGATATATACAAATTCTGCAAAGGGGCCACTCCAATTGTTCCCAAGGTCGACGCTGCTCCCAGTGCCATACCCCAGAAAACCCTCCGACGAATAAAGCCTATATAGTTCACCGCCCTGAAGGTATCTTGCTATATCAATGGGTTGAAGCCATCCAGCTCCATCGTGCCCTCCCAACAATAACTCAGCATGCACTATGGGATGGTATTCTGATATTTCTCTTCCTGAAGGATTAATCAGGCGTTGTTCCTGTGGCCTATAAATATATAGGTTGTATTCATAAAAATCATATTCGTCATTGAAATAAAATACAAATTTAATATCATCAATATAGTAACTTACTCTACTTGCCAGTCGGTTTTTATCATAATGCCATATAGTTCCTATATCACTTTCTCCAAATATACTTCTGAAAGTCTCAAAACTTGAGCCAACCAGAAAGCTTTCGCCATTAGCGAACACCACCCTGGTACCTTCCATGACTGATAAAAACATTGGCTTTTTAGGCTCGTTTAAAAGAATATCTTCAACGAAATCATGCGCTCCCCCTGTGAATATGGCAAGCGAAACGGTGCGAGAATTTCCCCAAAATGCTATGTTTACACCTATATTTGGACACAAGAACGAAGGTGCAGACAAGTGAAATTCAATCATAGGCATCAAATTAACATTCTCGTTTGAGAGATTTAGTTCTCTAGCCAACTCATCACTATCAAGATGTAGCCAATCTCTGATTTGAGCTGAAGTAATGCCATCAGCTGCCTCTGACCTTCCAGGCCCCCCAGCTGCAGAATCGAAGGGCGATGCTATTTCAAAGTTCATCGTATGTTCAGATATTGAAGTTTCTGTGCCGTTATCGGGTCTTTCTTCATCGTCGTCAGATTGCGTGTATAGGAAACAGGAGGTACAATAAATCAAAAAAACAACCAGCAAAATAATTACCTTCACAATTTCACCATTCCACATACAATGATTGAATCATTATAACATGTACGAGCTGCAAAATAAACAGTAGTTTTGGAGTTACATATAAATATGGCTGATGTCTCTGTATTGTCATGAAACATTCTTAACTATCCTCGAAGAGTGTTCTAACCCTCTCAACTACATATCTGCTACCGCCTCTATGTTCTACATCTTCAACCATTGAAACTACCAGCAAGGGGTTATCTGTATCCTCCGCCGTTAACATAACGAACCACCCAAGCTCTGTTCCTCCCTGATCGCCTCTGTATTGCTTTATCTCAGCAGTTCCGGTTTTTCCGGCTAGTACTCTCCCAGGGATCCGCGCATCAATGCCCGTACCTTGCTCAATAACCTGAACTAAGCTTTCCAATACAATATCTGCTGTTTCTGATGAAAAAGCGTTTTCTTTCCAAATGCCGATTTCAGGGCCAACTATATTCAAGCGAGGCTGGAGTATATTGCCATTATTTACAAAAGCCGAATAAATAGCCGCCAAATGAATCGGATTAATTAGTAACTCACCCTGACCATACCCGCTATCGGCCAATAGAATATCCGATGTAAAACCCCCTGTCGACGATATGACAGATGGGAACAACTCATACTCAAACGGAATCGGTTCCCCAAAGCCCATTTTCACCAGTTCCTCAGCAAACTTCTCTGCACCAATTCTTAGTGCCGATTTAGCAAAATAAATATTATCAGAAAAAGCCATAGCATTTACCAGATTTGCAGGGCCACTGTATTCCTGGGTTGTACGAATGTAATATCCGCCCCAGCTGTCGTCTGGCCTCCATGTTAACCCACTATGGCCAAAATCTTCGTCAGCTGGGACAATCCCTGTCTCCACAGCTATGGCGGCAGTTATTGCCTTCATCGTAGAACCTGGGCAATGTACAGCCCTGAATCGATTAAACATCGGATTATTCTCATCTTCATAAAGTGCAGTCCAATTGCTTGCGGTCATGCCAAGAACAAAGTCGTTTGCATTGTAGGTAGGTGTACTCACAAGCGCAAGAATTTCACCTGTTTTGGGGTTCATAGCCACAGAACAGCCTCTGTCTGTGGCGAAGAGGTCGAAAAGCCTTGTCTGCATATGCTTATCGATAGTTATCTGTATATTATTGCCATCGACTGGCTCTCGTCTTGCTAAAACCTCTTTCTCTTCGCCATTCTCGTCCACGATAAGGATTTCCTGCCCGTCAAGCGCACGGAGTTGTTCTTCAAAAATCCTTTCCAACCCTGCTTTCCCAAGGACGCTGTTTGCATGGTACCCCTGGCCGCTAAGTTCCTCTAGCTCTTCTGCATTTATATTCTGTATATATCCAATCAGATGAGATGCCCTTTCACCTAAAGGATAATATCTCACTGCTATGCTGTTAATCAAAACGCCTTGCACTGTAAGAAGTTCATCTATGGTTTCTTGTGCATCCCGGGATATGGTTCTTAACTGAACAAATGTGTCATCCCTTACGTATGAGGCGTTCAGCCGGTTGATTATACCATCCACGCTCATTTCCAGTATTTCAGCAACTTTGGCAAGATCTTCCTTATTGAAGTTAGTTTCCTCTCCCCCACTTTGCTCTTCATTTTGATGAGCGTCCTCATTTGTTCGTAATCTCCCCGGAACCAACCCGACAGAAGAAGCAGTACCTAACCCGGCCAGTAATTCAAGATTCCGGTCGTATATCAACCCGCGTTGTGCGGGCAAAGTGTTTATCCATACTCTGTCGCTATCATCGAGATTGGGAAATATAGAGCGTGACGACCATGACATTCTAAACCCTTCATTTTCGTAGAAATAGAAAACAGCTCTATCTGCAAAGCTTATTTCACCTGCTGATGTGTCCATACGTACCGTATATTCAACAATTTTCCTGTCCTGTTTATTTTCCTCATCTTCTTGGCCCACTGTTTGCTCTTGATTTGTTTCTTCGATAATTTCTTCTATAACTTGCTCTATGGAAACAACGAAGTTTTGGGCATTTATGCCCGTATATATATTTCTGTTTCTTGTTATAAAATCGTCTTTTTGAACTTCTGATTGGCTCTGCAATGTCAACATTTCATACATTTCTTCGTATTGGGCGTTGCTGAGGTAACTAAAGTATTGTAGCAATAGTTCATCGGGCTGAACAATTTCCTCAGCTTGAGTTTGTATAAAAGGGATCTCTGAAGTTCGTACATACTCTAACAATGATCTATGCCAAAAAATCTCAAACACCACTATCGCTACAGCGAGAATTACGACGCAAAGTACCACTATAAGTATTCGTGATTTTTTTAGTCTTTTGTGCATTTCCTCCTCCTGTAATCCAAAAATCTAAGAAAAACGGACGGCCATCGGCCGCCCCCTAAGATTTACTGATTTGCAGTGATTTTGACCACCCTAGGGGCGCACACTGGGCGTCCGTGATGTCACAAAAAGCTACTGTGAAGCCTCACTAGCTTTGAGGTTACCAATACATGGGGTTGTATTTCTGCTCAAGCCACGCATTTCCCTTATCATTTCCTGTTTAAGGTCATAAAGCCGCTGCGACAGATCTACATAGGCTAATTGAGGCCTCGCCAAACGCTTATGCTCGTCCCAAAGCGTTTCCATTTCTCTTCTGCAATACCCCTGAATCTCGGGGATATTCCGCTTCTCAAATACACACTCACCTTGTACAAAAACGGGCTCCAACAATTCTCGCACAACATATGCCCCTGCTTCAAGAGTCATGGATTTCCAGGTCGAAATTGGGTCAAATATTGTTAAATCTTTCGATTCATCGAGACATTCATCGGCTAACGTAATCAAGTCTGCCTTAAACTTTCCGTATTGGCTATCATATAGCCTGAATACTTTTTTTTCGCCGGGGTTTGTCACTTTATTTGGATTCTCTGACAGCTTTATTTTAGGTATCATTTTACCTTCGGCATCCATCTGCGCAGCCAACTTATAAACCCCACCAAAGGCAGGACAATCCTCAGATGTAATTAGGTTTGTCCCGACGCCCCAGAGGTTTATCTTCGCGCCTTGTATCTTCAACTGAGTAATTAAGTTTTCATCCAGATCGCCAGATGCAGAGATAATAGCATCAGTAAACCCCGCCTCGTCCAATAATTTCCTTGACATCTTCGAAATATATGCCAAATCGCCGCTGTCTAAACGGATTCCATAATCCTGCAACACTATACCTTCTTCACGCATCTCCTTAAACACTCTGATGGCGTTGGGTACACCACATTTTAATGTATCGTATGTGTCGACCAACAACACGCAGGCTTGCGGAAATAACTTCGCATGTGCTCTAAATGCCTCAAGTTCACTCTCAAAGCTCATTATCCAGCTATGTGCATGTGTACCTTTAACAGGAACATCGAACATTCTTCCGGCTAAAACATTGCTGGTAGCAGTACATCCCCCAATAATTGCAGCACGTGCACCATATATTCCAGCATCTGGGCCCTGTGCCCGGCGCAGGCCAAACTCCAGCACAGGATCACCCTGGGCAGCCTGACATACCCGCGCTGCTTTTGTAGCAATAAGACTCTGATGGTTAATGATTGTCAGTAATGCCGTTTCTAGGAGCTGCGCCTGAAACAGCGGGGCTTTAACTTTAACAAGCGGTACATGTGGAAACACTACAGAACCTTCCGGCACGGCAAATATATCACCTGTAAACCGAAAATTTCTAAGTGCATCAAGAAACGCAATGTCGAAGCATTTTGTTTCATTAAGATAATCGATGTCCTTGTCTGTAAAATGTAAGTTGTTTATATACTCTACAGCCTGTTCCAAACCTGCGGCAATAGCGTACCCATTGCCTGACGGGTTGCGTCGGTAGAATAGATCAAATACAACTACACGATCTGCCATACCTGCATTTAGGTACCCTTGCATCATTGTAAGCTCATAGAAATCAGTCAGCAGGGTTAAGTTCCGACAATTCCGACAGTCACTATTCAAGCAATCACCTCAGTAATTCAGCTATCTGTACGGCATTAGTGGCTGCACCTTTTCGTACATTATCTGATACAACCCATAAATTAACACCGTTTTCTACACTAGAG
>Ga0123355_10012836_pt1 | contig 12998 bp, 6 predicted proteins | sample TergutEmb28metaG_3_FD_89872 | JGI IMG/M metagenome (GOLD analysis project Ga0123355, IMG submission 89872) | Embiratermes neotenicus P1 segment gut microbial communities from Petit-Saut dam, French Guiana - Emb289 P1 | ecosystem: Host-associated > Arthropoda: Insects > Digestive system > Gut ... | reverse complement strand
GCCGATCATGGTACAGTGCCGATCATGGTACAGTGCCGATCATGGTACAGTGCCGATCATGGTACAGTGCCGATCATGGTACAGTGCCGATCATGGTACAGTGCCGATCATGGTACAGTGCCGCGGAAAGCCATTCTATTCGATCGAAACAAGCACAACAGACGTGCAGTAAATAGGCCTACAATAACAAATGTAAAAGCTACATCCTTTTCCGATTATGTCAATCATATTTATTAAGACGTCAGGAACTTTAGAAGAATGTGTTATGTGACGTAGCCCTAACTTTGTGACATTTTCTTGTAATGTGTTGTCTGTCACGGACCGCCCAGACATCCACAATTAATTACATGAGAAACGAAACTAAGTAAAAGTAAAGAGAAGAGAAACAGGGGCGTTCGTCTCTTTGAAGAGGGGCGTGATTGATTTACGTCACATTGGCCACGAAGACAATAAATCTCCGTACTAGGGTCCTGTGACCAGGCAGCAGGACGACACTATGCTGCTAGTCACTCAAGCTCTAAATTACTTTACCTATTCACAGCTCACCTTACCCTTACTCTCCACTCAAAAGAAGACACCTCTCTTCCTTCTTTCTGCTTCCTTAAGCACTTCTTTTTTTTTTAACCCCACATTTTCATTTAATCTCCCATTTAAAGTCGGCCAGGATGCCAATAAATTGTATTGGTAAGAATAAATCTTAACCCCGTAGAGGAGGATATAAATGGTGAGACAGGTAGACAAATTTGGTTCCGACGTTTTCTTGACATGCAGAAACCTTACCACTTTATACGAGGTAAGTGGAACTTAGATGGCAGGAAAGCTTCAATTATTGGATCACACACACAGAAAGAAGTGGGGATTTTTCCCCTAGAACCATCATTTTTAGGTGGCAGGAACTCACACGAGTTTCCTCATACCCCTGTCTATTATCCGCACTCATTTTAGTTATTTTCTTTGCTGCAATGTAAGCAGTGACCTTTGTCATTCCCACAATCTAATGTTGTTCAGATTCTAAGCTTTTACGATGACTATGAAGAAGACTGCTATCTTATTGCATACACAGGAGCCAATCTACCAGCATGTACGGAATCACATCCTAGAAGACACTGTTATTATTTTAGGCGCGTTTACAAAATTACGAAGAGCGGCTATTATTATTACTAGAGGCACTAGTGCCTCAGCCTGCATACGGATATCACACCACCACAGTCAAACCACAACGTAACACCAACACACATCGAACCAGAGCAATACAACCCATGAAATAACTCAACAAATAAGTCGCAAGCTCCTGAGGATGGATGTATTAACACTTGAAACATGTTGAGCATTAAATAATGAAATAATAAAGCAAGTGACATCAAGTTGGTCTCTCTTTATTTAACTATTGTAGGAGTTGGTTTTTTATATTATTGCAACTCTAATACTGTCTTTGTGGGTTTAAACTGCACTAGTTCACGGAATGGAAAATGTGAGAAACTGTGCTGGCGTTTCGTCAGACAATTTTAACTGTAATGAATATGAGATTAAAGAGTGGTTCAGGTTGCATTGAGCGATAAACTGTGAGGTATGTGACGAGTTACTATACTTGACCCATTATAAACAGCCTCCCACGTCAGTATTTTAATTTTCAAAAATGACTCTAACGATAGATTCTCTATCGTTAGAGTGTTGCAGGCTGAATCCTGCAACACGGACACTACTCAAACCCAGCCGCAAACCAAATCTCCAACACACAACGAACCGAGAACAAAACGAACGATGTGGTAATTCAACAGCATAGTCGCAAGCTCCCGATGATGGATATATTAATGTCCGAAACATGTTGAGCACATTAGAAGTGACATCAAGTTGGTCTTTTATTCTTCAACTTTAAGTGACGTCTCGCTCGGAATTACTGAGTTTGCACTTAACAGGCCGAAACACATTCCAAAATGTGACGTGTATATATATATATATATATATATATATATATATATGGAACAATATAAAAATCATATAAACAAGACTGTCACTAAGTATGTTCTGTTGGTCAGAGCAAACCAGGCGGAGGGAGAAAGCGGGTGTCCAGTTGGGTGAGTTATCTAGCGACCAGCGGACAAGAACTTTAGTTTTTCCCACGCTTCATCACACTCTCCCACTTCCATTTCATTGCATGTCCGCCACCTATCCCTCCACAACCCCCTAGCCACCCTCTGTGTGTGTCTGTGTTCGCTAATAAAGGTGATAGAGTGAAAACACAGAACCTTATCACGTGTGAGATGGATCTGCTTCCACGTGCAATTGCCCTGTATGTTAGCTACACTAATTACACGTGTCTTGTCCTCACCAAGGAAACTCATGTTTTGAGTCATACTAATTATTACAGCTTTATGAAATCCGGTTGCGTTTCGAGTTCAAAAATACGTAATAGCAGTGAACACAGCCAAGTAAGTAGGTGTTTAACCGAGATTTCATTTCTCATTCTTTATGTTTTCTTTTTATGTTTCATACAAAATATGTTATCCCGATGAAGGCCTCTTAATAAGTTCAAAACACTTGCTCCTTTGAATGCTTTCTTACTTAGTTGTGTCGACTGTCATTACGTACTTATATACTGAAATACTTCGAAGATGTTCCGGAAAAATTATGTAATAAAAACGCCAATGTGTCGTCTCAAACGCGTGATGTGAGGTTCCCTTGGAGCACGCTACGAACATGACTGTTATCTGGGGCGTGGCGCCTTGCAAGTGGGCAGACAGGTATCTCTCAAATTACACATAGGAATATCTGTTCGTCCGGGATGTCACTGCCCTCTCGCAAAGTAACTCGCTACCGATGTTTCGAGACAAAGTGCTGGTCTTTTTTCTTCTTGGACAATCCGAGCCTTGAAGAACAGACCTTTATGTTGACTCGACACTTCGGGAACACAGTACCCATGGACACGGCGCCATATCACAGAAGAACTGACACCTCAGCTACACAGCTGCGAAAACCTAAAAACTATTAAATTGCACACACACACACCACACACATACACACAAACACCACACACACACGCACGCGCACACACACGCACGCGCACACACACACACACCACACACATACACACACACGCACGCGCACGCACACACACACACCGTCAGTTCCCAGAAATTTTAGTGCAGGACCTCTTCTACTGTTTTTATCCCACATTACATTATTATCACCTAAATACGAGTATGAGATATCAAAACGCATATTCTCATTAACATATAATTACCGCCATTACATTATTATTGCTATTATTAAATTAATAAATTAGCCGCTGTTGCTCAGTAGGTATAGTGACTATGCTACAGCATGGACCACCAAGAAAATCTGGTCCGATTCTCGGCATGGGGAAGAGACCTTTGTCTTTTCCGAAGCATCCAGACCGGCTCTGGGGCTCACCCAGCCTCAATTTCTGTGGGAACCGGAGGCTGTCTCCCTAGGGGCAAGGCAGCCGGGCTGTGACCACTCACCTCCAACCAGCATCGAGGTTAAGAATGTGTGGAGATGTTGATCACTCACCAATACGCCACTATGGAGCGGACATGGAAAATGTTACTTTCATTTTAAGTAATACGTAACTCCCTTTGAGTGCAGTTTGTTGGGCCCCATGTTGTTCATTTGGACATCATTACTGTGCTTTTGTATTATCTGTTACACTTTACTTTCCCTTGTTCTATTTCCAGTACTTGCCTGTAAGCACTTACAAGATTGAATTAAATGCATTACTGTTATCATTCCGGCGAACCGAATGATGTATGGGTACACGCACTTATATCCTTTGGAGCGGCAAGCCGAGTAAAGCTGGGGAAAAAACCAGCGTTTTTAAGACGTATCCTGCTTTTAATATCGGGGTCTGTGTACATACGAAGGACAATGCCTGTCACTCAGAAGCCATATATATGTAGCGTGGTAGACATCTTTGAGTCAAACAGATGTGCGATTATGTATTACATGAAAACATGAGGATTTCGTGGAATAATTTTCTCTTTAAGCACTACATTAGATTAGCGTAGTTTTTTAATCGAGTTCTATTTTTAAATTTCCCAGAGACATGTCTGTTGACACCGGGTTTTTCAGTGTACATCTCTAGCTCTCATCTGATTAAATTACATTATACGTTCTACATAATATATTGTCAATATCTCTATTTACGTTTTACAGCATTTCTTCTTCTTCTTCTTCGATCTGCACCAATTTGTCTATTTTACTTTCCCATTACATTGTATTTTATATACATATTCACCCATATTTTCTAACTGTCCTGGCGTTGCTCTTTAATTCTCTGTACGCTATTCTTTAATTTATTTGTGGCCTTTCCTGATAAAAAAAAGTTTGTGCTCTCCAATAAAGTACTACATGTCAACCCCCTTTTCAGAGAAGTTGTGGTTCACCAACCATATACAGTTTATGTTTTAATTATGTCCTTCATCCGAAAACAAGTTTTAAAGAACCATCCTGACGGTTTAAAATGTAACTTTCGATTGACTTGCGATACGTTCAGTGGACTTAAATTATAAAACCCGACACAATTCTCTCAATAGAAAGCTACTCTTTTTTTTTTTACGAAGGTCTTAAGTGGTATTACATTGAGAAATATCGAAGTCCCAGTTCTCTGGCATTGCGGTAATGAGCCGGAATTTCTGTTTTAAAGGAAGAAGGGACATGGTAATGTAAAGACCCGTCGACTTTGGGTAGTGGTACCCCTTCAGAGGGTCTCCCATGCAATGATTAATAGACCTCGGTTTGCAGATTATAAATTTGAAGTTGAAAAGGAAATTGGGTCGATCCGTCACGCCCAGTCATTTAATAAAATTCTACCATATTTATTGATTTCTTTATCACGCTTCGTCTAACAGTCTACAAGCAAAGCAAGGGAGTGCCTTCACGTATTCGGCAAAGGGTAAGACGAAAGTCACTTCTGCTCGTGAATCGAAGGGACCATCCGCCATAATGTGGATCACGTCATGGCCAATATTGGCAAGAATTTGAATTCCATGTTTTACGAAATTTGTTGATATCGCTTGCACCTATCGCGTTGGCAATTATCGTTCCCTTCATTTCCTGCATTAATTCTTGTTCAATCGGGCGCAAGAAATTTACGAATACGCAGAACAGACATACAAACTAACGTCGAGATATACTACGTCATCATGATGTAACAAATCAACAGTCACCAGGGGATTCAAATCTTCTGAAATGTTAGGCAGTGTCGACCGATAAACTTTCGTCGAATGAGCGTACTGCCTTAATCTCCCAACGCCCCTCCAAAAAGTCGGGTAGTTACTGGCCGTTCGACATGGCGTTGCACCTCACATCATTGGAATCCTCGTCAGCACGGCTGTAAGAACCTCAAAGTTCTTCCTACGTAGCCATACACAAGCGTTTGCCTTGCTGCTTTCGACTCTGATTTACATGAACTGATACCATTTCTCTGAAAGTCTTCCCCGTCTGATAAGGATAACAGACTCCTCTGACATATGTAAGGAAATAATAGCTGTTCTCCTCCGTCCTCCAAGATCTATACAAGATAAGCAAATACACCGTGCGGGCAAAATATACAATTTTTGAACGACGAGCCTGGTGGTATACGATATAACCACAAGACTTTAAACAGTTACATAAATATGGGTGGCTTGTGGCTGTCACGGCCATTGGCATAAACATTATCGTCTGCCTATGTGATCGTAATTAGTATGCTAGCAATTTAGAGATGTTTCGGAGCAAGGTGCTGCATGTGTTTTGAGGTCAGGTCGTCCGGTTACGTCTTCCACATTTCCGTTTGACAGGACACGCACCATGGCCGATGGAAGAGCGTTTGTACAGTCCACTTGAAAATTTACATGTGGCAGATCAATTTTTCGAGCACTCTAAAATATTCGGACCGTTCTATGCAGCTATAACCCAGAACGCTGTTACTAATTGAACAGTTGGACCTTCTCACAACTAATTCTGTCTAAGAGAAAGGGATTCGGGGCGGGGAGCGGAAACACGTGTGAAACTGGATACAGACAAAAATGTTTTCTGACCGAATCATTTCGTGATTTTACTTAGTACTCTGAAGTTTAAATTCAAAGCATGGGTGTCCAACCATTTTTGGTAAAAGTCCAAAACCGTCGCGGGCTGGTTCGCGGGTCGCATGTGTCAAAACCACAATAAGTGGTAGGTCTATACCTAACTGCGTAAATTATCGTCTTATTTTTAAAGTCTCTATGTATGCATATAACATACAAATGTGGCTGCGGCCCGCAAGACACAACGCGGCGGGCCACGCACTGGACACCTATCAATGTCTAGTGTAGGAGCAACGTGATGGGTCTACAGGGTGTAACGCAAACTAGATGCCATTACGTATTTTCTTATCGCCATGAAAACAGAGTTGCGAGTGTTTCACGATAATCTTCTGAGTGGGTCACGTAATGACCCTGTATCAGATACGATTGTCATTACGCATCGGTTCTTGTCATCATACTTAATGAATTATACTGTACGCAGTTTCGTCTGTCCGCTTCCTCTGACGTAAACTCGAATAAATATTAAACTGTTCATTCACGACACTAACAAACGCATCTTTGGTATATACAAATACGGTCTTGTATTACCCTTACATATTCCGGCGTCACCTACGCCATCCTCAAAAAGCTATACACCAAGATTTAAGACCCACTAAAATATAACAGAAATTAAAATAAATTCATAATACATTACAGTACTTTTGCGGCTGATGTAAATCATTGGGCTTTCAAAAATTGTATTTTTAAATTTATAAAACATTAAAATATTATTTTAATCACAGCTTGTGAAACCAAAATGGTTTACACTAACTGCAGAGATCCTGTAATATAATATGAATTTCTTTTGTAATCTATTTTAGTAATTTTTAAAACTTTGTGTAGGGCTCCCTGAGAAAGGCATGAGTGACGCCGAAACATGTGGGAGCGATATAAGACTACATTTATTTATATCAAAGTTACGTACGTTGGTGTCGTGAATGCACAGGTTAGTTCAATCACAATACACGGAATAAATAATGTCAACACGCATAAAATACTTCGCACAATCGTCGCACCAATTCATGCAATTCTCTTCAAGCCTATGACAGACGTTCTGCATTCCTTGCCGATTTTCACGTCACTCCTGACTGTTCAACTTCATTTTGTGCAGAACTACTTTGAAACGATATCACTCACATGGAAAAATAAATTTCGAAATTAAAGGTAAAACAATCTTTGCAGAGCCCTGGAGAGGCCCTTAGGATTCCAGCAGTTCGAGGCTCCCAGATTTCAAGACATTCGGCACATTAAAGTGGCAACGTTGTCAGCCCTACGTACCGGTACCTCAACACCCCCCACCCCCACCCTTAGGTAATAAATATTCCTGGTACTCATTTCTGTTAATGGGTACCAGGTCTTTCCCGGGGGTAAAGTGCGGCCGGGGTGTGCTGCTGAACACTCGCCCCTTCTAGTGCCGCGGTCATGGAAGAGTAGAGCTATAACTCTACCCACCCTCTGGGCCACACCGGGCCTGTAACGGGATCACTTTACCTCACCTTTACTTATTTCTTTTATAGACTGAGTCGACACCACAGACATACGTGTAGTGCGGCTGGAAGGATTATCTCAGTGAAAAATTCCAACCTTCCAGCTTTTAGCGCAGTGCCTCAACCAACTACGTCACCACGTGCCCCAACATTTTGAAAGTGCGGAGAAAAATACTTTCATGCTCCTACGCGAAGTACGGCTGATACTGCGCCCATTTTCCCGGCACTCACATACAAGCCATAAATTCTTGTGAACGTCTCCTTTTCAGAATTTATTCAAATCGGAATAAGTTTAGAAAATACGGGAGAAATTTCATTGGCCCATTTAAGAAAGCAAGCCTTGCACCGTTTCCACGAAACTTATAACTGGCTAACAAAATCTGTTATTAATGTTAATGTTATTAATATATGTCTAGAGTTGTGTGTTTGAGGTTTCACGGGGTTGGTAGTGAAGACTCCAGACTGTTCGCTGAGAAATGTGTGTAAACTGGAAAAAAGTTACGGATGTTTCGGAGATTTCTGCCTTAAACGTCAGGTTTGTCCATTCAAGATAGGGCTACCCAACTTCTCCCAAACTTCGGCAATTTCTAACCACCTACACTGCACTACATTCCAGAAATACACGACAAGGTCTCAATTATTTCATGTTTGATTACTCTCCTAGCTTCATGACGATACAGCAGTTTATATCTGCATTAGAAATGCACGAGTGTCAACTTGTAACCTGTAATGGTTACAAATACTCATCCTGCGCATGCGTATCAAAAACAAAAATAAAGGTTTAGTTGGAAACCGGGGAGAGTGATGACATACATACAGAGGACACAATCTAGGGTCGTGTCTCCTTCGGCTCATGTCCAACAGAGTACAGACGGGAGATCGTAAGAAAACTCGGTTAACAGTTAAATGATACAGAACTTTTCTAGAAATAAAAACAGAAGCCGGAAATTCTGTTCGGCCGAATGGGGGTAATGTGTATCGTGGGAAAACAATGCAAGCAATGTACGGTTTGCTTTTAAAGCATTTCTTAAATACTAGCCCCATCTGAATTATGCTCATTCCTCGCTTTACACGGGTTCGTAATTAGAGGTTTCCCAAAATCGTGCTGTCGCCCCAAGAATAGTAATACGTCACTATGACCCTTCAAAGCATAGAAGCATTAAAATTTTTAGACGAATCAAAGAGATCTTCGATTCATATCGCATTATGTTCAAGGAGAAGAAGAAAAAGACAACAGATCCCATCCCAATGTTTCTGGAAAGAAAATAAAAACACTAAAACACCAAAACACCTTTTTTCTGGGCAAGTCACTTATTCGCAAATATTACCTTTTCGTGGAGACTTGGAACCTTACCCCTACGATAAGTGACAGACGAGCGTACAACTTCTTGCCACTCAACGCCTGTAACAGATATGTTCGGTGTCCCGCATTACAAGCCTGTCGGAGAAGTTGCCGCAGTATCAAGGTGATCTGAACTTTTTGCTCCGTCCTACATGCAAAAAAGTCTGCAGATTCAGCTGATTTAATTTCAAGTAACAATCCTATTTACGTTTCACACGACAAAGTACCACAACCAGCGAACACAGGTACATGAATCCACTACTTACTTCGACCAAGTCTTCCCTGATTCGGTAGAATATTCCTAAACACTTAAAAGGCCGTACACTAATTCACAAAGTTTCAGACCCACACTTCATGTTACCTACTGATATCATGGCTATTAATTATATAAGAACCTTTATAAAACATTAAGCAAGGAAAATGTAATATAAGACTGTTAATCCTCTGCTGCAAATTCGCTGCATCCACACACTAGTTCTCAGCGAACAGAACCGCATTCTTCATTTCTTCGTTTTTGACGTTCAAACCAAAGAGAAGAAAAACAAGCCCAATACCAGAGAAATTCCCAACATTTTTTTCACATACCTCGCAGTTAGGCAACAGAAGATCGTGGTTCTGTGGTTCGAAATTTTGCTTTAAATTTGGTAGGTCACGGGTTCAAATCTCAGCCCGAAGACTTCTACATTGGCTGATATACTGTTTGAAATTCCTAAGACTTACAATAAAAAAGTCACAGTAGGATACTTTTAAAACAATGAGCAAGTAACATTTTCAAAGCAGCTTAACTTATGCAGTTGACAAGGCACGAACAAATCAACAATTGAAAAGCCTAATATGACCCAGCATTTAAAATACAGAAATAAGGAAATAGACGCATAGCATAACGATTCTGAGGTACTCGGTAACTTCTGTTGAACGGTCTTGAAACCTGGAAGAAGTGTGTTGCACAAAACACGCGTGCCTTAGTTTGATTTATAAATTTTGTTTCAAATATATTCCGCTATGATGTTTTGCCATTTACGCCTGCATGGCTGTCGGATAGCGTACTGAATATACTGCAGGCTTCATATCCGAGCACTCCTACAATTGGTTTGATTCCCAATAGGGGCAAGAAATTTATATAATCTCCGAAACGTCCGGACCAGTTCTGGGGCTGACCCAGCTCCCTATTCTATTGTAATGGTGGCTGTTCCTCTGAGGGGGAAGAAGCCGGTATCTGAATTTGACCACGCATCCCACCTAGTGCCGAGGATCAACAATTCATGGAGCTATGCCTCCATTCCCTATACATTATCGCAGCCTGCTCAGGGACAGCTTTCATTTTACTCGGAGGTGGAACTCGAGGTGCACCAATAAAGGCGCCACCCCTATTTTGTAAAAATTATAAATTTTACAGGAGAAGCAGGAATGTGGTTACGTTTTACGTATGACAAATGCTTTGAGAGGTAGGATATCTCCTCTCCTCTCATAGTTATTCCTGAACATGGAGTTGTTATTTTTTACACACGATAGAGGGCCATTAGTTGAACGGTTCGCCGCACACAACACAATTTAGCTCAAAGTGGCAGTTAGCACCATTTTACCAAATAAGGACGAGGTGTATTTCATGATGTAGAGAAACACGTGTACGTTATGACGTAAACAAACGCGTGCTTGTCGTGATGTAAAAAAGAAAACAAGTGTTTGTCACGATGTAAAAACATGAGTACGTCATAATGTTAAAATACATGCACGTCATTATGTAAATGAACACGCGTATGTCATAATGTAAAGAAACACGTGCATGTCACGATGTAACAATTGGAAGTCACGATGTAAAAAACACGTGTACGTCATTATGTGAATGGACACTTGTATATCACGATGTAAATAAAAATGTTCATGTAGTGAATGGCAAGACAGAAACCAAAACTGGACAGGGCAGACAAATATATCAAATGTCATACATATATACATTCAGAATTTCTTGGGTTTTTGAACAGACGGCTTTACGGCGCAAGACTTTCATAAGCGCTCTACAGGGTTGCGAACGCGCCTAAAAAGGACAGAAATGCAAGATATAAGAGTAAAGCATGTTGTAATATAGCAGTTCATAACGTCTACTGAGATAACGTAAATAATTAAGTAGTCTACATGGTTACGTAACGTAGCCCTCCGGCAGGGAAACTGTGCACACCCTCAGTAGCGGCAAGCAAAGAATGGAATTACTGCTTGTTACAGAAGCCGTCGAATTATTGAGGAACCTCCTGCCTGGAGGACTTTTGCTCACACATGAAAACTTGTAACGACAGCACACCATCTCGTGGAACTGCGAAACTATTCACTGTAAGAGTGTGATAAGAACTGGATAAATAAAAGACAGAAACCTTAAAACAATACAAATTACCCGCTTACCTCTACATCTAAGTGTAGGCTCAGAGTACGTTTGGAGTTGGTAGTTTGTGTTGGTTGTTTACAACTTTTAATACTTATAGTAAGTTGAGTATAACTGGAACAAAGAGAGTCAAGATGCACATGAAGCTCTACATTTCAACATACTATCTCTTTATCTCAGTAATTAACCAACTTGATGCACACAATTTTTGTTTTACAATAAGTTTATTTCATGCCTCTACGTGTTTCGAGCACATGTGCTCATCATCAGGAGGTCAAAATTGCATTACACAGCCTCTGGTATCATCACACCTATAAGTGTGATGATACCAGAGGCTGTGTAATGCAATTTTAACCTCCTGATGATGAGCACATGTGCTCGAAACACGTAGAGGCATGAAATAAACTTACTGTAAAACAAAAATTGTGTGCATCAAGTTGGTTAATTACTGAGATAAATGTACTGAAATGCACTGTCAGCAAAACGTAAAAAAAAAAAACTTCCTCTTGTATTATGAAGTGCGCGTATCTTCTGTCCGAGTACAATTATGTCCATATTTTACTTCAGTTTTGAGAATAGCCATATTGCCTTCCAAACTACAATAAAATCCATATTTCCTTTCATACTCAAAAAAAAACTTTTTATATTTTCTCTAAGAAGGGATATTTCAAACACGCTTCTCGCCAGTTCATTTGTATGGCCCCATCACTAATCTTTTTACAATTATAAAATACTGCCAGGCTGTATGTAGTAGATATTTTAAAAATAAATTTATTTTTGTCACTTGAATTAAGACTCAAAATTGTGTGCTATCCCCGATTGCAACGCATAAAATACGTCAACAAAGAAATAAAAAATATGTTTTAAATTCCATAATTTTAAGGTGTTTCATAACAATGTTAAATAGTCTACCATAACTATGTTTTTAATTAAAGCTACATGTTTCGGTCTAGATATCGACCACCATTTAAATAAAAACACATTTGTGTTATACTGAATAATAGTGTTTTGGATATTTTTTCCGAAGACACAACTGGACGAATACTATTAAGTTTGAAGTGTTTGATTTTGTTATGAAAATGATAAAGTATACTCATAATTACCCACGATTCTTACCCAAGATTTACGTCTTCTGAGATGAGACGCTACGTCTTTGGGCCAGTATAACCACCCCCTTACATGTGGGGGCTACTCCTCTGTAACTGCTAAACCTGAAGTTGAAAGGAATATAATGATTCAATACTTCCAGAATGATTTACCCCATAACTCAGCGTAACATCCCAAAAGGCTTCAATATTCAGCAAATCACTGTGGGAACCTCAAATTTCGTAAATGAAAGAATTCTTGTCATGCCTTTGTTACGATAAACGTAGGGGGTCGAAATAATTCATTACAAAATTCAGCTAAGTACTTGATCTGATCACATAACAGCTAAATATCTAACGTTACCTTGACCTTAGGTAATGAAAGCCTCTTCGTGATAGCTCTCGGACAGAAGTTATCTGAGAAACATTTGAACCGTAAGAGTAGCCATACTGTGCAATCGCCAGTCCGACTGTGAAGAAAAAAATAAATATGTGAAATAAAGTGAAATACCAACTTGATGCAACAAGGTAATTTTATTGATGTATTCTTAGCTCTACATGTTTCGGGTACATACGCCCATCATCAGGAGCATTAGATGTTGAGTTGCAGCATATGGTTTTCTGCACCGAGTTTGTGGATGGGTGGTG
>Ga0123355_10012835_pt1 | contig 12998 bp, 12 predicted proteins | sample TergutEmb28metaG_3_FD_89872 | JGI IMG/M metagenome (GOLD analysis project Ga0123355, IMG submission 89872) | Embiratermes neotenicus P1 segment gut microbial communities from Petit-Saut dam, French Guiana - Emb289 P1 | ecosystem: Host-associated > Arthropoda: Insects > Digestive system > Gut ... | reverse complement strand
TATATATATACACCTGTAACAGTATCTAGTACTTCCAAGTAAACATTGCCTTCTTGTTATGTACAGTTTCTACAGAGAAAGCAATACATTTCATTCTTCTTGTATGTGTATAATTAATTTTAATTCAGCGGGTTATTAATGTGAATATCAGACCATATTCAGTGCAGGAATCCTTCCCTTTTTTTTCCCCCCCTGTAAAATAGGCCATCCATCTTCCAAACCCTTCCCACCTCAAAGGTCATCATGTCATTTTTCATTCATTGCTGTACAGCCTCCTATAATCAGTACAACCTTCTTATGTAAAATTAAGGCATGAGAAATATATGTGACTGGAATTATTTTCATATTCGTGAATAAAACATAATAAGGTTATGTTGCTTTATGCTTTATCTACAAATAAAGTATATTATAATGACAGAGGGGAAGTTCACATTGGGCATTTTTAATAAGAATTTCCATATTAATGTGTAACTTTATCATAATGGAGAAAAAGTATAAATTAATTTCACTTTAACTTTTGAAATCTGATGTAATACAAGTGTGAGGGATATAAAAAATGTATAATCCCAACACAGGCTACCATGAATACCAGGAAGATGAAGCTTTTCTTGATGTCACTACCTCACACAGAAGAGGGTCCCTAATTTATTGCAGTAACCTGAACTGTTACTGCTGGAACAAACATTACATGTCATCTTGTATACACTTCACTGAGTTCTTGTTTTCTTATAATGAAGACTGGTAGAAAGATGATTTGTCTGTAATATTAAAATTAAAAAATGCATTTGTGTTGTTTTAAAAAAATATATATTATAATCTGCAGCTATTACAGTAAATGTTAACTCCATATTTTTATGTGTAATGTATATTTGTTACAAACAATGAAGGGGGTTATATTATATGTAACATTTATATCAGAATGTGTTTGTACTTGTATTCCATGTTCAGGATGTTCTCCTCAAGTCACATGAAAACATGATGTGACTCACAATGGTGACAGCTAGTCAGCCAAATACTCATGGTGTCTGAAGTGCTTGGGATGGTAAACAGTGCTGAAAACTGTAGAAAAAATGTAATTGCTGGTTTTGTGTTTGCTGTGAAAGAAGCCAGATGGCATCCCAACCAATTACCGTCTGTAATGGTAAGAAAATAGTGAGTTCAAAGTTCATGATGAACCTCCATGTACAGGATGTGGCCTTTTGTGCTTACCCATTTGAATACTATTGTTTCAGCCTTTCATGATGGATCAGGATTGGACTACTTGGCTGCTGAATCAGCTTTCCCCATTCTTCTGCTACTGCTATTGTGCAGATGACTTAGCTGTGTCACACTCCATCTTTCATCAAGTGAGGTTGTTTACTCTCACATTTAGGGAATGAAACTCCTTCCTTCATTTATGTTATGGTCCGAAAAGTGTTCATATTTTGTTAAAAATAAACTGTCATGCTTTTTATGCCTTTTCAAGTCATTTTATACACTTACTAGTGATATTTCCTAAGTTCTGGAACTGAACTGGCATTCTACATTGAAAGTCAATTTCGATGTTTATGACAGTTTTGCTGGCCATAATTAAACATGAACATCAAGACTTTACTGTAGTTATCATCTAAAGCTGTTCTCTGTTTGTATTCATTACTAGATCATTTATTAATTGCCATTATATACTACGTGTAATAGAAAATAGTAATTTGAAGCCAAGTGTGTTGCAGATCTGTTTTGTTCATCTACAGCATTTCCCTGTTTCAAAATAAACTGATGATTTACAGACAGTAGAGTTTGTCTTACTATGTAGTTTATTTTTCTAAAATCTATGTTCCTTTGGTAATTCTTACGGTAAAAAATTTTAATCTCTAAAAGTAATATGTAAGTGTACTACATGTACGTCACTATTTACTTTTCTTGTCACTACTTGTTTATACTATTCTTTTGGTATTATTATATATTTTTATACTTTTTCTGTATGCTGGCCCCAGCGGCCGGGCAATCTAAGGTGTAGGTTTGCAGCCACTTGCCTGCTGAGATTGTGGGTTCGAATCCCACTAGAGGCATGGATGTTTGTTGTGAGTGTTGTGTGTTGTCAAGTAGAGGTCTCTGTGACAAGCTTTTCACTCCTCCAGTGGACTCTTGTCGACTGTGGTGCATCATTGTGTGTGATCCAGAAACCTCGTGAATGAGGAAGTCCTGACCCACTGGGGGCTGTTGCGCCAAAAACAAACAAACTTTTTGTGTACATATTTGTAGCATAACTTACCTTTTGGAATAAGTCCTTTTTTTGTTTGGTTTGATTCCGTCAGGTCAAGAGATGGCTCTGTTCAAAGCATTCCTACCCAAACAACTTGTTCATGGGTACAGCCGTAAAATGACAGGGGAGTGAATCTGACCGCTTACTTTTGGGCGTTGAGTGTAAGAATGAGTGGAACCGTCTCCTACTCACATTTTGCGACTTCACAATGTGCAGTGTGACTTTGTAATGGTTAATTTATTGGCTGTAAAGGAAAGTTAGCGTCATAAATACTTCTCATAACTTACTTAATATTGCGAGTCTATTCCCGGTGTGTTATACTGATATGAAAATTGGTACAGCAAAATTTTACGACAGTCGGTTATGTAAGCATGGTCTAATACATTCCACGCCTGAGAAGGTCCTCCTGTAAATACGGTCCTAAGACCACGCCGATGCCATTATACATTATCCACAAATACGGCACTTGCATCTTCTTGGGTAAACACGTGTGAATAGGGATATATATGATCTGTGGAATAGGGATTGAAGTTCGATGTTTGGATCTAATCTGTGGTATAATTTACACAGTGGTGACCACATTCACAATCTCGCTAACGTAATACGTAGATATGGGGAATTTGTCTCAGATCATTCGCATTTCTTTGATGTAATCCGTGTTTCTCATATCCTCCAAAGATGGTGGGAGTTCTCGGTTAGTAGTTATGGTTCATTGTTTTGTGTAGTTTAAAAGTGGAATTTGTATTGCTTAACCACATTTTCCGTCAGTTTATACGTATCTACATTTTCATTTTATTACAGACGTTAGGCTGTGCTCATGTAAGGGTGAGTATTTTTGCTGGAAAATGAGTTTTAATTGAATATGTAATTGAAATTGGACTCTGTTGAGGTTGTGACGGATAAATGTCAGTCAAAAGACCTTTTCAGGCTTTGTTCGTATATGGGTTGTATTTAAACTTTTATATTTTAGTTCTTACACGTGTTAAAACTGGTCTGAGTACAATATCTGAACATTTACATCATTGATGCTAACCAAAATGGTCGACCGATATTTTGTGGGGTGTGACATTTTCTAACAGTATTTTAATATAGAACGTTTGGAAGATCAGTAGATGTAATGATGGACCTGATTGTTTATGTAACATTTGTTGTTATTGTTGTATGATACTGCTGAATGAGGTCTTAGTTTATTGGACTGTGCATCATTGTAATAGTTGAAGAATTAAAGGGCAACTTATGTCACTTGCTATTTTATTTCACTCTTATGTACTCAACATGTTTCGGATATTAATATATCCATCATCAGGAGTTTGCGACGGTCAGTATCAATAAAATAAATACGCCTACCAACCACAACAAAGCGACCAAGCACACCACACACACACACACACCACTAAACACCATAAATTTACACTAATGCTAAATCCTCCGTCTTTACAGAACGAAACGACAGCTGTGGTAATTCAACAGCACAGTCGGTAGCTTCTGATGATGGATGTATAAACATCCAAAACATGTTGAGTACATAAGAAGTGAAATAAAATAGCAAGTGACATCAAGTTGGTTTTTTATTCTTCAACTATGCTGAATGAGGTGTTTATCGTTATCTTTGTTTACATTTTCTGTTTTTGGACCTTTCCAAGTGGGAGTCATTGTATGCAATGATGGACAATTAACTATTTAAATATGAAATTTATTTAGAGAGCATTGTGGCTTGGGTGTATGATGTTGTCTTAGGGTGTGTGTTGTTAGGCATACAGCGTTTTGTGTGTTCTACATTGACTAGTTTCATTTCTTGAACACCATGATCCTTTAGAATGTTTCCTCCTCTTGATTCAAATTCGAGGACTGTATAGTGAAATATTTCGTGCATCATCATCCTAAATACAACTGCAGTGTTAGGTAGAGAAGGTTAATGCACATATAGGTTACGTATGTGTGTGTGTGTGTGTGTTGCGTGAGTTAATGTATGAATTTTAATGAACATGTTTTTGGGTTACTAAAGACAAATCTGACCCACTTAGAGGTTTGGCCTTTCAGTAAAATGTGTTCTAAGAAAGGCCAAAATAATATGTTATCTTATTTGACAAAGTCATTATGTGTTAACTTTCTTAGAAATCTGATACTTGGCTAGGCAAGGAATCATGTGCAGTCTGTGGAACTGAGGCTTTGCCTACAGTGGTCTCCAGAGACCACCACCAGATTCTGTCCAGATGCAGATGAATCCATCCTATTTCCACAGCCCCATTGTTCTTCTGGTCCATTTCAATTTTATCCGTAGGCAGTCTCTTTCCTTCACATTTCCAGATGCATTTTGTACACATTTCTTATCCCATGACTTTTACATGCTATACCAATTTCCTTGATTTGAGCACCTTAACACATTACATTTCATGAAAAATAATGGATTATGAAGCTGCTCATGCAGTTGTTTACATTCTCTTCTCACATTCTTTATCTTCAGTTAGATGTTCCATGTAGCATTTTCTGTGCTTCCTGGGAGTGGGAGATCAGGTTTTATGCACATACAAAACAAGTTAGGAAATAATATGCATAATATTATGGTTTTGGCATGTTTACTTTGTATCTTCACCATCTCGTATCATCACCAGATAGTCTGTTGCCAGACAAGGAAATTAGGTGCGTTGGGTAGTTGGAGTTTTCCGTATATCCTAGGAGTGATCCCACAGTTCACTGTGATGGGAATTGTCAGTGTGAGGTTTTACCCATCCTTAGTAAAGGCACATGTTCAAAATTTTTGTTGCATTGCATACCACATTGGAAGAAGAATACTTAATATAAAGTTGCCATTCATATTGTCTGGTATAAACTGAAATTAAGCTTTATTAAAATCCATTCAGTGGTACTTGGATATGTACACATTCGTATAATGGGTGGACACTCATTTTTAATAGGCACTGTGAAGGAATGTAGACATGTGTAACAGTAGGTAAAATTATTATTCTCAATAATTAAGTTTTTCATTTTAGATAGTAGCTGTGAAGAAAAGATTCCAAACTGAATGGCAGTAATCATTCCACAAATTTAATGTGCCCATAATTTCTTTGTGCCTGTAGTTGTCATTCCTTACTGTAAATTAGTATTTTGCTTTGGCATATCACAGTTCTGTGTTTCTGTGCTCTTCAAATGTGTATTGGTCAAAGTCAGTCTTACTTTATATTGAAATGTGTGGATTGTCAGTGTATTTGACCCTGTTTGTGTATCTAAACCTGTGTTGCTGTAGAACATCTTGGCCAAAATAATGTTCATTCAAAACTTAAAAGTACTAACACATTAGTTTAGGGCAGACAGAGCATGAAATTTACCATTATTTATATCTAATGCTGATGTTAATGTGTGGAGCCATAACTCCATTTGTAAAAATATCTTATGGCATGGTGATTCCTTAAGTACATTAACAGTTCTGGTTTATGCTATATAAAAACCATTGTTACTAAGTCAGTTTTAGTGAGTATGCTATTGACTGTGAGAGAGAATACAGATTTGGTGAAGGTTTAGGTCTGCTGGCATATGCTGTAAAGCACTATATGTGATAATCCTCCCCACTCATTCAATGCCCTAGCCTCCATACTTCACATAATAACGTTAACCTGTAAACCATCCACAAACTTTGTCACTGGGGCTTTTACATAGCCGTTGAATAAAGATTTAATGAAGTTTAACTCCAAATCCTAAAGCAACATAAACTTGTTATTCAGTTCACAGCACATCATGGACATTAAAGCCGAACCCAGTTCGGGTAGTGACTCGGATCCCTCATTCCTGCAGGGCGACGCAGATGCCCCTGATACAGATAGTGAGGAAACAGAAGTTTCATATGTTTTCTCTGAAGTGAAATGTGAAATTAAGGTGAGTTAGCGTCTGTCATCTGGTCTTTTTTTAAACCAAATTGTAGCTGTTGACAGTGAGAGTTATTTTTGTTTTGAATGCCAGTGCCTGTATGTGCACAGGAGAGTTTCTCCCTTTCATCCATGAAGTGTTAACATTTAATAGGACAGTGGGACCCCACTCTGCTGATAAAAGTTGAAACTGATGCTGCTGCTTTTGATGTATAAAGTGGTTCTACGTTTCAAAACTTTTACTTCACACAATACTGGCAGTTGAGATGTATAAAACAGGTATATGTGGACAACTTTGTCTGGTTGCAATATAAATACAACAAGACATTAATGTTAAGTGGTCAGTGGAAGTTTAATGCAACTACGAACTCTGTGACTTGTACAGGTTGTCTGATGTTGGTGAAAAATACCCATTGAAAATTCAGGAGGAAATCTTCTTATGAAAATACTTACATGTCAAGGCTGCCTGATGTGCCAGACAGAATCTCTTACAAGGCTTCATTACTTAGTTTTTTTTGGTGGGGGGGGGGGAGAACTGTACCCTAGGCTTTTAGTTTATGTGCTTAGATTGTTCTGTTTCTTACTTTGTTTAACAACAGTTTCTGAATTGCCTGTTTTGTGTAGTGCTGTAGGAATGGTGATTATGAAAGGCAGATTGGTGTTTATGATGAAGGAAATATTCTGCAATTTGTTTTTATGGTACTGTGTTGGAATTTGGAGGGACTGAGGGACACAATGAAGAGACTGGTTGGGATAGCCAGCTTTCAGGCTGAAAATCAAACTGGAGACCAGATGTTTAGCAGGAGTGGTAACTAATGTCAGTTGGTAGCTTTATCACATTTTCTGTTGTTTTCAAATTATCATGAAACATTTTCCATGGTTTCCTTGTGATTGTCACCCAGGATGACTAATACATGACTGCCTTGTGTGAGGCTTTTTAAATCAATCTTGTACACAACATATTACTTTCTTCCATCAGGATATCGATGAAGATAAAGAGGAGGCAAGGGACACTCCCTGTAGAGAGGAACGTCAGGGTTATGGTGATTTTGAGAAAGTGGAGTGAGTATAAAGTGTTTAGTAGCTGTTTGTCTTGTAGACAAAATCTAGACGTCTGTACTCATTGAGTGTATTTTCAAGGCAGTTTAGCGCATATTCAGGTGTGGCATACATATTGTATCTTACAATGATTGATACTAAAATGGCAGGTGGTTTTGTTAATCCCAGTGGTCCAGATGACTGTACTTTACATCTGCTCTCCAGAGGAGAGGTTAAGGCTGGTTAACAGGCTTGCAGTCCTGTAAGCAACAAGTATATTCAGTTGGAGCTTGATGGTCATGTGTATTATGGGAAAATGGGGAACGTTTCTGTTCTAATTTTGAAGGTAGCAGCATTTCTACTGAGAAGAGCTGGAGTCTAAGATGTTTCAACAGGTTTTGTGTCAGTGACAGTCACACAAGTAAACCCAACTCTGAACATACCTAAACTCATTAACATTACATACTAAAAGCTCTGAGTTTAGGAATCCCATTTGTCTTGATATTCCCAGGATGGTTACAGTTTTATGGTATTTAAAGAGCTCTTTCTTGGTGTCCCTCAGAATTCAGTTTGGGATGCCGAATGCCCCAAGTTTTTCAAAGCCTTATATATATGATGATGCTGATGAACATTTTGACTTTCCCACATCGGGAGAAAATGTCTATGGGAGTAGGACATTCATAAACCAACCATGAACCTGAAGGAATAGGACAGGGACAGGACGACATGTAATTAGTGAGTGTAGGGTCTGGCTGTGAAGTATGAGGAAGAGATGTGTAAAGACAAGTCAGTAGGTGAACTGACTATCTGAGTTTGAGTGGTGTTCTTCATGTAGTCCATTTTTGTACCTATATGTCATTAAAAATTTTGTCTTCAGTCTTCCCACCACCTAAATGTTGTTTAAGTTCTCCAGTGTGGGGCTTTGAAATATGGGATCCTTCCCAAATTCAATGCACAATACATTAATAACTATCCATGTCCTAGAAAACCCACGCTACTGACAGTAGGAAGTCGCTGGCCAGCCATATCAGTCCAGTATATCCCACATATTCTCAAAGATGACGTATACAAAAGATGGTACATAATGTAAAAATCTGCCACCCCTTTGACTTCTATTGCAGATATTTTTCAGTGTGCATAACTCATGGGTTTAACCACATAACACATATGATCTTTCGCAGTGTTGTGGCATACAGTGTAGTAGCAGTAATTGTGCCAGGATATCTGAATTTTTCAGTGTGTTTTATATATTAATGGAATGCAAGGAAAACAATGTATGACTTGATGCAATATGCTATCTGTAGTATGATTTATTTCCAGTGATATTTTGTTTCTGTAAACCAACATCAAGAGTGAGGTGGATTTAGTTTCACAGAGGAATGAATTATGTGTTTACTTAATTGGAGTACATTTTCACCCTTTCCATCTTGCCATTATCACATGCTTTCACACTTGAAGCTTGAAGCTTGTAAGCTATATAAAGTTGATGTGTTCTTTCAGCTGAAGTCTCACATCGCTCACCACACATTACAGTGCCCTATTTTTCTCCTGAGGAACACACAAATGGCATTAAAAAAGTTTTTAATGCATGTAACATAAATTATTCCACCTGACACTAGTAGTAATGACAGAATGTTACACAAGCTGTAAAAGGTGCCATATTTGCCCAAATATAGAATGATAACTTTTTCATCATATCGTATTTATACTAACACTGTTTCCTGTTTAATGCAGTTCCAGAGTTCCAGCCATTCAACAAAATTCCTCGAAAGAAAAGCTTTCTTCAGCAGAAAACAGAAATAAACGAGTCACAAATAATCATCAGTTATGCAGAGCATGCAGTGAAAAGTTTGGTGATGCAGAAGAATTCACAGGTCATTTCCTTCTTACAGCATTTGAAGATCCAAATGTGTGTAGGGTGTGTAAAAAACCTTTGAATGAAACTAGCAGTCTTGGGAAACAGCGTGGTGCACAGTCTAAACCTTTTGTTTGTAAGGAATGCAACAAGCAGTTCAGTCATCATAATTACTTCAAACTACATTCTCTCATTCACACTGGAGAAGGACTTCATGAATGCCACATGTGCGACAGAAAATTCCTTAGGGCCAGTAATCTGAAGGATCATCTCGTTACACACACATCTGATAAACCTCATGAGTGTAATGTGTGCCACAAGAAGTTTAACCGTTCAAGTAACCTGAAAGAACATTTACGTATTCACACTAATGAAAGAACGTATGAATGCCCAGAATGCCACAAATTGTTTTCCAAGCCTTTATACCTCAAAAGACACTCACTTAAACACACGGGAGAAATGCACCATGAATGTAATATATGCAGCAAGAAGTTCAACGATCTTAGTAATTACAAGGTACACATGCTTATCCACACAGGTGAAAAGCGACATGTATGTAAGATATGCAACAAACGTTTCACAACACCAGGTTACTTGAAGAAGCATGGTGGTGTACATACAGGACAGAAACCCTACTCTTGTGAAATATGTCACCAACGATTTACTCAGCCTCACAGTGTAAGAAAGCATTATCTGATTCATACTGGTGAAAAAGCTTATGCATGTGAGATATGTAGTAAGAGGTTCAATACGAGAAGTAATCTGAAGTTGCATTCCTTAGTTCATGTAGAAGAAAAACCACATTCCTGTAATGTGTGTAATAGGAAGTTCGCGCGATCGAGTAGTCTTAAGAAGCATTCTCTCAAGCATTCGGGTAAACATTATTGAGCCACTTTTGGTGTGAAAAGTTTGTAGGAAAAAATTCAGTAACTTTTCATGACATTGTATGGATCATTCATTGGTACCAATAAAGCTACTTAATTACGTATTTTTAGTTATGGCATTTTACATTTTCTTATATTTCTAGAATAGCATTTTATGTACACTGTTAGACTGGAAATTCTGAGAGTGAGGCAAATGTTGCTTTCTTTTCCTGTGCATGAATCACTCTTGACCAGAAAGCAGAAGTGTACACTGTTGTGCCATGCTGATACCATATCCTTTCTTTCTTTCTCTATCTCCATGCCTCCTGGTGGGACATTCTTAAACCAGCATATTTTTCCCTTCCCTGTCTTCACCTTTGGGAGGACACTCAGTGCGCAACCATTGGCCAGTTCAGTCCTCAGAATTCTTTTCTGGCCTAGACTTTGTTAAATTATGTTGTGGTTCTTTGCATGGCATGCCTGGTGACAGGGAGCCACTGCTGGCCTTGGATCCTGGTGTTTCTGCATATTGTGTGCATCTTTGGTAACACCAAGCACAACTTTGCTGGAGTTTCCTCTTCTATCAGTGTGTTATATTTTTTTACACTGTGTATGACTACTTGGCAAGTGAGTATATGTTGCTTACCTGTATGGTAAATTACTTATCATAGAACACCAATTCACTGTCTGTGGGTCATTTGACTTTATTTTGTGTGTGTGTGTGTGTGTGTGTTGTTTTGCTTGGCGCCTGTGCCTCCGCAACGGCCTGAGGGAGCCAGAATTAGGGGATAGTGGAGTGGGGTGCACTGTGTAATAACAAATTAGTCACAGCTTGCACTGCACTGTACATACAAGGGGATTTGTATTCTTTCATAATTAGGGAGGTCATGAATTCAGACCTTTTGTATGAGACTAGCTATTTCTTTTTTGTGGTTTTCCTCGGGTCCTTAAGGCAGATACCGGAAGAGTGCAAGTGCCACATACATTTCAGTTTGTCATTCATGAACATCCTTTAATTTTACACTGAATTATAATTATTGCTACTGAATAGATCCCAAAACTCTTTATAGGACCATTGACTCTTGTGGCTGTTGCCATTATGCAGTCTCAAAACTTGGCAGCATACAGGCCTTGATGGAGCACAAATCCCAGGAATATTTAATTTTTTTTCCTAACTACCCTCTGTTGGTAAATGTTTCACTGTTTAATGCAGTGGAACACATGTATTTGGTCCAGTGGTAGACTTGCGAATACTCTTAATAAATTTTGGATTCCATAAAAGGAGGGGGAATTCACTGGCTAGCTTAACAAGTATTGGGTTTGTAAGGACATTAACAGAGTTGGCTAGTTGTATTATGTTGACTGGTTGGATGAATAAATGATGAATTGGAAAGGATGTGAAGAAAGCAGTCGTGACTTGTTGTTATACTATTCCCCCATTAAACATGCATGGAGGCACATAAGAAAACCTGTCAGTGTTACCATTCTATGATCTCTTAGGTATGACCTACCCAGCAACTTATCCAAAAATGGCTTTCATTAACTCAGCAGCTTATCCAAAAATGGCTTTTATTAATGACAGTATTGTACTGCAGTAGGAAAACTGTTCCCTCAAAGTTCTTCAAGAAAAAATGTTCATGAGTGTCCTCATATTTATTTCCATTGCATATTGTATCTGTACTTGATACAGTGCCTTTAAATCACTGATGAAATTAATGCCATTCATGTTGTGTGTAGTCTGACTTTTGAAAATGTACATCTTTATTGGGACATACACGTTTCAATGTCTTTCACGTCATCTTAGGTATCTTGAATGTATTATTGTTTTACAGTGCTATTTTCTTGCATGTTCTAATATAGCTGCTGCCAAACTGTTTTGCATAATGTATTCCATGTGTACGTTTTGTGCTGCACTATCCCTGACCATTGTACTTGTACCGTACTTACTTGCTGGGATGTTTTCCATTCATCGTTGGTGTTTTCTTTCTTCTTTTTACTGGGCTACTCACATGTCTCGCATGTGGTGCTAACATATCAGGCATGATGTTTGGGTCTGTGGAGAAAGATGCCATATTGAAGATGAAACAATACAAATGAAGGCCATGTAATGAAATCCTTACAGAACGATGACAACGTAATCACTTAACAGGGGACAAGAAGAAGCATTTCATCATAAACCCACATTGGCCATTTGAAATATACTCCTAAATGGTTCCATGGTTCCTTTTTTGAAATACCTAGATCTAAGCTATCTATCTAGATCTGTGAAATATGAAATATCAATAAAAATCCTAAAAATTAGTGCTTCTTCTATTTGTTCTTTTCATTGTTAATATTTGTAATCAATCTTTATCATTAGGAATTTTTCCTTTGAAATTGAAATATTCTGTTGTGACCCCATTATATAAGAAGGGTCATAAAAACAGTTTAACTAAATACAGGCCTATTTGTTACTTCGTTTTTAAGGTGTTTGAAATGGTACTGTATGAAAGAATGATGACATGTAATAATAATTACTGAATGAACAATTTGGATTTTTACTAAATCATCATTAATATTTTAAAAGCCTTTAATAATACGAGAATAGTTGGAGGTATATTATTTGGCCCAGAAAAGGTTTTGATGGTGTAAATAATAATTTATTGGGAAATATGAAATTCAATAGATATCAGAGGGTGAATTTCAAAAATAAAGTTTCCAGTTGGTCTGTAGTGAGGAGTGGTGTTCAACAACGATCTGTAATGGGACCATTGCTTTTTTTAATTTATATTAATGTCTTACCTAAAATAACATTCCTTACAAACCACAATAATAACACTAAAATAGTATTATGTGCAGATGATACCAGTGTGATTGTCAATAACCTGTGTTCGGCCAATTTTGAAAGAGATATAAATTTTGTATTTAAAAACATGAATGAATGGTTTAGTGTGGATTTGCTTTCCATAAATTTTAGTAAAACTCACTTTATGCAGTTTTTAACCTTTTGGCGCCGGAATTATTTTTTTAAATTTTAGCACATCGTGTATATAAAATGTGAATAAAACAGGAACCAAATATGTTAGAATTATGAAACAAACTGCATTTTGAAGAGAAAAAAATGGAGAGTATATACCGTGTTTAAAATGTTCGGTACCTAT
>Ga0123355_10012834_pt1 | contig 12998 bp, 8 predicted proteins | sample TergutEmb28metaG_3_FD_89872 | JGI IMG/M metagenome (GOLD analysis project Ga0123355, IMG submission 89872) | Embiratermes neotenicus P1 segment gut microbial communities from Petit-Saut dam, French Guiana - Emb289 P1 | ecosystem: Host-associated > Arthropoda: Insects > Digestive system > Gut ... | reverse complement strand
CTGCGGGTACAGTTTTTAATACTCCTGATGATGGGTGCTGTGACACCCGAAACATGTAGAGTAGTTTTGCAGTGAATAAATATCTGCATACTGTTGCATCTGTTGGATTTTTTATTCACATTATGGGGTCAATCTCACAATATTGCAGATTAATGAACTCTAACATGTTATTATCGATACAAATTTCAATTAACTTTTGTAATCAACCAATTGGTAACAAAATTACTTTGGTAGGTTGTAGAGACATCAGCCTTGACTTTATAAATGTAAAAAACAAAATGCTCTCAGGTACATTACAGACATGTTAATTCCATTACCATGTGAGACAAATATATACTATATTGGCAGTAGAACTGTATACTTCTTTATCACAGGAGAGTTTATTCGCCTTCTTCATAATATTTCATATCCAGTGGTATCAATATCTTAACAGTTTTAAAGACATGTTCATTAGAAATAGTTTATGTGCAATTCTATACAAATAATGGTATATGTTTACACTTGTGCTGTTACGAAACGAGTAGTTTTCCGTCATCAAAAACAAACACAAATACACAAAATTTCTTTGTTGCAAGTTGTTATGAGAGAGTGCAGGTGTATCTCCACATGTTCTTAACCCTGTCACCAGACGGACAGAAACTGTGACTGAATGAATGTACTACATATTAACCTCCACAATTCAGGTTCCTATTACTAATGCCATCTTAGTCTTCTCCACTCTCCTTTGCTGATTACAACTGGAAGCACATTCTTACATTGTGGAATTACTTCCCATTGTTGCTTTTACCTGCAGTGGAAATTTTACCACATTTGAACCTCTACACTGGGGAGCAGTCTGAGAAGTCATTTCCCTTTCTAGTCTCAATATACGGCGTTTCAAAGCCCGCTGAGATGTTAGCCCCTTCCGCATCATGTAATCATGCAGTGTAGTTCGAGGAATGTTGTACGCATTTCCAACACGACGAAGTGAAGCACCAGCCACTACCTGCTCAGCTGCCAACTGCAACAGTTCCTCTGTCCTGGGAGGTCGGTTAAGTGATCCCCGAAGTGGTCTACCTTTCTTGACCAATTTTGAGTAGGCTGGCTGTAATTCTTCATAATTCTCAGAAACTGAAGAGATGAAAACCTCCTCAAGTCCAGTAAAGTTATTTGGCTTACAGTATGCAGTAGCTGGAAGCAGTTCCATTGAGTTTGGGAGTTCCAGAACTGCAAGAAATGATAAGTAAATGTTACTAAAAAATTATGCCACATGTGAACCAATGAAATGTATATTAAATATTAATTCACTTAAGAAATAACTTTGCAACCTGTGCAGCAGTAACATTTTTATTCTCTATGATATTTAATTCTATTTGTAATAATCAGGAACACTAAATATATTTGTATTACAAATGTAGAAAGATCTTTTAACAGTGCCATATCAAGTGCACAGATGGCAGGAAGATCATAAACAATGGAGAAGGAAGTGTGGAAGAAAGCAGTCATTAAATACTTCCAGTTGAAACCTGAAAAGATTATTGCATCACAATGTTATATCTCATATTTTCTTTGGACATTCTCCAATTAATAAATCAAGTACATATTTTGTCAAAATATGTTAAACAGACAACATGAAATATAAGTATTTGAATAAGGCCTACTGTCTTTTTTAAATAAAACTTAGGCATTTTCTAACTTAAACAAAAACAACCCCCATTAATATATTATATCCCCTGTTTGATATATTTTAAACTTTACGGCCATGTTCAGGCTACTTATAAGTACATACATAACAATAAGAGGCCATGACTAGAATCTTCATACAGACTAAAATTGGACATGTGTAAATATAAATATGAATTCCAATGGACTCTACTGGCTGCTCATGAAAGATTCCATACATGCAGTTCCAGCCATGGCCAAGCAACTGGTGCTTGGGCTAATTTCCTGTTGTTGCCAGTTCTACATTGAAAAAGGTATATCCTACAAACAAGACAACAATAATGAACAGAACTTAAACAACAATGAACAGAAGAGCAATTTATTTCTGCACGTGTAAAGTTACACTTCTCACAACTGCTTGCACATTTCCTGTTGCTTCCACCTAAGAAAAATGCAGTGAACTAAGAAATGTGTGCCAAGTAATGAGGCTATTTGATCAGAGCAGGGCCTGGGCACCGCCTCCTAGATCCAGTATCTGGAAACACTGTATTTTACTTCAGTCTTCCAACTGCTTCAATTGTTGGTATAATTATAAAATCACTAGAGATTCCATCTGTCACTATTATCATTACAGCGACATGTTACACAAGGTATAGTAGTGTATACACAAATGACCTTTCCTTTCCCTGAGAATAAATTCCTTATCAGAACCCATAATATTTGCTGATGACACTACTGTCAATTCCCACTAAAAATGTTGATGATTTCTGTGCAGTGTCAAAATTAGTTTTGTCTCACTTGACTAATTGGTTTGATGCTAACTTGGTCCCAAATCCAGATAACACATATGCAATAAAATTTGAAATACATGATTTGGCATACTCTGCTTAAGTATTGCTTATAAAGAGAACTATAAAAAGAGAATGGTATATACATAATTTATTGGTTTACAATTGATAACCACCTAGATTGGAAGAATCATATTGATCAAATGATTCCAGTAAAGCACAGCACATTACGCAGTATGAATTTGTTATGTCTATTTTCATCTTATAATAATACATGGGATAATTTTGGGGAGGTAATTCACCCAACAATCAAAAGATAATTACTTTACAAAAGAAAATTGTTAGAATTATGGTTGGTTCAAAACCTAGAAGTCTGTGCAAGAAATTTGTTATTTTGACTCTTCCATGCCAATATATTTTCATTAACAAACTTCATTGCAAACAATCAGAAAAGTTTCAAACAACAACATCTGTACACAGAATGAATATAAGAAATATGCACCATCTTCACAAACCAAAAGCCAACATTTCAATATTGTCAGTAAAGTGTATTCTACGCTGACAACAAAATTTTCAACAGTTTTCCACTTAGTTTACGTGCCTTATAAATAAAATGGCACAATTTAAAGTAGCACTAAGAAGGTAATTTAATACACACTCCTCTTAGTCTGCTGATAACTCATAATGCTGTATATGAAATATTCATAGTGTCTGTATTTTAACAATTCTGTATATTTTGCATATACTGTATGCTTATGAATTATTCCACATCCTACTGTCATTTTTGCAAAGTTTGGATCCATGGAATATATATATATATACATATATATATATACACACACACACACACACACATTCAAATACAAAGCTGTTTTCATGATACAGGTCTCAGTTGCACATTCTATCACTGAGGAAAATCAAAACATCATCAACTGGTCAACCAGCAAATTCTATGATGCCTGTACATAAAAATAAAGCTAAAACTGAGCTACATATTAAAAAAAAGGAGAAATTTTGTCAAAAGCCCACCCAGAAGTAGTATTTGACAAAGCTCTGTCCATGTGTATGGGCAATCTGGCCTCCATTAATTCACTTGTGTAATCTGAATGCTTCAACTCAAAGATGATTTTACCCATCAACCCTCAATCCTGAACCCAGTTCAGCACAAAGTCCACAAGGGATATTTACTATCCTCTTCCTCAAACCCACTTTCCATCTACTATAGGATGAACTACCAGCTTTAAAAAACAACTCTCTTTTTCTCAGACACATCATTTGAACATATTTCATTGGTTACAAACTCTTGCCTATTATGAAAAATATTAGTGGTCAATGTGGCTACAAAATGCCTGGATATCAGTTTGACAAATGAGAATGTCTGTACCATCGCACAGCTAGCTGATTTAAAGAATCACTAAAATGTCATTAACAGACAGTGAATGAAAGGACAGGTGAAACTGGGATAGGAAGTCCTTCATCATCTATTGGCAACATTGCATTACATATTAAACATACTGCATATCTTTTGTTTTATTTTTATCACAGTAAAATCCATGAAACAGGTATGAATGTAAAAGAACATATAATTATGAATCTTCAAGAGGAGACTTGACACAAAGTACACCTGCACTGACATAAGTGTTTGCCAGTGTATCAAAAAGGGTTTGTAACACAGTAAGTCCTCATTTCTTCATTTTTTTCATAACAAATCTGCATTGGTTGCATCACCTTGCTGTTTGTTATATGTGACAGACTGATATATGCAATTAGTCCTTACTCTGTCCCCACTCCTTTTTTTTTTTTAAATGAATACACAAAAATAGCTGAAAAAATACAAACATCATGTGTTCCACATCAGTGCATTTTGGAATGTTTTTCATACTTATATTATATTCTTGAACTAATGAACACATTTTGCCTGTTGGGTGTTAATAAATTAACTTTATGTGTTCCATATCCGTGCATTAAGGAATGTTTTAAACGTATATGATAAACCAACACGTACAAATTTATAAATATTTTCAGTCACATATTATTATGGTGGAAAAAAATAATGTGATTGAACATATTTAAAAATGTGCATTTGTTGGTTTAGCAAATAAGTATAAAACAGACATTTCTATTTAAGCGGAATTCTGTGCCACTTAAAAAATGTTCATGTTCCATACAAAAGTGTTTTCATATCTCACTCACATTTTCATTGTTGTAACCTTTTTAACATTGCAATATGACAGCAGGTTTAGAGTCATGTTTTGTGGGATGTCATACAGTGCCAACAGGAAAATAGTGCTTGATGTTTTAAAGAATCATGCACCATCTTTAGAGTCAAGCAGTCAAAAAACTACTTGATCCTGACAATGAAGGCAACACTGTTGTGAGAGCCTTAAATGTCACAAGAGGGGAGGTACTCTCCACCCTAGGACAGCTTTATATCTGTCACAGAGTAATGTCTTCTACATGCCTGCTGTAGTCTCTTCTTTATCGAATTCTTGTATGTCAAATAGCTCTTAATCACATAATCAAAAATTATGTCAGAGTACAGACAAAGTTCCAAACCAGTTATTTAATTACTATGTTGACATTAAACGCATCAATGTTCTCCAAACATAAACAGTTCTTGGTTCCTTGCTGTTAAATTTAAAAATCGCCCTGCCCGTGTCAAGTAATGATGTATTGTGAAAATGGCACCATACTTAAAGATTCACATTTAACACACAAAGATACTTAAAAATACCAACCCTGAAAAAAAAGTTTGTAGCTCTCTGACTGGCACTCTTGTCTCCCACTCTGATCAATCATGTAAAGGTGCCATTTTTTAACATGTGAGTACCCTACAATCCATTTACTAACAGGCAATGCATAGCCGTTATGTTTCATGAAGGTACAGACAGCAGAGCGAACATTGGCTACACCTGCCATTCATGACACTCCAAACTTGATTTTTTCTGCAAAAGCTTACAATCTCAACGGATACTGTTTGACATGTCAAACTAAACACAAACGTTATCACAATGTATGCTGTTACCACACAATGTACCAAGCAGAACAATTCACAGCAACTGGAATGCAGCGCAAATGTTTCAGGAGCCATAATATACTCATTCTGTCTTGAAGATGGGAAAAGGAATAACCTCTAGAATAATAGCAACACAGCCCATATCAACACAGAACCAAATTACAAGACATACAAATGGGTTTACAGCAAACTCAACTGCACTAATTATTTGTAACCCCCAATCCAAAACAACTTGAGACAAAGCACATAAACTAAACTTCAACATTATTCAACACTCTAGCAGCAAGTAGGACTTCCTAGATACTATTTATACCAACATGATTAGTCTTCTGGAGCTACATAGTAGCAATTCATACACACAAAGTTCGGACCACAGCATCTTGGTTTTATGTGAAGATGCGGCTCTACGTAAACACGCCTCAACAGTAAGGAAGGTTAAAGACTGTACACTGGTAACTCAAGCAAACTCAACAAAACTCAAAACATACATGCTATATTGTATTTCAGTTAAAAAACATATTTCACAAACTTCATACAAAATGATACAATAAACATTATATACTACTATTACAATTCAGCCTTAGGATAAACACACAGCACTGTACAATACACTTCACAGCAGTAGTTTTCAATCTATAGGTTGCAAAGCTAAAACAAATATTTACAACATTCTGCAGGTGTTGCAAGAAACATTTCTAATAAGAACAGAAATAACTAGATGTTTCAGCTACATTTTTTTAAAATGCAAAAAATAAATACACTTTAACAGTATCTGGCATGAGCAGACAACTGGTTGCTGTTTCTATCTGTGAGTTTCTGATTTTTGTATAATGAATTCCATAAAAAATTATGAAAACCCTGCCTTACAGTACAGTAACTTACATTAAACATTTACACATACCTCAAACAGTTATCACTACCTATTCATAAATAATGCAGCCAGGAAAGCATAGTCAGCAGTACAGTAACTACGCTATGGGCTGAATGGCATGGGGTTTAAATCCTGGCAGATTTTTCTCTTTCCAAAACCCAGAATGGCACTGGAGCCCACCAAGCACGCATACTAGGGTCAGTGCAAACAGTGCACAAGGTCTGGTGGTGGCAGTAGTGGTGGCAGCGGTGGTAATGGTGGTAGAATGCACTCATTTTTCCTCATTCAAGAACAGTATTTCATTCATGAGAAATATAGTACTTGCAAATTTGTGGAAATTGTGATGATAAATACAGAGTTTATTAACTACATACAATAACTGCGCCATGAATGTTGAATTAATACTACTTGCTCAACTAATGTGGAAAACTGCAGCTGAAGAAATTGGAGGCACTAAACCCTGCAGGATCATAACTGCCTTACATTAACAAAGTTCATTTCATCCAGTTCAATATACGTAACACCTCTGAGACAATTTCAAGAACTTACGCTGGATCTTGAGAAAGATGTTCACGGAAGAGTGGATTAAATACTGGAAGTGAAACACCACCTCAAGAGATACTAGCACAAAAATTGTAAATAGTGGCCAGGTCTCATACAACATCCAGGTACTACAGACACTACAGACAAGATAAAGGGTAGGAATGTGGAGAATGGAAGGATAAGACAACTAAGAGTAGGATAAGTAGTGAAAATCTACACTCTTATGAAAACTGTCCACAGATGCCTCAAGATGTTCCACAAAAAACAAGACAATGACAAATTTGTCAAATAAACAGAATGAATCCACTTGTCTGTTCACAATCATCCTATGCTCTACCACTATACACAAGACATATTATGAAATAATACAACAAAGAAACTTATTTGGAATTGGACCACAGTTCACATCAACATCTTTGTTGTGTCTTAGCAGCCCTCGGACAACCCAAGGAAATTCTACAATCATTTGTCACTTGCTTTGCAAATGGGAAGTAGCCACTGTTTGTTCTCAGAACAGTTCAGCATTCAGTCAGCAATCTGACATTAATCTGTCCTCCTGATGGGAGCCGCATACTTGCTCTTTATATTCCAACGTTTCATCCAGTTGCGCAAAGTCTTGCGGGGGATGCCGTGCTCTTTGGAGGCACGGTACACACTACCACCACATTTAACTGCCATCAGTGCTGCCCACAGGTTGTCATTTGTGTACTGCCGATATGGTCGCACCTTTGGTGGCCAGTTGGAGAACACTGCAAGAGTGAATAAACAAATTGTTCACAAGATCTGTTTACCTGATGCAGCCTAAACAGTCTAAGTCATGACAATCTGTTAACATCAGTCTGGTTAGTACTAAGTACAAGAGAATTTGTTCAGGAACTGTGCTACAACAAATAGCAACAAAACATAAAAATACATCACGAAGAACTTCATGACACTGACCAACAGTGTTGGATCACATAGAATATATGTGACATATCTGATGTCCTTACTGTGCACAGCATTCCATAGTGATCACCTTGCACAACATGGCAATTATTAAGACTACCTTAATGTTCCAATCAACGTACAGTTAATATCACTGATCTATGACCCTGAAACAAGCAAAGGCAGACATACAAAAATTCAATTAACAGTTTCAGTTATAGTTTGAACAAAGTCATCCCGTTGTGTATTGATTCTATATATTCATTTTATTAATATATATTTATTATATAGTTGTGTTGACTGAAATTTCTATTAATAAAGTGAATATATTCAGTTATAATGTTCATAACACTGGTCAACAGAGTACTGTCTGCATGGAAATGACAAATTCTCCGTTCATTACATACATCAGACCTGCAATAACAATATTCTGTAATTTCCTTACTAAAAACACTGTTTGCAAACTGCAGCACTATTCAAACCCTTGTATGTTGGTACTACAACTGTTTAGCAATATAATAAACTTACCATAAATGTGATATAATCCTACAATCAGTACCTTATACGGTGACATGTCACTTCTACTTATTAGTGGTAAACAGAACATTAACTTATCAATACCACTCCATTCCTACCTATTTGTTTTCTGGTCAAATTATAGAAATGTTGTTACTAATGGGTGTACATACAAAATGTCTTTGAGGTAGTGGACCAAATAGGCTGATCCGAGTTGAATATAATTACTGATTCTTACGGCCATACAGTATCAAATGGTCACTTCAATAATGGTAACAGAAAAAGTCAACTGGTAATGCAAGAAGCAGCAACAAGTTCCTCATCCATATCCCCACCTCCAATAAAACACCAATATTACAAGTTAATGCCACATATTCATCCTCCTTAACACAAAGAGTTTACGTAATATTGCAGTCAACGCCCCTTTAAGGCTGAAGACTGAGAAAAAATACTCTAGAACTCAACCAGAACATCCACAATAGACATAATACGATTCAGTGTGTAAAATGCAAGCCCAAAATGTTGTCGTGTAACATGACCATAAGATTTTCTGATTTACATAACCGAAGTCTGAAGCATCTGGCAGATAAAACAATATAACCAATTTACTATATACTTTATTGATGATAGCAGTACATCAAAAAGTCTCACAGATTTATTCATATACACAACACCATGACCTTTGACTTCACAGCATCTTTCATACAGGACAAACAGAACACTTACACACTAAAATATCTCATACATATATGCATATGCAGACTTCAATACAGGGCACAACTTTGGGAATAATGACTAGTGTATAAAATACAGTGAAAAAAAAATCACTGCTTATGACTGCATTGAAACGTGATAAAACAGTAAATTATGCAAGCAATGAGAAGTTAAACTATACATTTCTCAGAGGATAAAGCAGGTTCCACAAGTCCTGCCACATTTCAGTCTAGCAGATGTACAGAACCTGTCCTTCTATTGCATGTTCTTCATACAAATGGCAGTCCCACAATACATATTAAACTTTGGCTGGATACTAAATATTCTCAGCAAAAAATGCTATTTCAACAAGGATAAAAAACCAGACTATTACATAGTTACTACCCACTCCAGCAGAGCAGTGAGATATTACTTCACACAAAGACATATAAAATATGGATTAAATATACAGATAATGAATAATGTCTGATATCACACACAACACACACTTGGTGACAAAATATGACAATAAGAGAACAGTTTAACTGTGAACAAGCAGACACTGTGTATATGCCAGGAAAACACTGCTGCCACAGTACAAGGTGTTAAACTTACTGTGTAATATTCTTGTGCTTAGTAGCAGTTCTGAGTCAACAAAAATAAGCTTTTTCAGGCACTTATTTGGACAGAGTATGTCAGCTGCGTATCTCAAAAGTATTTGATCAAACACAAACCAGAAATCTGTCATGCCTCACGAGATGTAGTAATAAATTAATAGTGATTCTAAGTCAATCTCCATTTTATTTACTTATTTTTGGATCTGATATATACTGTGGTTTTGAAAATACAACTTCTAACAAGCCAAAAACAATTTTGTGGATACTGTGGATTTAACTGTACGTCAACTACATGGTATTTCAGATATGGCATTACATAGCATGTCACTTAGCATAGGGTGTAAGGGCAATGGTTATAACTTTCTTACCAATACTATACCATAAAAAGAAATGCCCAGAGCACAACATGGAATGACTAACTCAAAACTAGATTGTTCTGAGCTATTTATTTCACATGTTTTCTAGAAAATGAAATATACATACAGGAAGGTTACATGACACATGAGAAAGCCCACAGTCACAAACATGAATATTTCTACATACTACACAGGGCGTTCAAAGAAAACTGTCACAAAACATTATTTTCTGTTTAATTTGAATTCAAAATAGTAGAGACAACTTTGAAATTCAACGCATTTCTGACACTCTATGGTGGGTGCAATGAAAGGAGAACAGATTAACAACCATGAAGGGGATATTGTCAAAGGTGATCTTGCAAAGACCTGCACAGAGAACACATATTTACTTAATTAAACAATCATGAACATTGTCACCTCAGCAAGAAACACATCCAGTTCATATTTATACAAAAACTGGAATCCTAGTGATAAAACATTCTCAACAGTTTTGCATGTGGAGCACCAGAAATGAATATTTGACCGCAGAAAAGGCATCTTATGTAGCACTTTTCCTCTCCTTTACTTTCTTACATATGCAGACTAGCTGGAAATACTATATAAAAATATATGTATTTAAATTTTAGTATACAAGTGAATTTTCAATACCACAGAGTAAGCAAGAGATTTTAGGATATTCACTGCCTGCTGGTGTTTACAGTCCCATTTCATTTTTTTCAATCAAAATTCTCCTTGCTGTGATTTTTGGCCTCAAAACATGGTATAAGTGTTCACAAGGGCTATGAACTCAGAAAAAGATGTTCAGCATGTAAGCCAGGGATTAACACATGATGCACCATGGAATTTCATGGTGTAATAAAAGTTAAATACACCAGTGCTGAATAGTTCCAATAGCTCATTGCTGCTCACAAGGACATACAATTAACACTGTAACATTTAAAAATTCTCACTGATTGCAAACTGCCCCTCTATAGCAAACTATAATTCTGCCTCTCCACTGTATCTCTACACCATTACAGACTCAGATCACAAGCACTTGTGCTGACCAGGCAGCATCTGGCTCAGCTTGGGCTACCAACATGACAAGGATCCACAACTCTGATGGCCGATGTGCTGGTGCACAGTGCAGGTCATGTTTTTAAGTGGCTGGCTTTGTCAATCTGTTATTCAATCTGTTTTGATCATTACTTATTACATCCAAATTGATACAATGATAGTAAAATAATGCAAAGTAAAAAGCATAATTCATGTCAAGGGGATGTTATGTAGAAATAATTGTACAACACATACAGAACATAAAAGCAGCCATTATTGAACTAATGATAAATCATAAAAACCAGACAGTGCATTTGAACTTGGAGTTTTATTTTAAATGGAGAAGAACAGATCTGTGTACAGATTTAATATGACCAAAGACAGCATGGTTCCAACTAAATTATCAATATACTTTACTAAAAAAACATGGTCACCTGTCCATCAGAATCCCAGCATGTGTTAAAAGACTCCTGGATTCCAAAATTCATGAGAGTTCAACTTTCATGAAACACAACTGTCTCTGACAAAGCAGATGCAGCAAGTTACTTGGTGGCTGAACTTGTAGCTGAGGAAATGAAACTTTATGCCACTGGTGAATCCCTCATACACCCAGCCTCGTCAGTGAATGTAAGGACCAATGTTTGGAACTGAATCTCACAGCAAGGATAAAGAATCACTGGCAAATACTACACTTTCATGTGGAGATCTCAACTGTGAGAGTTTATTTTATTTTAACTCCCCACATGATGGATACAATTAATACTGCACATTACTTTAGTCTGTAAGCAGTGTCACATCATAACTGTGATCATATGAGTCTACAACTGGCACAGACCTGAGCAACACTAATCCAGTCCATCCCCTCACACTTTATTGCCTTTAGATCAATTTTAACAATACAGTACCATCTATTCGTATGTCTCCCAAGTGGTCCCTTATTTTCAGGCTCCTGACTGAAATTGCTATGCATTTGTCATTTACCGATTGCATGCGACATATTGTACCCAACTCATCCTCCTTGAGTTACCTAAATATTTGGCAAACATTATACAGTATGATCCTCATAAGGTCATTTTCCCAGTCCTCCTGTACACCTATACATTCTCCTCAGCACCTTCTTTTCAGGTATAATTGACTGTGGCAACACAGTTGCACACTCATACAAAACACGTAAAATTATAGGTTTGCATATCTTGATTTTTATATCTAGAGATGTGGTACAGAAAGACTGACGGTTCTGGCCTGAACAGTAAGAGTCATTTCAACCACAGGCATACCCTGCAGAACATCTCCCTGGTTAATGTTTTCCCAGTGCAACGCCTCTTGGTTATTAATATAAAAAATTCAATGTACCTCTCAATACAACTTTTTTCAGCTGATGTTTATACACAAAAAATTTATATTAACGTTCCAAAAACTCAACACAACATTTTTAAGAGAATGATGGGCATGCAAACTGTACATGTTACAGCATACAAAGCAACAGTCTGCTAACAGCCGTATTAATTGCCTGGTCATCAGGAAGCAATGTTTTAAGCATTTTGCATCCCAACATGATAGGACTTATATACAGGGTGTCCCAGGAGAAATGTGCCAGACTTCGGGAGAGTGTTCCTTATGTTAAAGTATACAGATATCACCCAAAACACCTATATCCAAAGTTGAACAGTTACGGAGATAATGGCCAGAGAAAAGTCCGGTCTTCTTGCGGTTCCACGTACTGCACCTGTTCAACTGATGCACTCGGCACGTGAGGGAGTACTTAAATGAATGCTTCCCTAGCCGCTGGTTAGGTCGTGGTGGGCCTGTTGCATGGCCACCAAGGTCGCCAGATCTTACACCTCTTGATTATTACCTCTGGGGCCACATGAAGATGTTAGTGTACGAAACTAAGGTCGAGTCAAGAGCAGCACTGCGCGATCGTATTTTTGCAGCGGCAGAACACATACGCAACCATCCAGACAACGTTGCTTCTGCTACTCAGTCCCTGTTGATGCG
>Ga0123355_10012833_pt1 | contig 12999 bp, 11 predicted proteins | sample TergutEmb28metaG_3_FD_89872 | JGI IMG/M metagenome (GOLD analysis project Ga0123355, IMG submission 89872) | Embiratermes neotenicus P1 segment gut microbial communities from Petit-Saut dam, French Guiana - Emb289 P1 | ecosystem: Host-associated > Arthropoda: Insects > Digestive system > Gut ... | reverse complement strand
CTGCAAAAAGCAGGCTCGATGATGGGTTCCGGCGGTATGATAGTAATGGACGAAGACGACTGCATGGTCAATATCGCCAAGTTCTATCTGGATTTCACAATGGAAGAATCCTGCGGAAAATGCACCCCATGCCGCATAGGCACAACCCGCATGTACGAAATCCTAGACCGTATCACCAAAGGCCAAGGCAAGGAAGGCGACATCGACGAACTTAAAACCCTAGGCCAAACAATAAAAGACACATCCCTATGCGGCCTAGGCCAATCGGCTCCAAACCCAATCCTGTCAACGATAGAATGGTTTGCGGACGAATACGAAGCCCATATCAAGCATAAAAAATGCCCAGCCGGCGCATGTAAAGACCTACTGCAATATGTAATCATCCCAGAAAAATGCATAGGCTGTACAATCTGCGCACGCATCTGCCCTGCCAACTGTATCCACACCACAGACCAAGTTGTAGGCAAAAACAAAAAACTACACGTAATAGACCAGGCAGAATGCGTAAAATGCGGCGCATGTGTACCAAAATGCCCAACCAAGGCAATTATTACGGAGTAAAATTCGGGCCATAGGAGGTCGACAGATGATCAATATCACATTAAATAACATCAAACTCCATGTGGAGGAAGGCACCACAATTTTAGAGGCGGCCCGCTCCATCGGTATAAACATCCCAACCCTGTGTCATATGGACATGGCCAGCATCAAAATGGTCAACAAAGTAGGCACATGCCGCGTATGCATGGTGGAAGTAGAAGGCCGCTACGCCCTAATGCCCGCCTGCGCCGTAAGCGTATACGAGGGCATGGTGATAAAAACCAACACCCCAAGGGCAATCAAAGCCCGCCGCACCATGGTAGAATTATTCCTTTCAAACCATCCAAAAGACTGCCTAGTATGCGAACGCAATAAAAATTGCGAACTGCAAGACCTAGCGGCAGAGCTTAATATTCGCGACAGCAGATACCAAGGCAAAATGGTAAGCTTCCCAAAAGACACATCAAGCAACTCACTAATTAGAGACGCGGAAAAATGCGTACTATGCCGCCGCTGCGAAACAATGTGTAACCAAGTCCAAACCGTAGGCGTATATTCCGCCGTCCACAGAGGCTTTGGCACAACAATAGGCACCGCCTTCGACAACCCAATGACAGACACAAGCTGTACCTTCTGCGGCCAGTGCGTATCTGTCTGCCCAACAGGTGCCCTAACCCAAACCACCCACACCAGCGAAGTATGGGACGCAATCAACGACCCGGACAAAGTAGTAATAGTCCAAACCGCCCCGGCGATCCGCGTAGCCCTAGGCGAGGAATTTGGCCTACCAACAGGCACAAATGTAACAGGCAAAATGGTAGCAGGCCTTAGACGCATAGGCTTCGACCATGTATACGACACCGTCTTCGGCGCAGACATTTGCATAATGGAAGAAGCAACAGAACTGCTAGACCGCATAAATAACGGCGGTCGCCTACCAATGCTAACAAGCTGCTGCCCAGCCTGGGTAAAATTCATAGAGCATCAATTTCCAGAGCTTCTGGATGTCCCCTCAACATGCCGCTCACCCCACCAGATGTTTGGCGTAATCGCAAAAACCTACCTTGCCGAAAAACTAGGCATAGACCCAAAGAAAATGGTAGTAGTAAGCATAATGCCCTGCCTAGCCAAAAAATTCGAAGCCGCAAGGAAAGAACTCTCCCACAACGAAAACCTAGACGTAGACTACGTTGTAACCACCAGAGAACTTGCCGCAATGCTACGTGAGGCAGGCGTAAACTTCAACCTGCTTCCAGACGAAGACTTCGACAAGTTTATGGGCGAATCCAGCGGTGCCGGCGTAATCTTCGGCCGTACCGGCGGCGTAATTGAAGCCGCGGTACGCACAGCAGCCTCCTGGCTAGACGGCAAAACCGTCGAAAAAGTAGAATACCAGCAACTACGAGGCTACGACGGCATCCGCGAAGCCACAATAAAAGTAGGCGACATAGACCTAAAAATCGGAATCGCCCACGGCCTAGGCAATGCCCGCACATTACTAGAAAACATCCGCGATGGCGTTGCCGACTACCACGCAATAGAAATCATGGGATGCCCAGGCGGTTGCGTATCCGGCGGCGGCCAGCCCTTCTACGGCAACGACCGCACAATAATCGAAAAACGCGCCGAAGGCCTAAACAACGCCGACCGCAACAAAGCCGTCCGCTGTAGCCACGAAAACGAGGAAATCAAAGCCCTATACAAAGACTTCCTAGGCGAGCCAGGCGGCAAAAAAGCGCATGAGTTGCTGCATACAAGCTACACCAAGCGGGATAAGTTGTAGGAACTCCCCCCTAGAAAATATAGCAAAGCACCACATGTATAATGAATAGTCTGTAACACATAAAGGGGCGTTGCTTGCTTGCCAGGATCGTAAAATAATCCTTGTAAGCAATCAACGTCCCTTTGTTATGTGTCGACAAATGTACATAATGCACGAAAGATGCTTGACGGTTTGTGTGTGCTAATATAATAAATTATGTTAATGAAAAATTTAGAAACATGTTTTCCACATTCATGCTTCTATTTCATGAAATGATTACAATTGTCCAGCTACAAATAATGAAGACTCTAAATAAGCCATAAAGCCATAGGGTCATAACGAGTGGGATTATTTAAAAGAATATGTCACAATCCAGCTGGTTGGCTTGATAGTAGTGTAAATATAGAAAGGATGGATGATTATGAACAAAACGAAGCGTGTCTTACTAAACGGTGTTTTTTTATTAATTGCGGCTGTAATTTCCGCTGTTATTACTCAAAACGTTACGAGATCTAATATTGAGAATAGCAGTATTGAGATGTTTGATATGCACTTTGAGTTAGTCACTATAAATATGCAATATGGACAGGCAATAGATGCGATACTTGAGGAGACTAACAGACTGAGAAGGGAAGTAAACGCACTTGCAGGTCAGCAAGTTGTAGCAGCGCAAGACTACCAAAGTCAGCTATCCGATTTTAAAGCAGATGTTAGTAGACTTGAGTTGGAAGTCAGCATGCTAGAAGAGCAGATTTCAGTAGCGGGACAGAATCTTGGCGAAAATCTTGAACAAATTAGAGAGTACCGAAGCCGAATATCAGATTTGGAGGAGGAAACAGCTAATTTAAGAGCCGAAATCGACATATTTATTGCGCGTGGTGAAGCACCAATACCTAGAGGGCATGATGGTAGACCAGCTATCATTACAAGATTGGCGGATGAAACTACTATCCAAAATAATTTTCATCATACTGATACACACAGGGATAACTATCGATACGAGTATAGTGATGTAGTGATTCTTAGAAGAGGACAAACATTTCGCACCTTGCTGGATGGCAGGTATACAAGACTTAGAGGAACTATCTTTATCGCATACGGAGAGACAAATCATCGTACAACAACAATACGAATTGAGCGTGAAGGCATGATGTTAATATCACATAACATGGATAGAACTACACGGCCAATTCAGATAGATATTGATTTAACAGGTGTCAACCAATTTAGTATAACAACAGATGGAGACAGTAATTGGCAGGGTCCACTTTTTCCATATGTACATTTCGCCTATTTTCGACTATACCCTTGATATGGTACATGTGAAATAAATAAGGCGACAATATCTGTTGTATGGTGGATTGGAATAATAAATGATTGGGATAAACCTCATGCCGCAAAAATAACCTCCCCAGTCCGAAACACATGCTCAACAAAGCCACTTGCGTCACGCTGCTCGTCAAGGAGATGCGGCTCAATATCAATGCTAATACCCCTCCGCAACCGAAACAGCAAACTGGCTGTCTTCAACCAATCCCCATCAAAACCATCAAGCACAACAGCAATATCAATGTCACTGGCATCAGTTGGGGTGCCGCTTACATACGAACCAAAGAGTATAATTGCCTTTGGATTAAGAATTTTCTTCACTTCTTCTGCGTAACTAACGGCTATTTGTCTAACCAGTGTTTTATCCAACATAGAAATTCCTCCGTTTGTGACAACAATTCACGACAACTCTCAAATGTTAATGCCGCAGCAATTTCGGCTTTATTTGAGGGATATCTTGCTTCAATGTTAAGCGGCCCCAATATATCAAGTAACTCCAGATATTCATCAGGCAAGTCCATCACTATTCCGCCGATGGTAGCGAGTTTTTCTAAATCATGAGTTTTTGGCGGTACTCCACCAGTTGCCTCAGAAACAGTTGCTTTCAATGCCTTCTCCACAATCAGATGGCAGAAAAATCCCATATGCAATAATCGCTTAGAGTTCAGCAATGCTTTCGCTGTCAGCAAATCATCGTCGCAGAGTGCAAGCCAATACAATGTCTTGTCATTCATTCATATCACCTGTAATTCATTAATGTATAGCATAGCATCAAATTTATAGTACATATCACCTTTTGTCCAGCACTCTTAACCGGATAATCTAATCATGTCTTTATTTCAGTATACCAATCTTATGTATAAACCAAACAATACCTATCATAACAGCACAAAACTGCTATACTACATACACAATTACAAAGGAGTGATTACACATGAAACAAGCATTACAATTACAAACTCAAAAACAAACATTTCAAGATATCTTCGAAAGCTGGGTCAAAGATGGCGGCGAAGAGTTTTCTGGGGTATTTTCCGCATCAAGCCCGGAAGGTGTTATATTCCAAAAAGCCTGCGGATACAGAAATAAAGCCGAAAAACTACCGATAACAACAGATACGGCCTTTGGCATCGCCTCCGGTACAAAACTATTTACAGGCCTAGCAATATGCAAACTTGTTGACGAAAAAAAGCTGTCGCTGGAAGACAAAATATGCAGCCTTTTGCCGCACGACCTTGGGCAAATAAATAAAGAAGTGACAGTTTTTCACCTGCTAACACATTCGTCGGGAGTAGGGGATTATATCGACGAAGAGGCCGACATAGATGACGCACTACAGTCACTATATGACAAATACCCCGTACAGCTATGGACAAAACTAGAATACTACTTGCAAATGATAACCCCGCTGTCAGCTAAATTTGAGCCAGGTCATCGATATGGTTATTCAAACTCGGGGTTTGTGCTGCTTGGCTTGGTTGTCGAGGCTATAAGCAGCCAGTCATTTCAGCAATATGTACAGGAAAATATCATCGCGTCCTGTGGGCTTACAAACACGGCTTTTTATCGCATGGATTCCCTGCCTGCCAATACCGCGCTTGGGTATATTCAAGATGATGACACAGGCAAGTGGCATACAAATATCTATAGTTTACCAATTATCGGCGGCTCTGACGGAGGGCTTTATACATGTGCGGCAGACCTTGATAAGTTGTGGCGTGCTATTTTTGCGCATAAGCTTCTTTCAAAGGAAATGACCCTGGCCTTCCTGGATGCGCAAATTACAATTGACGAAGAATGCGGCGAAAGCTATGGCCTTGGGGTGTACCGCAATATTGAAGAAGGCCGACTGTCATACTACGTGGTAGGCGGGGATGCAGGGGTTGACTTTTTTACCGGGTATTTCCCAGAGACAAAAATTGCAGTCTCCGCCTTTGCCAATACAAATGTAAATACATTTCCGCTATTAAACGAGGCCTTTGAAATATTAGGGTAAATAACGATTAAATATCGGAGTAAATTGGGGCAATATATCATGCCATAGTGCGTATTCGAAATATGAATAGGCACTATGGCATTTTGTTTAAGGAAATTATGTAAAATATTTAACTGCCATGCAAAATTCCTTGCGAGATATGACAAAATCGTGCATACTATGGGGGTATAGTATATATATGTGCTAGTTTGTCCTTTTTTGTACAAGGCTTGACATAATTTGCGTGGGGCTTTTGCTTGCAAGGGTACTCTTTTAGGCCCTAAAACGGCCTACAGCCAATTACAACAAATTCACATATCTAAACCAAGACTAGCCCCAGACTAAATTTCAGAAAGAAGGCGTGACATGTATTGTATTGATTGTCGAAAGGAAATAGACGCAGGCACTCTGTACTGCCCCCATTGCCGGGCAATACAAACAGGACTTCCGCCTACGTCCATGCCAGCCGCCCAACAAGAACATACCTCACAGCCGGAGTCGTATACCCCGCGGGAGTATAGTCCGTCGCCTCATACTTATACACCATCGTCGGGCCATGCACCGTCGGGAGGGCATACTCCTACGGCAGGACATACTCCTACGACAGGACATCCGCTATCGCATACATCCTCATCGAGACATACATCTCATTCGCCATCTGGCTATCCTGCTTCGTCTGGGCGTCCGCCCTCAGGTTACACACCCAGTTCTGGCCACGGCTCTTCCGGCCATGGTTCATCTGGTTACACACCTTCTTCTGGTTATACTCCTTCTGCTGGTACCGGTTACACCCCTGGGCAAACCGGTTACACCCCTGGGCAAACTGGTTACACCCCTGGGCAAACTGGTTACACCCCTGAGCAAACGGGTTACACCTCCGGACAAACTGGCTACACCCCCGGACAAACTGGATACACTCCTGGGCATACCGGGTACACTCCTCCCCAAGGGTACACCCAGCCTCACGGTTACTCTCCTCATTCATCATATACTCCCCCTCGCCAATACACCCCGCCAAACCCCTATCAACAGCGGCGCGGAACACGGCCAATTTTTATTATACTAAGCACTATCGGGGTTATATTTCTGCTGTTTATTGCACTTGTTGTGTTTCTTGTGGTAACTGACGATTATTCTTCCGTTGATGCGCCCCCGGTTGACGCTGGGCCTATTGTTGTTGCAACGCCTCCACCGGTGGATACAGGTGCGCTTTCCGGTGCGGAGATTTTTGCTAATAACCGGGACGCTGTGCTTATAATACGGGGCGTATGTGCGGATGGCTATAGCTGGACAGGTAGCGGGTTTATCGTTCATTCGTCTGGGGTTGCTATTACAAACCACCATGTAATGTATGGCCTAGTTGATGCTGTAGCACTTTTATACGATGGCCGTGAGTTTAATATCCTTGGCTACTATTCCTATGATTTTGGCAATGACCTTGCGGTGATACAGCTTGACGGCAGTGGCTTTGACTATGTTATCATCGGTAACTCTGACGCGACGCGGGTTGGGGAAAATGTTTTTGCTATAGGCGGCCCCGACTGGGATCCTATTACCTTTACACCTGGCATGATTTCGCGGATTGCCAACGAGCCAATTACTTTTAATATGTATTCAATTTCCGGGATGCTGCAAAGTACCGCAGCCATTTATGGCGGTAATAGTGGCGGGCCTCTTTTAAACGACCGGGGGCAGGTTATCGGCGTAAATGCCGCAGGGCATATGGTGCGTGCAAGTGTGCAGTTTGCTGTGCCCATTAACCGGATAATCATGCCAGGTGCCGGGGATGCTGTAAATCCGCTGCCTGTTGGTAGGGCGGCTATACCGGGCAGGCCTCCTGCTGGTGAGGTTCTCTACTATGCGAGGTTCCCGTTTATACCGGATTTTATGTCTGTAAGTCGCTACGGCACTTTTAGCTTAAGCGGTACCCCAGCTGACCTTGGCCTTGAACAAGGTGATGTTTTATACGATTTCTATTCGTATCTGTATATCTACGATTTGCTGGAAAGATACTGGGTCGCCGATACAGATATATTTGACGCCGAGTTATTTGAAAGCGGGTTCAACTTCCAAAATGTCGTACAGCATGGCGATACAACTTGGGTTTACTTCTTCCATCCAGGGGAAAATTACAGTCTGTCGTATGCCTTTTTGCGGGGCGATGATATTTTGGTTGTTGCTATAGTCGAAGGGGATGTGTACGAACATTTCTACCATGGTGGAGGCGGTGGCGAGTCGTCGTTGCCGCAACACGATGACGATGATTTTACAATCGACTTTACGGGACACCCACTTATCGGCAACTGGGCATGGGATCAAAATGATGACTACATCTATGAATTCCGCACAGACGGCAGCGGTACACGAGGGTTCTCGGCCAATAGGTATAATATCTACTGGTATGTGTACGATGACGTCCTACTGATGGATGTAGGCGGACGGGTAGAAGAATGGTCGTTTGTTATAGACGGTAATGTGCTTACAATTAATAGTTTGCAGGCGGCTGGGGTTACATGGAGTTATATTCGGGAGTAGGTAATCCCCGTACCGCAATTAGATGTTGTGTCTTGCCGAAAATATGCAACGCTTCAAGCATTTTTCGGGAAGACATACAACATCTTATGAGGAACGGTCGTAAACATAAACTCACTTACCAAACTCACTTTCCATAGCGTATTGCGGCGTAATCTTCGGCCAAGGTGCTGATATCCTCGTTTTGTATCTTTGTTACCATTTCAACTGGCGTATCCGATTTATTTATGGGTACGCCTTTTTTTATGTGGCGGGTTACGGTTTCCCTAAATAGTTTTCTTAGCTTGTTCTCGTTGCGTGGCCTACGCCACCATCTGCTTATTGCGCTTGGTGCGTGGATAAACTCCTTGACATCGGAAAAGCCGTCGGCATGGTCGGCATCTTCGGAGTCTTTTATGCGGAACTGCATGATTACGTTATACATATGCCGGATGAAGATAAATAACGCGGCCAGCGCGATAAGTGGTACAAGAGCGAAGAACAACAGCCATTCTAATATGCGCCAAATAAGTGGCGGTTCGCTTAGCTCCATACCGTACATCATTGCGGCGGCAACTTCACCCATCCCCGGTTCGTCAACCATTGGCAGATACGCCTCGCCTGGTGGCAAAGTTGACGCCCACTCAAGATCTGGCCAATGCCTTACAATCATCTCTAAGAGTGGCCTAAATACAATAAAATTTAAAAGCACAGTTATCCCGATAAGTACCAACGCCAAAACAAACATTGCCTTATAGTCAAAGGCTAAAATCCGCTGAACGGGCTGGGTTGAGTTTTGAGTGATAACCTCAAGGGAGGAGTTTACCATGGTCATCCGGGTATGGAGCCTTGCGCCGACACTTACAATGATAATCATCGCGGCATATGGGACAAACATATATCTGTGCCCCTGTTGGCCAGCTATAAGTGCCACCGCAACAAGTATAAGGGGGGCGAAAAAAATAAACTCCGATGAAAATGTCGTGGCACGTCTATACCGCTGATACAACGAAAACCCAACAAGAGCAACCGCTGTCGCGATATAAAGTACCAGAGAAAACCCGGTGGCAAAATACCATGTTGCCACAAGCACTAGCATATGCGCAAGTATCATAGGTGCAATGGGGCGTATAAAGCGCCTTACAAAGAATAAATAAAAATACACCGCAGCCATAAGCACCAATAACACACCGGCTTGCAGGTTAAATAATGTAATTGCAAGGGCGACTATGCTGCCATAGAGCACCACAAAAATAATCGCGTTTAATGATAAATCCATGAAAAAATCCCGTGGCGAGGTCATATATTAAAGCCTCCTTGGCTGGTGTTGAAGCGGGCGGTTTGCATAATTACTCTATACCAGAATCACATTTTCTTTAAGCTCCGGGGATAATGAGATATCGTCGGCACCTGTTCTTAGGCCTACAGTATGGGGCAATACCCATACTGTGCGTGCGCCTTGGCTTTGCAGGTTTTTATATGCCTCTTCCAGGTCTGCGCCATGATATGTGGATACCAGCCAGTATTCCGGCTCTGTTTTATAGGTCTCGGCGGTGCTTGCTAATATTTCCGAAAATGGTGCGACATCAGTTTGCTCTACGTCCAGGAGTGCTAGGGTTTCTAATATTCTTTCCAGGTGCAGTTCGCCAATGCCTTCGGGTATTTCTGTTGTTTTGTGATTGTCCTTGGTTTTTGTTGAATCATTTATTGAATTGTTTATGGCATTTTTTGTTGAACTTTTTGATGAATTGTTTAACGAATCGCCGGAGGTGCTTGGTGTTTTCTTGGTTTCGCCTAGTATCCGTGCGGCATATGAGGTGTATTGTTCTTTATCATGTTGTTCTCTTGCTAGTTTTTTCTCGGCTTTAACGGGTCTTGTGTCTACTAGATGGCCATTGGTGATAAACCTTGTTGGCACGTTTTCTTCGGCTAGTTTTTCTGCTAGGCTTGCAACAACTTTTATTGTGTATTCGTCTAGCACCTCGTTATGCCAGACGCTGTGTCTTTGTAGGTTGTACATTAGGATTACTTCACGGGCGTTTATATATTCCCACTGGTTTACCATCAGTTCTTGCGCCTTGGCCGAGGCCTTGAAGTTTATGGCCTTTAGCGGGTCGCCTTGGGTGTATTCTCTTATGCCTCTAAAGGAAAACGGGTCTGGATGGATGATGTTTTTTGCCCTTAGTTGCCCGTAAATTTGTACGCTTAGATTATCAATCTCCGGAGTGGAAAGGATTGCGGGATATACTGTAAGTGTTGCGCCACAATCTACCATTTGCGCGCTTTTTTCTTCCATTAGAATGTCCCATGCGGTTAAATCTACAGTTGGGATGGAATAATATCCGCGCTTGCTGCATGTAAACCCAAGCCTGCGGGTTATCCGTTGGCGCATTAGGATGTTGTATAAGTCGTTGCGGTAGTATTGGTCTGTTATCTGTGAGTTTTCCATGTCGGCAAAGTGCAGGTGCCTGGACACTTTTAGCTTTACCGCAACCCATGGTAGGGGCAGCCATTTTTCGTTGGTAAGCACTGTTGTAAGCACTAGCTGCGCGCCTTCTGTTGCGCGGGGCGCGGAAAAGGATAAGTCTATGCTTAGTTTATCAAGGGCAGACCGGCTATAGGCCAGCCTAATCAGATAAAAGGCAATAAAAACCGCTAAGAAAATGCCGATTGCCGTCACTGGAACATGTCCTCCGTTGGCACAGGTATTTTTGCCAGTGCGTCTGTGATTACTTGGTCTTTGGTGGTGTTTCGCCCTCTTATTAGTAGGCGATGAGGCCAGACATAAGGTGCGAGATATTTGATATCTTCCGGCCTTACAAAGTCGCGCCCTTGCAGTGCGGCGTAGCCTTGCGCGGACCTTGCTAGTGCTAAATTGCCCCTTGGGCTTACGCCAAGTGCTACAGAGCCGTGCTTGCGGGTGTAGGTGGCAAGGTCGGCTATATAGGTACATATATCTTTGTGGACAGTTACTTGTGAGACGGTTTTTTGTATTTGAATCCAGTCCTCGGTTGTACTTACGGGTTTTAGGGTTTCCAGTGGATTGTTTGATAAAAACCGCTGGATTATGTCGGCTTCGCCCTCTCTTGTGGGGTAGCCGATTGTTAGCTGCATAAGAAAGCGGTCAAGCTGTGCCTCGGGAAGTGGGAAGGTGCCTTGGGTTTCTACCGGGTTTTGAGTTGCTATTACAAAGTATGGGGGGGCTAGGGGATAGGTTTCGCCGTCTATTGTGATTTGTCTTTCTTCCATGCACTCTAGCAGGCCGGACTGGGTGCGGGGTGTTGCCCGGTTTATTTCGTCTGCTAGTAGGATATGAGTAAATAGGCCGCCTTTCTTGAAGGTGAAGTCTCCGGTTTTTGGGTTGTATACATTTAGGCCTGTAAGGTCTGAGGGTAGTAAGTCCGGCGTAAATTGTATGCGTTTGAATGTCCCGGATATGGACGCGGCTAGGGTTTTGGCCAATGTTGTCTTGCCTGTGCCAGGTACGTCTTCGAGTAACACATGCCCCCCGGCGGCTAGTGCTACTAGTACAAGTTCTATTTCGGCGGATTTGCCTACCATTACGCTTTCTACTGCGCTACGCACGGTTGTGATTTTTTCTTTTACTTGTTCAATTGTCATGGATGTTTGCATTTTTCACCTGTTCCTTACATTAATTTGACATGAAATTTGAACCTGGTTAGAGAAAATACGAAAGGCTCATATTATGAGAAAAGTATCACCCAATCTATGTAAAGTCAATTAAAGGAGGGTGATAATGGACAAATCGCACGTATGGAGGCGAACATAGATATTTGGCTTGAATTTTGTGTAATGTTCTTGGGGAGAATTTATATCCGATATAATCTTGATGTGTATGTGGAATTGGAGGATTGATGATGGCTGTACGGAAAGTTGATTTGAAAAAGTTTACTGTCTTTGGAAATGGGAATTGATGAGACCTTAGCTGATATCATCACAGTAGCCTGTAATATTATTTTAAATGCCCGCCCAAGATAGCAGAAAACATTATTGGTATGCTGGAGAAACATATACAGGGAAAGGTCTATACAAAGGATGACTCTGCCGGTGGCATGTCATTTTGGATAAAAGATAAGGGCTCTTCGTACGATAATGAACATAGATGTTGTTGTATGTAATGAAGATGATGCACTGAAATGGAAGCTTATTGCAAAGGTTTCTGTGTAATGATGCAATATATATCTATGGGTTGGGCTGTGAAGGGCGTAAATAACGCCCAAAACACCGTTGTTGTGATAAACTGATTATACAGGCTGGGTAGGAAAAACAAAGTGCGCACTTATGTACCACCGCGAGTGTGGTACGTGCGTAAGGTGAATAATATCGGAGGCTACGAAATGCAAAAAATCGAAAAAAGAGTAATACCTGTTTCTGCCGCTTGTACCGCACAGCAATTGTATATACTTGGAACGTACAACTCTGATGGAACATTATTTTTACAAACGCAAGCGTTCGTATGTTACATTCCGGGGCCGCCTGAAGGAATGATTGTCGGTGTAGTCGAATCTGACAAAATAAAAGAAAATATTATTCGTGAGAAATCATTTTCATTGAACCAGTGCAATGTTGATATGCGTCCTATAATTGAGTCTGCATGGCGCGGTTATGCGCCCGATACAATCGGTAATGATGTGATTTATTATTCAAACGGCGTTAAATTAAACGTTCCATTATTGGATGCAAGTCCGTATGTTATCGAATGCCAAGTATCACAGTCATTTAATATTGGAAGTACGATGGTTTTTGTTACCGAAGCTGTTTGTAATCATGCGGATAGCCGGTATGTGCTTCCATATCCCGAACACGATGACGGCGTATACGATTGGTACACCAAACAAAATGCTAAGGAATTTAATCCATT